>Ga0307507_10000584_pt1 | contig 78472 bp, 19 predicted proteins | sample 7_EM_MG_FD_207223 | JGI IMG/M metagenome (GOLD analysis project Ga0307507, IMG submission 207223) | Populus trichocarpa ectomycorrhiza microbial communities from riparian zone in the Pacific Northwest, United States - 7_EM | ecosystem: Host-associated > Plants > Roots > Unclassified | place...
AAAAGGTGTAGACAATAAGGGGTAATTGATTGAGTTATTTGACCGAGTCAGTGACCGAGTCGGTGAGCGAGTCAATATGCAGGCGAGTCAGATTGGCATTCTGGCGGTGTATGGGTAGTCGGTTACATTATAGACCCTAATAGTAACACCTATAAACAAAATTAAAATAACGGTACCTAAACCTAACGCGTTAAATGCGAACACTGAACTAGTAATAGTAGCTTAACCTACACCTGTAGCGAACCCAGTACCTACTATAAAATCCAAAAGGCTCCCTAATCCTCTAATGTTTAATAGAAACTGAAATAACCTATATCCCTTTATAACTAAGCTCCGTCTTAAACTCTTAATAAACTATAATTAATACCCTACTAAGGCTAGCAAGGTTAGCTATAGAATGTCTTATTTAAGTAAGGACGCTGCATAAACCATAGATTCATTCTTCTGCAATGGCACTTTCGTTAATTTTAAACCCTTTATTTCTCTACTAGAACGAATGTATAATAACGCCAGCCCTGAATATATAGCTATTACCAAACTTAAAAACCTATAATAACGGAACCGAGACTTTATTAGCTTCTTTTTAGATTTTTTAGGCCTTATTAGTGAACTAGATTGGAATAAAGCCGCTAGAGTTGCTGCCCTTTAATAAGCTATTTTAGATAAGATTAGAGCCTAGTTAGTAGGTAAAGAACTACCAAAAAACCTATCCAAATTTGCTATAATATATTAATAAATTAACGAAGACCTTTAATATAATAAACAGACTTATTTTCTAAAGTCAACTATACCTCGCGTTTAAAACTCCTTAAAACCGGTATATGCTCTAAGGCGCGATCCTTTTCCGAGACCTAAAAGCCCTATATATGACCCTATGGACCTTAATGCCACCTAATCCTATACACCCTTAGAAACTAACAAACGAAGAACACAAGCTATAAATAGAGAATGTTTTAGATGCGGTAAAAAAGGATATATTCAAAAATATTACCAAACTTACCCTTTTAAAAAAGTCCGCCGTAGTTCCTCCCGATCCTTAAGTCGTACCCAATCCTTAAATTATACCTATTCCTTGAGCCGTACTCGTTCCTTAAATTATACCCGCGTTATAAATTATATTTAGATGTTATAAAGTACCTTGCCTTTAGTTAACTTGGAAAACGAATCGTCCTAGGGCTAAGTTGCGCCTTAGGATAAAAAGTGGAAGAGTATAAGTGTCTAGGCTTTTCCAGCGCTAATATACAACATGACTCCCTTAATATACTTAGCAAAATTTAAATACTTAGAAAATAGAAGGAAGTACAAATCCTTATAGACAGCGGAGCTACTAGTATAGGCTTTATTAATACAAACTACGCGAAAACTTAACGCCTAAATTTAAAGAAACTTAACAAGCCCTAAGGCCTATAAGGCTTTAATGGCAAACCCTTAATATATAGCAAAATAACGCACTACGCTCTTATAAAATTGCGGATAGGTAAACACCTTAAATACGTTTCCCTGTTTATAACACCCTTAAAGCACTATAAGATAATACTTAGACACAGATGGCTAAAACAACACAACCCTTTAATTAGCTGGGTTAAAGAAATACTAAAGTTCTATATAACCTACTGCTAAAGTTATTGCTTAAAAAACCATTTACTCTATAAATATACACATAACTATTTAAATTTAATATAATATAAATTACCCTTGCTATAAACCTTAAGCTAACACAATAAATCTATAACTGCTAATTATAGTAAAGAATGCGAAGATGTTACGTTAAACCCTCTTAAAATCCATATAATATAGGCCGCGCCTTTTATCTTATTAGCAAAAAAACGAGATTATAAAATCTTTACTATAACTATAGAAGACATTAAGAAAGTACTGGAACCGAAATAGTATTCTAATCCTTAACCTTTTGTACCTAAAGAGTACTATAACCTAATTGATAAGTTTAAAAAACAATTTATAGATTAACTAGCCCCGTACCGAGAGAAGCATAATTTTAAGATAGAACTTGAGCCTGGTATAACACCAAAGTTTGGTCTGCTATACGGCATATCACAAAAAGAACTACTTATAATATGATAATACCTTAACAAGTATCTGGAAAAAGGATTTATTCGCCCTAGTTAATCTCTATTCGCCTTACCTGTGCTATTTATTAAAAAGCTAGGAGGAGGCTTAAGATTCTATGTTAATTATTAAGCTCTAAACACAATTACGATTTAAAACTGATATCTAATTCCCTTAATTTAAGAGACGCTTAACTGATTGGTAAAGGCACGGTACTTTATAAAGCTTAATATAATCGCTGCCTTTAATAAAATTTGTATATATAAGGGAGATAAGAAGTATATAGCCTTTTATATACAATAGGGACTCTTTAAATACCTAGTAATGCCGTTTAGCGTAAAGAACGGTCCCAGTACGTTTTAGCAATACGTTAATAATACGCTTTATAAATTCCTTAATATATTTATTACCGCGTATATTAATAATATCTTAATCTACTTGTCCTTGCTTTCTAAATATTAAAAACACATTAAAATAGTCCTTAAACGCTTATGAGACGCGGGCTTATAATGCGATATTAAGAAATGCAAGTTCCACGCGTCCAAGGTTATATACTTAGGCTTAATTATATCCCGTAACGGAATTAAAATAAACCCTAAAAAAGTTGCTGCGATTATAAACTAGAAAAGCCCTAGCAACGTATAGGATATTTAAGGATTTCTAGAATTCGCAAATTTCTATTAATAATTTATTAACTACTTTTTAGAAGTTGTTTAGCCGTTAGTAAACCTAATAAAGAAAAACATAAAATTTAAATAAACCGCTAGATGCGAACGAGCTTTTAATAACTTAAAACATTGCTTTACAACTACTTTGATCCTCGCTTACTTTAACCCTAACCTTAAATATATTATTAAAACGGACTCATCAGATTATACGCTAGGGGGAGTATTATTATAATACAATAAGAATAGCGAACTACGTCCAGTAGCCTTTCTCTCCTAGAAACTCGCCCCTACTAAATTAAACTACAAGATATATAATAAGGAACTGCTTGCAATTATTAGATACTTTAAACAATGGCGTCCTAAGCTAGAAGGATCGTTGTTTCCAATACGTATATTAACGGACTATAAGAACCTGTAATACTTTATAACTATAAAACAATTAACACAGCGCTAAATTTGTTAGGCCGAATACCTCTTATAATTTAACTTTAAGATTATATATTAACCGGGCAAACTTAATTAAAAGCCTAACGCATTAATATAACAATTATAGGACTTACCTGCAAACGCCTTAAATAAACGGATTATAAATTAATTATAGATCTTACTGCCCCCTAAACGTTTTAAAAAACTATGTCCTATATTTCTAAATACGGAACTTAATAGGAATAAATTGGAAGTTAATAAATAGGAAATAGAAATTAATAAGCTAATAAAATACAAATATAAAAACGACGTATGGATAGTAGATATAATAAAGGCGATCCAAACTAGAAAACGATAGTATAAGGATATTACACTCGCTAAATGCAAAATTTGAAACAATTGATTGTACTATTAATAGAAGATAGTAGTTCCAAATTCCAAACCTTTATAATTTAAGATACTCGAATTTGTATACGACTCCCCCATAGCAGGACATCCTGGCCGTGCGAAGACCTATAAAATCATTTAACGAGCATATTACTGGCCTATAATACACGACTATGTACGGAAATACGTTCGAGTATGCAGGATATATATACGTGGAAAAACCTCTTATATAAAGAAGTAAGGAGTACTTTAACCGCTACCAATCCTAATGTAAAGATGGCGCGATATCTTAATTAACTTTGTAGTCGACTTGCCTAGTAGTAATAGGTTTATAAATATTATAGTAGTAGTTAACCGTTTTATAAAAATGCGACATATGATTCCTATAGACTCAATTAATACGATATTAGTAGCCGAATGTTTTATTAAGCATATCTTTAAGCTATACGGACTTCCTAATATAATAATATCCAACTACGGAAGCCAGTTCGTTTTAGACTTCTAGTAAGCTCTATATAAACAATTAAGTATTTAAACACAACTCTTAACTATGTTTTATCTAGAGATAGATAGTTAAACGGAAATTGCAAACGTGATTATAGAACAATACTTATAAATATACTACTCCTACCTACAAGACGACTGGGAAAAATGGCTACCTTTAGCTAAGTTTACTGCAAATAACACGATAAATGTATTAATAGGCATAACACCGTTCTACGCGACCTACGGATAAAACCCTTAACTTAGATTTAAGCCACGACTTAATATTAATATAACAGAACCCACAATTAAACGGATCCAGTTAATTAACGTGTATAACTTCGCCAATTAAATAAAGCAGTTAACAGAACTGTTATGAAGTGAGTTAATATACGCTTAAACGTTATAGGAATGGCATACAAATAAAGGACGAGCTCCCGCATAGGACTTTAAGGAAGGTAATATGGCTTACCTAAGTACACGAAACCTAAAGACTTAACGGCCTTTAAAGAAACTTAATTGGAAGTTCGCGGGCCTATACTAAATTAAGAAGAAACTAAGCCCGTACGCCTATAAGCTCGAACTGCCAACTAAAATAAAAATATACCTAACGTTTTACGTAAGCTTGCTGCAACCCTTAAGAGACAATCCTACAACTCGCAAAATTCCGCCGCTACCTCCTGTAATTGTTAATAACGGTAACGGTTTGTACTTCATTAACTTAATTAATAATATGCGATAGAAAATATAATCTAGACAATTTAAACTTCTTATTAAGTGGGAAGGATATAAAACACGAACCTAGGAAATCTATAAACAGGTTAAGGCCAACGCGCCTTCCCTAGTAAAAGAATTCTATAAAGACCATCCTTTGCGGCCTGCTCTGGCTAGATGGATACGATATAAAGGCAAACGACTGCTACCTAATATAAAGACATGAAATACGATAGCAGGAAACTTAAAATTAAAAAGAACTTAAACCACATTATAACGCTTATAAGGCAATAAGTTATAAATTCTTAACTAAATTAAATTATTTTGGACCTTTGGCCAAAGGGGGGGGTACTATAATGGGACTAGCCCAGTTACAGTAGGAATATCTCGGTAAAACACTTAACAGATAAATTCCGACGCTTTAATTAAATTCTACCAAATTCTGTTAAGTTAATTGAATTCTGCCAAATTCCGCTAACTTAATTAATTTCCACCAGTCTCCACTAAATTCCACTAATGTAATAGAATTTAGTCGAAACCTATCAAAATCCGCGTGGGCTTGTGCCCACGCGTCTACTGCCAAGACCACAAATATTTAGTTATAAGTTTCCTATATTCCTTTCTCTTCTTCACGCAACGTCTTGTACTCTGCAAGAGCTATATACCCTTAGATTTAGATAGAATTTATATTGTTCCTTCGAATCTTCCCCAAAGCCTCTTCGCGCCCTTATAAAAGGTACCTATTAAGCCAATTAGCCAGAGGCTTGCAGAGCTTAAATTAACCTACGCCGGTTAAATTCTATAGGGTAAACTCTATAGGGAGCTTTCTAAGGACAGGCAGGTGATAGAGTTTGCTTAGAAGGATGCCAATATAGTCCTCTTTATAAGTACTATTAACAATAGTAAGTTTTATACCTTAACTATAAGGCTTAAAAGCTGATGATATTATACATCGCCAAGTTACTACACAATTGTTACTATACGGAAACGTCCTCCCCTTACTGCTAGTGGTGCTAGATAGACTTAGAAGGTCTTTAGTAATAAAGACAAGAAAGAATTACCTATTCCTACCTTTATTTTCTACTATAATCACTATATAGGTAGTATGGATATTGCTAATTAACTATACGCGTATTTTATAACGCAGAGAATTTATAGGAAGACCCAGAAGCCTCTATTCCACTTCCTACTTAATACAGTAATTAGAAATTGCTATCTGCTATCTTCCTACCCTCTTACTAATCGCCAGGCAAGCCATACTAAGGGCTACAAGCAGTTTTAAATTGACCTCCGCAACGCCTTATTTAAACGCTTAGTTCGCAAGTAAAAGGCCTACATATAAGAATAGCCTATTTAACGCTTTACCGACGATATTATATAGGTCCCTATAGTGCTACATAAGCTAATTAAGCTATTTCCTAAGAAGGTTCACTGCTTAGCTTGCATAGAGGCTGGCAGGCGTACTAAGGAATTATCTATAGGGCGTCAAAAAGCTCTATTAGAGCTGTTACCAAATACTATAAGGAAACCTCGCGATAGTAAGGAATAGGAGAGGCGCAAGCGTGCTCTAAGGACCCATTTTGGCTGCAGTATCTGTAAAATACCGTTCTATAGGAAGGATAACTGCTAGCTACCTTATATCAAGCGACTTAATTCCAAAGATTAAGCTTATATAGCAATTTTATATAGGATTTAATAAATATTACTAGCTTTATATTTCTAAGTATGGGGTGTCGGATTTGCTAATCTAATTGGTGGGTTCTTATCGATAACCTAAGGACCTATTTTGCCGTGTTAAGGGATAGTCCATCTTAACTATAAATAGTTTTTCTATACCTTATAAAAATACTCTCTACTCCTTAAGTACTATAACTATACTTAGTAACTCCTTATTATAGATATTATAGTTTAACTCTAGTAGTGTTATTTTTTAACTATAGTATGCTACTAGATGCTATACGTCCTAGTAACTTTATAGCAAATATGCTCCTAGTATAAAGTCTAATATATCCGTTTCTATAACCGTATCTAGCTTTAGTTAATAGATCTTAAGGATTAGATCTTAAGTAAATAATTCCTTAAGTTCTTTAAATAATCTTCTCTATTTATTGCCCTATATTTATATTTCCTCCTTTTTTATAAGTCTTATAAAAGGTTTAATATTCTTTAACTATTATATAATAAACCTTCTATAGTAGTTATAAGATGTTGGGTAAAACCTAAGTAGATAGTTATATAGCCGTAAGGTACAGGCGACCCTAGGGTAACTCGCCTATAAGGTACGTACGCTGTACATACCTAAGGAAAACCCTTCCTTACCTCGTATATAGACTCCTCCTTTTCCCTTAAGGATTTGTCTGTCTATATAATATACTCTATCATTCTATTATTGAGCTCCCTATCTACATTCTTACCTTACATTTAAATCCTTACCAATCCCCTTAGGAGGATAGCCGGTTTAATTTTTCTATAATACCTCTAAAAAGAAAACCAACGCCTGCACCTAATGGTAATATGCTAATAATATAACCGCCAAACGCCTTAGGATCTAGTATAGACGAAACCGCTAGAAATATACTAGTAGAATCTAAGCTACCTTCTAAACCTTAAAATAATTAGCTACCTGAAAACGCTAGAGACTAGTTTAACTTATATACCTAGGCTTAACAGGAGCTTAGTAAGATTACCAGCATTCTATTAAATACTACTAATATAAAAGAGCTAGATATGCTGGCTAAGAAAATAGCCAACTTATAGAGCATTATCGATTTAATAAAGCCCTCCCATTACCTCTCTAGTAAAGAGCATAAGTTATATAGCGAACGCATACGCCAAATAAATCTTAACGCCCTAGTTAAGAAGTCACTACCTAATATTAGCGGTACTACTTAACAGCATTTTAGCCGCTAAATCGCCGCAGTTAAGAACCGATTTAAGGTTAATAACGCTGACTATAACTATAAGCAACGCACGCGCTAGGCTATTAAAGGTCTTATAAAAGAGAAGACAATTGCCCAACTAGTTTATTACTGGTTAGGCACTAAAGATAAAGGTCCTTTACTATAGGATGAGTTTAAGACTATGGTCTAAACCTAAATTAGGAACCCTACGGTAAGACGCTTTAATAGTATTACTACGTACTATACGGCTGTTATAAAGGAGAACTAGAGGTTTAACGTCTTTCTAGCCTATATGCGTAGTTTAGAGGACCTCTTCTTATATACCCCTTTTATTAATCATAAGCAATAGGTAAACTTTTGGTTCTTATATTTCCTAGCCTACCTATAAGCAGAGCTCTTCCGCTAGAACTTCGCCTAATAGGTAAGAACCGCTAAGGACCTCTTTAACAAAATCCGCTATATAGAGTAATTACTTAATACTATAAAGCTTGCAGAAGATCGCGTAAGTAGCAGTGGTAAATTATTACGTATAAAGCGTGGTTATAGTATAGGCTCTATAGAATTAGGTTTAGGGAATAGAACCTAAAAAGGGTAACGCTTTTCTAAGTAAACTCCTAGGGAGACTACTTAAAAGCTAGATAGCTTAGAGGACCCCTTAGACGCTAGTGGTATGCACGCAAGTTAAAAGAGACCTATAGGTAACTACTGTAAAGAATACTAGGAGTAAGCCAGTAAAGATAAGTTAGGCTAGCTTTTGGAAAACCTAAAGCCCTAGTAGTGTATCTCTCTTAACTATAACTAGGGCCTAATATAGAGAGAGAGAAGAAATATATTGTGGTATATATTATAATAGATACGCCCTAGGGTAAAGTCCGCCTATATTACTTATACAATAATAGGTACTAAATTAACCTTATTAACCAAGACGTTATCTATAGGTTTAACCTGTCTATAAGCTATACACTATATTTACGTAAACCTATTGTATGTTTCCTTAATAGCAACCAGATAATAATCTAGGATGCTTATAATCTAATGGTTACTACTAGCAACTCCTAGGGTATTCCTTGCACTATCAGCCCCTAGACCTTTTAGGGTAGCTTATTTAATAGTTATAATATAGTTCTTAAATGGGATTAGCTCGCGGAAGTAGATCTATTAATTAGCTTTTATTTTAGACAATTTATCTAGGGTACTTTGGACCCTAAACGCCTCTAAATAGTTACCCTTAATACGCTCCTAGTAGACATTAAGGCTGGCGAAATAGTCTATTCGCTATGGCTAGAAGACTCCTTCTTTATGCCAGTCGTAAATATAATAGAGGACCTATTGTTACTGGCAGCGAGTACCTATATAGACCCTTTAGATATAGAGATACCGGTTATAAATATAATAGAGGACCTACTATTACTAGCAGCGAGTACCTATAGAAACCCTCTAGTACTAGTATAGATCACCTATACTTAAGGGGGAGGTAATCGAAACCCTAAAACTATTAAGTATACTGCAGTAGAGCTATATATACTCTTAATATAAGTATACTTGCAAAACATATATCGGCCGCACCCTTCTCTTTACTAGCTCCTGGAAGCACACTACTATATAATAGTCGCTTTAACCTCCATAGGCTCTAACCTACCAAAGGCATATAAAGAAGAGATTAATATCTTCTCTAATAAGCTAGCAAGTATACTACCTTAAAACTCTAAGTATGACTATATAATTAACTTAGAAGAAGACAAGACGCCACCATAGATGCCTATCTATAACCTCTTATAGAAAGAGTTATAGATCTTACAGGAGTACCTAGAGAGTGCTCTTAAGAAGGGCTAGATTAGGCCTAGTAAGTCACCTACTAGAGCGCCCACCCTTTTTATACTAAAAATAGAAGGTATAATACGGCTATATATTAACTATAAACGCCTAAATAAGATTATAATTAAAAATTAGTACCCCCTACTACTGGTTGGCAAACTCTTTAATAGGCTTAGCTATATAAAGATATTTATAAAGCTAAATCTTTATAATGCGTACTATAGGATTTGTATTAAAAAGGGAGATAAATAAAAGACCGCATTTAAAATATACTATAGTCACTTTAAGTACCTAGTAATGCCCTTTGGTCTTACTAACGCCCCTATAACTTTTTAAAGCTATATTTAAAAGGCTCTAGGGACCCTAATAGATACTATCTACGTAGTTTACTTAGATAACATTTTTACCTACTTAAATAACGAGGGTAAGTACGTCGAGTACGTTAAGTAGGTACTGAAATAGCTCCGCGCTTAGGGCCTATATACTAAACTATTAAAATACATTTTTTATACTGAGAACGTTAAGTTCCTAGACTTTATTATTACACCTAATAGTATTATAATAGATCCTACTTGCGTAAAAGCTATTAAGGAATGGCCTAAGCCTAAGTTCTATTGGGATATTTAGGTCTTTCTTGGCTTCGCCAACTTCTATAGACAATTTATCTGGAACTACTTAGATACTGTATACCCCCTATATATATATCTTGCACAGGTATATTACAACCTAACGTTAGATAGGGAGAAGAAGAAGTAAAAGCGCAAGAAAGGGCCTACTAAATAGTATTAACCTTAGTCCCAGCCTAATAATACTTAGTAGGCATTTTATAAGCTACGCACTACGTTTATATAGGCTTCTTTACTTTACCACTTTAACCTAAATCTACCCCTAATAGTAATTACTAACGCTTTTAATTATGCCTATAGTGGTATACTTCTACAGCCTTTTAGGTAGGGAGATTAACTCTACTAGCACCTAATTGCTTATTATAGTTAAAAGCTTACTAGCCTAGAAGTGCGGTATAATACGCATAATAAGGAACTACTTACTATAGTATAATACTTTAAGACGTGGCGCCACTACCTTAAGCACGCCGTATATATAATGTGTATACTCTACGATTATAATAATCTTAGGTACTTTATAACTATAAAGAGCTTATCTGCTTACTAGGCCTAGTACGCTAAGGAACTAGTTAAGTTTAATTTTAAGATAAAATATAAGCTAGGTAAAGTAAATCCCGCTAATATACTATTTTAGCGCCTAAATTATGCTAAAGGCTTTAAAGATAGCAGTAAGAGGATAGTCCTTAATGCTATACTGCCTATATTATAGTAAAAGTTGCGGGTTATAGGCCTTATAGACGGCCCTAGTACTACTATACCAAACTAGCGAGTAGTATACGTATAGTATATAAGCGACCCTCGCAAACATGGCGCCGGTGGACTAGGGTATCCTACTATTCTCTCTAAGACCTCTTTAATCGGCCTAATGGCGTTTAACCCTAGGGAAGATCCCTTAGCCTAGGTAATAATCCCCTATAATAACTTGGTAAGTCACCTGCGTATTATACGTTACTTTACTAGCACTAACTTTATATAGAGTCTTGTGCCATAATAAGAGGTAGTAGTAACTGCCTTAGCCAAAACAGCGTTTATAGAACACCCCCCTAAGTTACTAGTTAATTTTATTTATAATGTAAAAAATAAGATAGAGACGACGTATTAGGAAATAGAGGTTTCTTTATAGGCAAGACGCGCTCGCTTTCCTACCTTAGTTTGGCCAAGACCTAACCTTAACCTCAACCATAAAAGGCCTTCTCCCTCGCTGCTTTTGCCCTTATGCTCCATCTCCTCTTTTCTTTCCCACTACCGTGCCACCTTAGACTCTAGCTGTCAGCCGTAAGACATTTTCCATCCCCTTAGCGTCTATATAGGCACTCTACCCGCCTTCCCCAATCTCCGCATATTTTGTGCTAACAATTACCTAGCGCTATAACTCTTCGGCCCTTTTTATAGGACATATTTATACTTTCTCCTGGTGTTAATGAATGCTTTAGTCCTATCGTATTCCTCCTTTCTTCTCTCTTCTCTCCTCTCCTCCTGCCTACGTCCCCTACCGATTAGTATACTAGAATAATATTTCCGTTTATCCTCTTCTTTACCTCCGCCTCTAGCAGTGTCTTAGGCGTGACTATAATATGCGACTTAATCCCTGTCAAAACAGCTATAAATGGTTATAAGGCTGTGCTAAGAACCGCCTAGTAATAGATTATATAGGTTATAGCTACTGCGAGCTATAGGACGCGTTAGGTAGTATTACATTACAGTATTACAATAAAGGCGAAGCCGGACGCTAAAGTGGGTCCTTAGTAAAACCATAGGCTAATACTAGTTACTTAGCTTGGTTAAAGCTGCGCTACCAAAAGCTAGAAGCCCTCGCCCTCCTTAGCGCCTTTTTAACCTAGGCCTAGACCTTACTCCTTCCTAATAATTAAAGAATTATATTATAATTAGAAAAGCCGCCAGGCTTTAGTCTAATCCAGCCCCTTATTTAGCTAAGGAGGCATAGGTTATATAGAAATATCCTTTATATAGACCTAAGACTTATAAGGCGGAATCTAGGGGTAAACGGCCTATCTAGTAGCACTACCTGGCTTCTAGTGGAGCTAGTGTTATAATCTTGCTCTTAGCTAATAAATACTAGAGAAAATTCGCGTATTTAATCTTCTAACGGAGACGGACTTTATACGGTAGCTATATTAGCTAAAAGGGCGCAGTAAGATGGATATAGGCGTAATCGCCTAATCTACTTGCGCTATCTGCCCCCTTATATTATTTGTAACATCTAGCTATAGGCAAGGGTAAAAGTAAGGCTTTTACGCATATTTAGGAGGTTAAGCAGCGGCTATAAGCTCCATAAAGTATAACTAAGAAAGTTCCTTAGATCTAGGGGAGAGATTTAAGAGTGCCCTTATTACTTAGAGTGTCTTTTAATGCTTATAGTAGAATCGCGGCACGCCCCCTACCTATCTAACCCTAGAAACTATAGTCTCGCAAAAAATCTAACACAAAAGATCTAGTTTGCTAGCATAATTGGGTTAGAAAATAGACACATTAGCACGAGCCCTAACTCTAAGAAATAAGGGTAAAGAAGGCACTTCGCTACCAACCTCCTTAATAAGGAGGCTTGGTGCGATACCCCTATTAGAGGCTAAATATACTAGGTTAGTTAGTTAGGTCCCAATTACAGTTTCCTAATAAGCGTTAATCTTATAATAGAGTTTAAGCCTATATAAACCTTTATATGTTATAAACGGTAATTGCCAATAGAGCGTAGATTATATATTTTGATTCGCTATTAAGCTAGTAGGACTATTTTAGTATAGATACTACGGATATAAGCTAGTAGCGAAGAGGGGACTGGCGTAGACTTAAAAGCCTAGTATAACCCGTCTTTTAGGGCTATTAGAAAGACATAAGGCAATAATAATTTTAATAACAATAGCAGCAGCAATAGTGGCATCTTCTTAACCCCTTTATTTTTATTTAGAAATTTTACTTAAAAATATTAATTTCTATACTACACCCCCTAAAAAACTAAAGGCTTCTTAGTATTATGCAATTATAGCTTTTAAGGCAAATATAAGCAACAAACCTAAAAAGAGGATGAAAAAGGGGAGAGTACCTTACTTCCCTCTAAAAGATAATTCTATAAAATATTTGGCCTGGTTGCGCTTAGGCAAGTTATTCTATATTACCTTTTTTAAATATTCTACCTAATAAGGCACCTGTAGATTCTAAGGCTTTTAATAAGTATAAAGATATTTATAAGAATAAAAGTAACAGCCAAGACGCTAGAGGAAGTAATTAAGGTAATTTAGCAATTATCCCCTCCCTCTTTTTCTAATAACTATAAATATATCTAATGGCCAGTAGCAAATCTAATATTTATTAAAGATAATATAGCTAACCTAGACTTAGAACCTAAAGGTAATAGAGCTGGCAATACTAGCAATAAAGCTAATAAAGTTAGCGATTAACTAGCACCTTATAAGCTGGGTATATAATTCCCCCCTATACAACAGCCTTGCTTAATAATTATTAGGTAACGGAAGTGACCATAGTAATAAGGATAACGAGGATAAGAAGCTACCTTTAGAGGAGCTAGAAGATCTCTTTGGCGTATCTTTATATAACTATCTCGAACCTACAGTAGAAGACGTTAATGAAATAGATAGCCTAGCCAAGGGAATTAATATTGCGACTATCCCCTAGGCTAAACAGAAGTTAGAGACCTATATAGTGACTAACTAAAACTCCTTAATAGCCAATAATATAGATAATATTGGTAAGTTAAAGATATTAAAAATATTATTACTATAACCTAATAACTATAATATATAGACAACCTGCTTATTAGGGAGGAGGGTAATTACAAGAAAGGGGATATAGGAGGTAAATTATCCTTTATACTAAGGAAGCGGAAGCTTAATCAGCTTAAATAGGATAATGTTACCAATTATAATTCTAATAACCCTACTAAAGAGAGTAGTAAGGGTGGCAAGGACGGTAAGGGCGGTAATAGTTTATATCCCTAGAAGCAATAAAAGCCACCTACCTATTGCAAAGACTTGTCTTCTAGCCCCCCTATCCCTTTTATCCTTAACTATTGGAATCACGGTAGGGGGGTTTTGGTTTCAATCGTTTTTCTTCTTCTTTTTTTCTCCTACTTCTACAGATGGAATTTGATGGATCTCCTAAGCTCGCTTAGCTTACGTAGTCAACCTAATTGGTTACAAGTAACCGTGTCTACTATATTATAGAACCTTATTTAGACACTGGCAACAACTAGGAAATAATAGAGAGAACAAAAAGATACTGGTAAATGAGTCCGTAGTCTCTATCCCTTTCCCTTTACAAATTCGGTCTAAAAAGCCTCTGCCTTAGGGTCGTTGTAATAACTGGAATAGGGTTCTATATCGAGATAGAAGTTAGAAGCTCCAAACTTCGCTATAAAGGTACCCCCTTGGTTATCGTCATTATCCTTAGTATTGTTATTACTGCCCTTAAAATCGGAGATATATTAACGTATTCTTCGGTCCCTTTTATCCTTTATATGGTTTGTAGACTAATATCCAGATTTACTACATATAAAGCACTTTTTGCCCTTGTTGCGGTATTAACGGTTAGGGGGGTAATATCGTCGGTCGGTATAGAATGATTTAATCTCTGGTTCTTGTTTACCGTATGTCGCGATTAAGGATTTAATGTCGCTAATAAGGCCAGTAAGGGTAGTAGCGGGTTAAAAATAGGCTGGTTTGCAAGCTGATATATTTTAGCACGTAGTAAGGAGCTTATTGTAGAATATCGTATTATTTTAAAGGTCCTTTGCTAACCCACGTTATAGCTACCATATCTCGTTAATTAATACCTGAAATGCTTGGCCTGTATTAAGTCCTTTTTAAGCAGTAACTTGTTTAAGTGTAATCGCATTCCACTTTAATAAGATATTGCGTTTATATTCGTCGCCTTTAAAGTATAATTTTAGGCCTATGCATACGTTCTTGAGGTTAAGATCTTTAAGGTGGGTAAAGTAGTATTTAAGAGCAAGCCCGCGGAGCATAGTTGGAATAGCAATAATGTACGCTTGCTTAGGGACGCCGGCTCGGAGGTAGTAGTTTTGGAAGATCTCAAACTTGAAATTAAAGTTATCTTATTCGCTAGAGTATTTAACTTCGTCCGTGTAGAGCTTAGCTAAGTTGGTAATCTCTCTTCCGAAGTTTCCTTATAGGGCGAGCTGGTCTATGGCTTGGGTAATTCGTGCTGAAGTCGGGGTTGGAGTTAACAGGGTATTTAATGGTTGAATAGCTTGAACGGGGGCAGTCGGTAGTAATGGTAGAGCTGGGGTAGGGTCGTCGGTAGAGTCGTCGGTAGGGTTATCGGTAGGGTCGTCGGCAGGGTCGTTGGCAGGCCATTTTGAGGGAGTTGGTTTATGAATAGCTCCTAAGAGGCTGTCTGCAATTGACTTCCTTGCCTCCTTCCGTATGTATACGCCATTTTTACGGAGGTAATCCCTAATCTTTTTCAATTGATCCTTGCTAAGGTTATTAAGTATATCCCTTGTAAACAACTCAAAGTCGTTGACAAAGCTCTCCTATAAGTCGAATTCCTTCTATCCATTCTCCTTGTATATCAATAAACGCCAATTAACAAATGCTTTAACTTCCTTAATATCAGTTACGGTCGCGTCGATTCCAGTCTCCTATTTTTCAGTATTTATCGCGGAGGTAGCCATCTTTTAGTTCTATAGTTAATTAAATTTAACAGTTGGACTAGAAGCATGGAAACACCCACAAACTAATTGTTCTGAAGGCGTAATGGACGTAGGTTAGAAGCGCGAGTAACCTTACAAACTGGCCTTTAGGCTTAGTAAGCAATACCTTGATTCTTAGCCTTTAATAAGAGGTCTAGAGAATTAGACAGTGCCTCTCTTCGTTGTACCTTACTAATCTGTGCGGCACTGATCAGTGTTGGAATCACGGTGGAGGGGTTTTGGTTTTAATCGTTTTTCTTCTTCTTTTTTTCTCCTACTTCTATAGGTGGAATTTGATGGATCTCCTGAGCTCGCTTAGCTTACGTGGTTAACCCAATTGGTTATAAGCAACCGTGTCTACTATATTATAGAACCTTATTTAGACATTAACCTTAACTCTTAATATCCGCAAGTTAACCAGTAAGTATCTACTCTATAGCCTACTAGCCCTTTGCTTTAGGAGCCTACCCTTCTTTATAGTATTAAACCGCCGCATAACAAGGCTAGCAATCGTACTTATAATAAGGACGAGGATAGTAATAGTGGTGGCGTCGCTAATAACCAAAGCGACGTTTTAAATCTAGAGCCTGCTATAAAGCGTTATACCCGGACTAAAAAAGACAAAATTAATAAAATAAGCTTGGATAATAAATGGGAGATTAATAATATTCTAGGGGAAAGAATAACTAAGTTAGGGCGTAAATACAAGGTGGCTTAGAAGCCTACCTAGGTTTATAAAAGCGGGCTTTTAAATTCTAAAGATGCCTTTAAGTCTTACTAAAGACGTGTTTAGCAAGCTAAAGTTATAAAAGTAAAGGGTAGAGTTGCTGTGCAGAATGGACGGGGCTAGTAGCTTAGGCATATTCTTGTATTTTGGTTAGTGGTGGTTCTTTTACTAGTTAAGGTCCTTAGACGCTATTCTTGGATAAAATTAGTCTTTATAGCAGATACACCAAACCTATACTACTATTTGAAATTAAAGGCCTGGCCTACTATATAGAAGAAAAGGGGCCGGCCTGCTAGGCGGAAGAGATGGTAATAATAGTAGTGCTCTTTTTTTTTGGCTTGGAGGTCTATTTCTTATCATATATTCTATTTCTAGCTTAATCTATTTATGGCGCATTTCCTATTATAAAAGGCTACATAAAAAGGTCCATAAGAGTATTACTTTTTTAAGGGCGGTGAGTAAGAGCTACTTATTACCACTTACAACGCTATGAATAATAGAGAATGCAAGGCTGAAACTATGTTTATAACTTAGCCAGCTAATTCAAATTATGTAACACAGCTAAAACCAAGCAGCAGTCCAAATAATATAAAGTTAGGCGTTAATAATTAATTAATTTATATATACAATATAAAGGCGCATAAACTAGCTGTAGTTAATTTGCCTTATAAATAAGAACAAGCCACAAGAATCCAATCCTTAGAGATATTTTAGTTAGTAAAGGGGCTATATATATCTAGTAACTCTAATCCCCTAAACTTCAGCCAATACACAGTTAAAATACGCATCATAGTGGACGCCTTACCCATTATTTGGCTAGTGGCCTAATTATATACATAATGTTCTGCGCTAGAAAGCTTTAATAGTAGGGCAGGGTAAATCCAGCCGCAGCTTAGCCCAAGAGGTAGCCGCTTGGTAATTATTTTATATAAGCCTTCCTATTGGGCACCAATGACTAAGCAGCTATAAACCTATTAACTGCAGTAATACCTCTATTTCCCTTATAAATTTCCTTTAACCCTACTTTGCTAATTATTTATAGCGCAGTTCCGTAAAGCTGCTCTTTATTTAAGCCTATAATCCACCTCTTTTTATATTTCTTATGTTCTGCCTCTTATAGTTATCTAGCAATTCTATTCCTGCCATTAAGGTAAATATTAGCTTAGCCATTTCGCGCAGTATATGCCTAATTACTTACATCTTCTATAATAGCTGTGCTTTAATGCGTATATACTTTACAGCCTTTTATTCTAAAACAAATTCCTAAATCAGCTGCTATTTCTCCTTAGACGGCTATCCGTAATTAAAAACGCTTTGCAAAAGATAATATTTACTTAATATTACACGTCCACAGAACACCTCTCCTTTATAGCCACTAGTCCCACCAAATTGCGTAGATATATTTCTAGCTATATAGATTATATCCGCTAAGGCTAAGGATAAGGCGCTTAGTAGGGAATAGAAGGAGATTGGAGGTTATATATTTAAGATAATAGAGAATATAACTATAATATTTAAAGGCAGATTATGTAATATTAAAGACAGCGAAGAGAAGCTAGTTAAATATTTAGGTATAGAAGATGGATAAGTAACAAGAGAGGTTCTTACTAGGTATAAATGTTATATAATAAGGGCACGGGTTAAGTTAAAGAAGAGGTAGTAATAAGTAGTAACCTAAAGCGATATATACTATTTATTTATAGATAAGAGTTAATCTCTAGCTTCTTCTATAGCATTTTTCTAAAACTTTAGAGTATTTAGGTCCCCCAAACCAAATAATTTAAAGATATTTTATCTATCCTTGTGGCTAATCCTAACTAATAAAAGAGCGTCCTTATTGTCCATTTCTAGCATGTATATAAATAGGCAATTCGTAACCGCTAGTCCTCTACTCTCCTTTTCCTTTCTCTATAAATTGCTTATCTTTATTCTAGTGCGAAATGGCTTAGGGAGATTTTTAATTATATAGTGCCTCATAAATAAGAAAGATAAGTACTGGCCCTCCCCTAGCAATATTAGATTTCCTATTTAATATTAACTACAGATATAATATCTTATTAAAGGTTATCTTATAGACCTAGAGTTTGCTATAATTCTAACCGGGGACGCTTTAATAATGGTTTATCTGTAACTTAATAATATACTAGTATAATAGTGCTTAGAGGACTTTTAGAAGAGACATCTATCTTAAATAAGCATTAATGCATTAAATTTGGGGAATAAGGTGTCCAACCGTTGGTTTTAGGATTATTAGATAATATTATACTTTCCTTTTATAATAAATCTGGCTCTAAAATATATAAGTAACCAATTAATAAGCATCTAAGACTTATATACTAAGCGTTTAATAAGCGTCCTAAGGGATTAGAGTTTTAAAATGCCTCTCTAATAACCAAGAGTCTTAGGCTAATGTTAGGTATTCCTCTAATAATATTTATTAATAATTCATTTAAAATATAAGGCTCTTTTATACCAGTAGAGGGATCTATCTCTAAAGATAGACGTTTTGGAGGCGAAGGAATTAACGTGCTAATTAAATTGGCCTTATAAGGTATACTCGCAGTAACTATAAGACTGTAGGGGTAGGAGCAATTCTCCCACTATCCTTAAAGCTCTTGGAGGAGGTTTTTTACCAATACTGTTGCCAGCTTTAAGATAGGCGCTGCTAAAGTGTATAGGAAGAATACTTTAGTACCTAAGCTAATAAAAACGTCCGTTAATAGAGTGCGTGTATATAGCCTCACACTTCGTCGCGAGCTTAATCGTTTCTCTAAGGATATCGCGTTTTCTTGTAGCACCTTAAGGCACGATTTAAACGCGTCGCTCTAATAGGAGGGTAATGGATGCGTATTAGCGTCAAACGTCTTTCTTTTTTCCTTAAGTAGCTCGTAAAACCAGTTATTTGGCACTATTAGAAGTTTAACTAAGAATAAAGAGAAGGATAAAGAGAGCTGGGACAAGAAAGAGCAAGATAAGAAGAGATGGGAAGGAAAAGAGAAAGGGAAGGAAAGGGAAGAGATAAGATAATACGAGACAAGACAGGACGGGACAGTTAGCCTAATTATATACCACTTCCCCTAGCTAAACAATGTATAGCTAGATTGCTTGTTACGATCTAGCCAGTATTACTAGCACCAATTCTATACTTATATCTTCAATTCAACCTAAGACATTGCCTATCCCCTATATATTAATTAGAGCACTTCCATACTTTAGGCAATGTGTTTTTTTAAGCTTACTCTAGTGCTGGAGTTAAAATCCCATATATAAGCTAGGGGACTATTTCTATAAGTATAGTAAGCATATATACCATGGCTTTATTTACTATAACGGAGATAATATTAATATATCTTAACTAAAGTCTGCTAGGATTAATTAGGGAGGGTAGCCTATTACTAGAAGAGGGGTGTAGACATACCTATAGCACAGCTTATATTATATAAGAAAAGGGCGGGTTTAGCTTAAAAAACAATACCATCTAGCTCCTTCTTTAGATCAGTGTTGTATTACCAAAGCTTTATAAAGTAATAATGCCAGTTATATTTAACCCTATTACGCTAGCGCCTTTACTGCCTTATAATAGCATAAATATCCCCCCTAGTAGCCTAAGCCAAATGTATCTGCATTATGGGCAGTCAGCATAGCATCTTATAGTTAAAATACTTATAGCCGTGTTAAAGATAGTTTAAGCAGTCTAGCCTCCTTTACCTCCTCTACCTCCTCTACCTCCTCCACCTCCCCCTACAAGTTTAGGGGTTAAAGAGATACACAAAGTAAGAGGTTCCAAGATTAAAGCTAAGGTATTAAATAAGATATATACTCGTGAAATCCCTAAGACATACTTAGAAATATGCTAATATAGCGTCTACTATAGCTAGGATAAACAAAGCTGTTAATATAAGACTATAGAGACTTCGCTAGATACGTTAAGTAAGCGTAATATATATAATTAGTATATTTATGTCCTTTGGAAGAAATTTGGTCTATCTCTTAGGTGCCTTTAAATATATCAACTTAGATACTAACTTTAAGCTAGAAAAGAACAAGAAAGACTACAGTATATACCTAAGTATAAATTTAGGAGAAGTAAGAGACGCCTTATAGGTGGTACTAAATGGTATATAAGCTATCTCCCTTCGGGAAGACAAGCCTATAGTAAGTAGACCTTTTTATAGATATAGCTTATTCTAATTTAACTTCTAGATTCCTATAAATATTATATTTAATTTTCTACCCTAGTTAAAAAATATACTAGGAGAGTCTTTCTCCCAACTTAATTGGCGCTAAGTACCTTTAGGGGTTACTAAGATTCCTTAAAGACCATTTCGCGTTTATAACTAATAGTGTCTTACCGCTTCTAGACCATAGCAAAATTAATTTTAATTTCCTTTGGGTCTTATTTAAACCAAATACGCATATCCTTACAATTTGCGAAGGCTTAGATTAACTAAGATGTCTTATATATAATTCAGACAACTTTAAAACCTTACTTTTTAGCGAAAAGAGCTTTAAACTTAACTATTACTATTTTAGCTATAATGGAAAGGCGTTTAGCAAAGTAAAAATCACCCTCTCTATTCCGGAATTCCGTTCAACTATAAAAATTACGTCTCTTAAGGTATTTCCGCTGGAGCATTATAAGAGACAAGCCGAGATAAAGTAGGATCTTATTAGCAATAGCCGGAAGTTTATATCTTTAAAGGGCATTAACCACCATAAATATAAAGGGATCGCGTTTTTCTAGACTAAAGATAGCCCGTTAAGATTTTCACAAGCGGCCGCATTATAGTGGACGCGATAGCATTTTATTATTAGAATCCTAACTATAGCAAGCAGCTAATCGCTATAGATATATACGGAATGAACGTGATCGATTAAGGGACTAATTGATAAGGCAATGTAAGGAATTAGGGTTTAGTTCCTAAGAAAATAGAAGATAATAAGCACCTAATCTGTCCACTAATAGCCCTGGCCTTTAGTTTGGCAGATAAAAAATAGGGTTAGGCTTTTTATATACTCCTTTTCTAGAGCTAGCAAATTATATATACTAATGTAAGTACTAATAGGTAAATTTGCCGTCGCCAATATTAAGGACATTAAATGGAATGCCTTGGCATTTAAGTCACTTGTAATTAAGGAGGATAAGAAAATAGTGCTTTAAGGACTTATAAAGAGCTACTAGTCTAGGTCTGGGAAATCAAAGTTTAATAATATAATTAAAGGAAAGGGGAAAGGTCTAGTTTTTCTACTACAGTAAGTTTTCTGGCAAGGTATTAGCTGTTTTAAAGGCTGACTATTTTAGTGGCCTACCTAGGGTGGGAAAGATATTGATAGTTAAAGCACTTACCAAATCTTAGAGAAGACCCCTCTATATTGTTTGTTCCCCTTTATAAGTAAATTTATATACTAGTCTAACTATAAAAAGGCTTATATGGGAGATCTTAATATAGATCTAGCCCATTTAGAATAAAACCTAGCTCTAATAGTTGACAACGTTTACCGCTAGAGCGCTATCCTTCTTTTAGACAAGGCCGATGTCTTTCTTATAGAGAGAACTTTAAATAATGTCAGATATAATAGCCTAGTATCCGTCTTCCTATAACAGATAGAGTATTTCTAAGGCATTATATTTCTTATAACAAATAGGATTACTATATTTAATGTAGCTATATAGAGCAGAATATATCTTGCACTTAGATATAAAGAGCTAAAGGGACTAGCAAGAGAGTAGGTGTAAAAGACCTTCCTAAAGCAAGCCAATGCTACTGCTAATATCTCTGGAAAAGATATAGAGCGGCTTTTAGACTATTAATTAAACGGAAAATAGGCAAGGCAATGTTTAAGAGAGTTTTAAGGCCGTACTAATATACTGTGTTAAATCAAAAATACTATACAGATTGGTTATAGCTTGGCTAAAAGTAAGGGGGAGAAACTTACATATAAGCATTTAGGTAAGGCTCTTACGTTAAATCAAGATTTTAAAAGTGACTTTAAAGGTACTAGATTAGTTAAAGGTATAAACTTATACGCGTAGATTTGCTTATATATATAGTATTAAATACCTTGTAGATCTTATAACTATAGCATTATTACTTATTGCTTTCTTAAAATTACTTGCTTGCTCCTATAACAATAAGGCCTATACAGTAGGCTATGGTATAGGCGAATCGCTTATAGATCTAGGAACAGGAGAACGGAGGCTATAGGGCATTAGTTCCTATAAGGGAGTGGAAGATATAAGCGTTAGTTCCTATAAGGAATTAAAAGCTATAAGGCAATAAAGAAAGCGGGTATTAATCCCTATAGAGAACTATAAGCTGTAAGAGATTAGTTTCCGTAGGGAAGTGGAAGAAATCGCCATTAGTTCCTATAGGAGAGTAAAAGCCGTATAGAAGTAGAAACTATAGGGTATAGTTTTTATGGGGCAGTAGAAAATACGGTTACTATATACTAGATAATAATTTTAGTTTAGGATATAAGAACGGGAGCTATAGGGGATTGGTTCCCATAGGGAAGTAGCAGATATAGCTAATAGCTTTTATAGGGGAGTAAAAGCTATATAGGAATGCAAGCCATAGGGGATTGGTTTCTATAGGGCGGTAGAATACATAGGCATTAGCGCCTATAGGGAATTTATTAGAGTAAGGGACTAGTTCCTATAGGGCGACAAAATATATAGGTATTAGCTCCCGTAGGGGATTAATTTAAGTAAGGGACTTATTTAAGAAGGGGATTAGTTAGAGTAGGGGATTAATTCTTCTAAGGCCTCTATTTAGGCGGCACAAAGCGGCTTCTAATAGGCTAAAGAGTAGGTTATATATTTTATAGAAACATAAAGCCTATATAGGATAGTAGGGTATAGGGGCCTAACGGAAGATTAGGTTATCTACTTTCCCGGGTTTATTTAGCCTAGGTAACTTGCATATATATATTTTAACCAAGGCTGCTGCCTTACCTTAGCCGCCTAGATCTTTACTTATAGGTTAGATATTAATGATTTAAAACACATAACCTATTATAAAGCTATCTACTCTGCCAACACCTTTGGATCCTTTTATGCTTATTAAAGTATTATCTCTATCCTAGAATATAGCTCTAAATTATCCTTCTCCTATCTTCCACTATTTAAAAATACTACTTTCTAGAGTCTATTAACCTAAGGTTTTAATAACTGGTAATACAGTATAAAGTACTCCTCCGCTATTTTAATAAAATCCCCTTTATGGGCTACGCACCCCTTTTTTAGCTCTACTAGCTCTTTAATGTCCATATAATTCCACTTTTTAAACCTTAGAATAGGCTTATGCTCCTTATTTAAACCCTTATAATAAATATATATCCAAAAAAGCACCTAAAAGAACAACTCTAAATCATACCTAAAGGAATGTTTCTCGCCTAGAAGCACTTCTATAGCTATAAATGCTCTTGTGCTAGTCTTACCCCATACTCCTAAAGGTCCTTCTCACTTCTTTTTAATCGCAAGATTAAGATCAATTAAGAATAACTTCTAGAAAGGATTGTCATCTTCCTTGTTTATTAAAAGGTTACCTATTAAAATATTATATTAGAGGATACCAGCCTGCGTATATAAAGACTTATATTCTTTAATGCCACCCTCTAGCGCAGTAAGTATTGCAGCTAGAGAGCTTGCCTTATAAAGAGCCTTTCTATAGTCGTAAGTAATAACACGTTAATATACCCAATTCTGCATGATAGGGCGCTTAATTGGAGAGCTTAAATATGGGCGCTTATTGGGCAGTAACGGGGCGTTAGTATAGCTAAACAACCTCTTTCTACTAGTACTTTAGCCTTTCCTTACACTGCCTTACACTCTAGCTACGTTTGGAGGCACCATTAGGCTTTTAGGCTGATAGTTTATTGCTTTAGTAATATTTAGCCCCTTATAAATATTAAAGATGTTATTATCTTATCTACCTATATAAATAGTCCCGTAGTAATAGTACCTGGCTACGTTAATTACTCCTTTCTCCACTGCCTTATATAGCAGTTTGCCTTCTTTCTTGCGCTCTAGGGATGTCCAGATCCTAATAAGTCAAGTTAAATAAGTCGCGAAAGTTATTTAGCCCTTCTTTAATAGGCTTCGCTTTTATTATCTCTAATCTAAAGAGATTTATTATTGCAGGCGGGCGCGCTAAGAGCTATATTAGAAGGGCCGACGTAGTAGGCAGGTAGGTAGGCGGGGGGAGATCGAAGAGACTAGTATATAAGGATGGTATAATGGTAGATAAGTGTAGCGAGATTAAGTATATATTGGGCGCGTCTTATAATAAGGAAATGACTAGGGAGAAAAGTATAATAAAGGAAGTAAGGTGCTAGCGAACGTAGGGAGGATTAAAGATTAGGCGTGGAAAAGTTAAGCTAATCTAATGTGGCTTAGACTGAGGCTTCGCAGGGCTTAGTTAAATAATAAGCCACAATAACCTAAAATGCGACGTTTCCGGTCTATAACTAATTAAACTTATCCGTTTTAGTCTATTCTATAATATGTAAGGCTCTAATGCAGCAAAGCTCTTATATAGCGAGGCTAAAGAGGCGCCTAAGAATGCTAATAAATGATTACTAGTTCTAAAACGAGCTAAATCTAACATACTAAATACGGATATAGTTAACCTCTTTTTACAGCGATTAATTGACCTATTTCTTAAAAATAGTTTCTAGTTTCTAGAACTAGATCTAGTATACACGGACTTCCCCTCCGCTAGTATATATTATAATAAAAACGCATTATTATTGCTGTCTTCTTAGCAACGCCTTATTTATTCCTTTTAGAATATAACCCTTACTAGTGTTTATTTTATATAGGTAACGAGTATTTATCTTTATATATTTATACTAGATGTAAAAATCCCCTACAATATACCCCTTAGAATTAAATTAAATTAATGGCAATTCCCTCCTAAGTTAGTCAGGTTTTAATGTATTTTGTTAACTCTAGGGTATTATAGACCTTATTGCTTCTTTAAGAGAAGCTAACCGTAATAAGCATTGTAGTAAAGGTCGTCCTATTAATTATAGCGTATAGCTATAAGCTTCGCTATCTTCTGCTTATTATATTAATGGTATATTAAACTAGTAGACAAGCAAGCTAATATAATGTCTATTTACCTCGCGGTTTATATTACTTTACCACTTTAAATAAGGGCGGTACTATGTTTTAGTTACTGGGTTCCTAAAGGATACTAGTAATATTAGTGTCTTAGGAGAGCTCTAAAGCCATTTTCTTTATAAGAGGATATATAGATAAAATATGCTAAATATTAGAGGGTAGTAGGAGTATAAATACCGCTCCTTATGTTCTTATAACGTTAAGGCCAAAGAGCGGAAATTCTTAGGCACAACTAAATTATAATTGTATTAAAGCTTGTCCATAACCTAGGCTCTAAGGCGTGTCCTTCTCTAGCGTATTCTGTAGCGCTTAGTATTTGTCTAGCAATATACAAATACGCTTCTAAGTGTTGTCCTATAATCGGCCTTAGTAGTATAGTTATATAAGGCTAAGTAGGCGGCAAATATGGTAAAAAAGAGGTCGTAGAGAAGAGGCGATATGGACTAAGCTTAGTTAGATCTGCTAACTTATTGCTAATTAAGTATATAAATGCGGTAAATACTTTCTATAAAGGGCAGGACTAGTTTTAGCTTAAATCCAATATATAAATTTCCTTTAATAAGTAAACGATATAATAACTAAAGAGCGTACTATTTAAGCCAATAAATTTCCTCCTTAATTCTACAGACTTCTCTATCCTTAGGTTAAGCGTGCCCTTTTTCTCTTAAATGCTATAATCTTGTTTCTAGCCTTTATAACCTATTTATCTCCGTAATTTAAAGGTTTATTACTACCTCTCTTAAGAGTATAGATTTCATTTTAAAACCGCCTAATAGTATCTCTTATTTCTTCCTAGTCACTTCTTAAGCTATTAGTCCGATTATTAACCTTCCCTAGATAACTTATAATATAGCAGTCGTTTTTTTTAAGGCTGTTAACTTTTCTATTAAGTTGGCTAAGCCTATAGCTAAGTTAATTAACTAAGCTACCTAGTCTCTTTATTGCCCCTAATAAAGTAAGCTAGGGGTTAATAAGCTTTATTAAAAGGAGTTACTATTATGGGACGAGGGCAGTGGCTATAAGATGTATGTATTTAAGGAGTCTATAAGACGTTGCGCGATCGATTATAAGGGTCGAGGGCGTAAGGAGGTGATATACATACGCGTAGCTAACGTAAGCTATACGTAAGGCGTATGCGAGAGCACGGGGCTCTCCTATGGAGGCCCTTGCGATAGGGTTCTATAACACTACCCCCCCTCTTATAGAGGCGGAGCTCCGGCAACGCTATGGTTACTATATATATATAAAAGGGACGCTTAAGGTATAGAGAAAAAAAAAAGGGGGGGTATCGCTAAAGACTTAAAACAACGTTATGTAATAAGGCTTGGCACCTAAGAATCCAACCAATTAGATAACTTTAACCGCCGGTTAAAGTTCCTAGACATCTTAACAATATTCCAGTCACGTGATTATACTTTGCCATTATATAATAGCAACTTGCGGCAATCTAACGGCAACTTGCCCTTACATGGCAATGTATAACGGTTTAACTCTATAAGGGCTTCTATAGAGGACTAGGTATAAAATCTTTACTTAGGCCTAGTTTCTATAGGTTCGCGTAGTAAAAGTCGCTAATTAGATCCTTTGCATTTTTAAAGTCTTTCTATAGTTACTATTCTGGCTAATCTATATTAAATCCTATATAGGTAGCTTTGCAGTAGAGTTATCATCCTCTGCCTTTACTAAAGTATTTAAAGTTAATAATTTGTTTAACGGTCCACTCCTCGTGGTTTTTATCTTTATTTTTTTTTTAGATTAGTACTAGTAGGGGTTTAAGCTATATCTATCCCAGTAAAGGGTTAGGCTAGTAAAGGTATAGTAGCTATAGGTAAAATATAGGCTATATCCCACGGGTAGCTAGGGTAGGTAGAAGCTCTAGCTTATATACGGCTCCCCTATTAATAACTTATTTAATTAAATAGGGGCCAAGGTTCTTATAATTAAGTAACTTTATAGGCCTCTGCGTAGAGATATTGCGTATATTTAGCTATACCTAGTCATCAACATGCATCTCCGGTGGTGGCGTTCTATAATAGTTGGCGAAGTAGGCCTGCTTTGCTTAAGCCTAGGCCATTTCTCCCTTATAGTTGTTAAGTAGATTTTTTATACGGTCTATATACTGGTCAGTAAGTAGCATCTTAAGGTGTTTTCTATATAGCAGTTTCTTATTAATAGGTTCTAGTGGTTCTATACTAGATTAGGGGTAATATCCCTTGTTTACAAAGAATAGGGTAAGTCCTATAGTAGTTAAGACATGGTTATTTACTGCGAATTTGCCTAGTAGGAGGTAATCTACCCATTTATCTTAACTATAGGCAACTACCTATTATAGGTACGCTTTTATGCTAATATTAGCGCATTTTAGTTACCTAGCAGTTTTGTAGTAAAAGGATATAAATATCTTAATGGAGATGCTAAGGCGTTAGTAGATTTGTCTCTATATATTAGAGCCAAACTGTATACCTTAGTTAGACGTAATTAAGTTAGGTAACCTATATAATTAGTAGATTTTGCAGAGGAAGGCATTAGTGACGTCGCTAACGGCTACGCCTTTAGTTAGGACGTAGTGGCGCTCTTTTATAAGTTGGTATATTATTATAAGGATGTTCTTATAGGTATGGCCATGTCGTTTATAGGGTAGTAGGTTAATAACGAAATCTATAGCAATATCTACCTATTATTGTATAGGTACTAGTAAAGGATGTAATAGTCCTTGGTACTTTATATTAAAGGCCTTAGCGCGCTTATAACCATAGTAGGCGCCTATAAAGCGTTTAACTAAGTCTATTATTTTAGGCCAGAAGTAGTATCAGCTAAAAAGCTTATATGTTCCTTTTCTATCTAGGTAGTCGCTTAATTAGAGGTTGTAGGCTATTTAAATTAGTTGCCGTTATAGATTCTCTAAGTTAGGGATAAATAGACGGCCTCTGTAATAAAGCCTATTCTCTTTTACTTTTAAGGCTGCTATATTAATCTAGCCTAAGCTTTAGAGGTTAGTTGGTAGCGTATAGGCGCTAGCGGTCTTTACAGTAATAAGTTAATATAGTAATAGGTTAATAGAGGTGTTATATACTATAGTAATAAGCTTATTAATTTTAGGAGGTAATTCTAGTTCTATAGTATGGAGCTGAGGTATAGTTAGCTCTATTATAGGTAGCATACCTAAGGCTAAATTTTATGCTTTTAGGATTGTTTGTTATTGGAACTAGTTATAGGGGTTATCTTTAGACTAAGGAAGGTCTTATAAGCGGCGTATTAGGCTATTAGGCTTAGTACCTTATACTCCTGGCCTATATACAATTTTAAAGTTAAAACTAGAGAGGAACTCGTTCTAGCGTGCTTAGCATTAGTTTAGCTATTTTATAGTTATAAAGTACTTAAGGTTGCGATAATCCGTAAGGACTTTAGTTAGCTAATTAGGTTCTATTAAGGAGAATTCTAGTTAGAATTTCTTAAACGCTTATATAATTATAAGAAGTCCCTTATTATAGATGTTATAGTTATATTCTTATAGTATAAGTTTAAATAAGTAGAATGCGACTAGGTAGAGGAGACCGTTATTACCTATCTAGGAAAAAATGCCTGCGTTAATATAGTCTAAGGAGTTAGTCTTAAAATAAAGTTGTCATCCTGGTATAAAGTATGCTAGGATAAGTACTTTAGTAAAAGCACCTTTAAGGTCTTAGGACGCCTTCTTATATTTAGGCATCTAGATAAAATATAGATATGTTTTTCTTCCTTTTACAGAAAGGCCCTTTATTTGCATTATTGCTATAAGTAGTATTATAACACCTAAGAAGTTGTATATAAACTTTTAATAGAAGTTAGCGAAACTAAGGAAAGCTTATACGTCCTTAATGCAGTTAGGGGTTTACCATTTGGTAATTATACGTACCTTCTTGGGGTTTATATAGACACCCTTAGTAGTAATAATTAGTCTAAGGTATTTTACTTTTATAACTAAGAATTCACACTTCTTTAAATTAATATAAAGTCCTGCGTCCCTAAGGCGCTGTAGGACCTTTTAAATATGCTTAGTATGCTTAAAAGGGTTATTGCTGTAAATAAATATATTATCTAGGTATGCAGAACAGAAATTGTTAAGGTAGTTCTATAAGGCGTTATTAATATAGCTTTAAAAGCTGCCTAGGCTATTATATACGCCAAAGGGCATAATAGTATATTTAAATTGGCTAAAGCGTAATACGAATGCAGTTTTCTATTTATTACCTTCCCGTACTTAGAGGCGGTTAAAGGCAGTAATGATATTAAGCTTAGTATAAATTTTGGCTTACCTAAGCCGCTTAAGGGTCTTATATATAAGCGGTATAGGGTATTAGTTCTTAATTATAATAGCGTTAAGTCCTCTGTAGTTAACGTAGAATTAAATACCTCCTTTTAGCTTCTTATTAAGGAGGATAGGGGCGGCTGCTAGGGATACGCTAGGATAAATAAACCCTTTATCGAGGTGCTTATTGATATACTTTTTAATAACTAGAAGTTTGTCTTTTAATATTAAGTAGGGTCTCTTATAAGGTAGCGTTTTTCCTTATTTAATATTAATGGCATAGTTATTAAGTTAATATAGGGGGAGTATATCTACGCTCTTTTATAAGCATACGTTAATAAAGTTATAGTACCTCTTAGGGAGGAGCTTGCGGAGTTCCTTATTAGTAAGTTCTTTTTTAAGCTTTATAAACTTCTTAAAGTCTAAAGGTAAAAGTCCGTAGAGTTTTACGGGGGCATTATTTTCTAGGAGGTTAACTATATCTATCCTATTACTATAGAGGACGTAGTTCTATTTTTTATTAAGCTTATATAGTTATAATTAGGAGGCTGCGGTAACGGCCCAGCCTTTTTTATATACTATATAGTAGAAGGCCGCGGCACTTATATAGTGGTAGTTAGTTATAGGTAGGGTAATAAGGGGTTCCTTAGGTTAGTATTCTAGGGAGTAGATAGAGGCAGCTAGGCTATATCCTAGGTAAGTCTCTCTATAGTATTTAGAGTTAAAGGTCACTTCTCTTTTTTCCAGTTAATAGTGGGGTTGTGTTATTTAAGCTAGTTTATTTTAAGAATAATAGGGTAATTAGTAAGTGGTATAATATAGGCCTAGAGCTCTTTCTAGTGCCCATTTATATCTAGGTAGAGTTGTGCTATATAGGTAATCTTCTATATAGTACAACTACTGTTAGCGAGTTATAGGGCGCGGGCTTTAGTAAGGGGCAAGGTAGATAGGTTATAAGTGCGTATAAATTAGATATCTATAAATTTATTAATAGCTCCGCAATTAATTATAGAACGGCTTTTATATTGTTTTTTAGCAGTAATTCCTATTATAGGTAAAACTATCTATTTCTATTTATTTATTTTTACTAAGTTATCTATTAAGCAGGCCGATATATAGATCCCCTTATTATTAGGGCGTCCCAACCTATAACTTAGGGCTAAGACTTAGCGTTTTCCGTTTCCATATCCGACTCTATCGCTATTATTACGTCTTTGTCTTATGCGGTAGTGGCATATAGTAATATATTTAGTATTTAAGGTACTAGGTTAGGTATTAGGCGGTAGCTACTAAACCTAGATATTAGGTAGTTTGGGTTATTATAATAATGGCCTTCTTAATAGTATCTATAGCAGCGTCCTAGTTTCTAGAGTAGCTCGCGCTTTCCGTCTAGGAGTTTTTGTAGAAAGGTTAGTATAAAGAGATTAGTATTAGCTCTAGTGGTATTTAAGGTAGTAGGCGTTAGTGGCTTAGTATATATAGGTTTAGTAGGTCCAGAGGGCTTCTATAAGAAGGTCTTTAGGTAAGGATTAGCAGTAGTAATTTAATTTAGTTATCGTTTAATCTTCTATAGGGCTGCTACTATATTATAAACGTTATTATAGTTATAGCTAGCGGCTGCGTAACTAAGGCGATAAGTGTGATGGTGCTGGGGCACCGTCCCCTGCAGCCGGAGTTCGCCTGTACCGTATATATTACCCCCTAGAGCCTCCTTTCCTCTTCTTCTTCTCCTTAGCTTAGTATTCTTGTATGGTAGCAATCTATAAGCTTTGGTTTAGAAGCATTTATACAAGCCTGTTATATTATACTAAGCTCACCTAACCCCGTCTAGGGGAGACTTCGTCTGCAATAATATATTAACGCGTTATACTCAGGCACTAAAGCTCCCTCTTTACCTTGCCTAGGAAGGCCTGGATAATATCCCACCCTCATTCCATGGGTCCTTAAGGACTCGCGTTAAACACCCCTAGCTTAATGCGTTGATAACGCGTAGCTAGAAGGTCTCCTGCGGTTATAATTAAATGCTAACTTTAATAGCTAAGGACACGTGCCTAGGAAGGCTTTAGAATATCTTACCCCTCTAACCTTTTTAACTAATACGGAGTTATATAAGCTGCAGAGACGACCCTGGTTGAGACTTAGCCTAGGGCTACGAGGAATGAAGTTAATTAAGACTTAGCCGTAATGCTATGATAAATGACATTAATAGATACCCAGACTACTACTGCAATAACCACCCTGATTAAGACTGAGCCGTATAAAGAGAGATAAAATTAATTAGAAAGGACTTGCTAGCACTATACTGCCACCCTAAACCCCTAAACCCAATTACTAACTGTGCTAATACGCCTACAGTCTTAACTAAATAATTGCGCCGATATGCCTATAATCTAAATGCGATTTAAATGCGGCCTAAATGTAATTTAAAAGCAAACCTAATAACCTGTTACGTTAATATGCCTATAATATAACTCTCCAACTCGTCTATAAACGCCTTATAGATACTGTTAAGTTTTTATTAATAACTACCGTATCTAATTAACCCGAACATTACTATTAATCTAGATAGTCCCTTAATCTTACGGCCGAATATATCTGTAAGTATTATAATCCTATATATAGAGGTACTAAGACCCTAGGGGAGAATTTAAGTAATTTATAGCACTCTCTAATAGCTCTATAGATAAGCCTATTTATCTCTATAACCTCTTATAAACTATTAACGCGTTTCTCTTAATAGCCTTTTATACGAACTTCTATAAATAAGACAGCCTACTGTTATAAAAGCATGTCTTACCAGTTATCAACAAGAATTGAAATATTAACACATATGTCCTTAATATGTACGCTCCTAATACCATTCGTTAACTACCCTTAAACTACTTACCACTTAATAGCAGTCCTTAAATGATAATATGCGAATCTGCTCTCTAATAGCATCTTGTTAAATTAAACGCTATATAATAGCTTACCCTTATACGACTATGCTTAAATATTAAAACGCACTCTTTTTTTAATACCTTTAACTCTAATAAGAATTAAAATATTAACACGTACCCTTAATACCTCTTTTAATACCTCTAATAATGATTTAATATGCCAAGTCACAACTGCATTCTTATAAGTCTTTAATTAATACCTTCTTTAATTAAATATAAGTATTCAAATACGCCTGTTAACCCTATAGCGTACCTTTAAATATCCTAACAGCACTTAAACATGTCTACTATTTAATAATAACCTATTTTAAGAATTATAAGAATATTAACAGACTATATACTAATACCTTAATTAAATACCTTAACAAGAATTAACCTATTAGCGCATCTCTCTTAATACCATACTCATATAATAATTGGTTAAATGTGCTATAATTAACAGTATACCTTTAACTGATTAATTAACATCTTAAACTACCTACTAATTAACGGTAGACCTTAAGAAACTAATAGATAGATCGTGCCGTTATGCCTGTAATCCAAATGCGATTTGAACGCGACCTGAACGCAATTTAAACGCGAACCCGACCAACTATCGTGCCAATATGCCTGCGACATGAACTTTGACTTTGACAACAACCGAATGAGTTTATTAACGATTAATTGCCTCCCTAACTAATTTAATTGTCTTCTTCTCTGCCTATGGTAATCCTTTTTAACTAACACTAAGCTATGTATACTAAGGGAATACTGAGCTGTGTAAGCTTTGATAATGAAATCAATTTGGATAAATAGGATAATAATTGCGCCGTTACGCCTATAATCCAAATGTAATTTGAACGCGATTTAAACGCGATTTAAATGCAAACTGATTAACTAATTGTGCTATTATGCCTATAATTAATTAACTAATGATAGCGCCGATACGCCTGCTATCTACTATTAGATGCTGGTACTGCACTGCTACTTAACCTCTACTGCTTCGCCTGTAGCTAAACTAATACCTTACTACCTTGCTACAGCTAATTAACTCTTGCTGCCCTACCTGCAGCTAATCCCAATTTGACTATTGCTGCTTTGCCTACAGCACTACTACTAACTATTACTGCTTTGCTTGCAGTAACAACTGTATATAAGGGAGAGCTTTGCCCCTTGGAATACAACCCTACTGCTGGCACTGTACTGCTACCAAATAGATAAGAGCTTGTGCGGATACGTATAAGAGCTATATTTCTTTTTTTATGGCTTGGGGCGCGCCATATTAAAGGAGGGGGTAAAGAGCTAGGAGGTACTAAGTTCTAAGAGGAGGTACATGTACCGAGTTCTAAGAGGAGGAACGATGACCATAAAGGGCTCCTAGCGATATACACCTCTCGCAGCAGCAGGACGGCTGTATGCCCTATGCTAACCTAATAACGACTATGCTGATACGCCTACAGTCTAACTAATAGACCGATCGTGCCAATATGCCTATAATCTACTGACTAACTGATAGACTGAGCTCTACGTTTGACTACTATTACTACGACGCTTGCACTGTACTGCTATTATAATAGACCTCTGCTGCTCTACCTGCAGCCAATTAACCCTTGCTGCTTTGTTAGCAGCCGACTACCCTTACTGCTCTGCCTGTAGCTAATTAATAACTTGCTGCTCTGCCTGCAGTAATAACTGTATATAAGGAGAGCTTTGCCCCTTGTACGACCCTGCTGCTTGTATTGTACTGCTACCCGAATCTGATAAGTCTTGCGCTAATACGCCTGTGATATAAATGCGATTTAAACGCGACCTAAACGTAATTTAAATGCAAACCAACCAATGGATCATGTTGTTATGCCTCTAATCTACTGACCGAACGATCGCGCTAATACGCCTGTGATTAATTAACCAACGATAGCGCTGATACGCCTGCTATCTACCATCTAATGCTATACTATAATCGACTTCTACTGCTCTGCCTATAGTACCATACTTAACCTCTACTGCTTCGCCTGCAGCTATACTAATACCTTGCTATATACCGTAGCCAACCCATACCCATTGCTCCGCCTGTAGCTGAATAAATAGACCCTTGCTGCTCTGCCTATAGCGCTATAATTGACTTCTACTGTCCTGCCTGTAGTAATAACTGTATATAAGGTAGAGCTTTGCTCCCTAGAATACGGCCTATCGCTAGCACCGTACTGCTATAATCCTGATAAGTTACCGCGCCGATATGCCTGTGGAACCATACTTAACAACCTGTTGCGCTGATACGCCTGCGGCCTGAACACAACTAGGTAGAGCTTTGCTCCCTAGAATATGACCCTGTTGCTGGCATTGTACCGCCACCCAAACGACCTGTCGCTGGCACTGTACTGCTACTGAACGGATAAGAGCTTGTGCCGATATGTATATGAGCTACAACTCCTTAACCCTCCCACCCTTATTAAAACCTTTTTACCTGCCTTTTATAAGAGGGGGAGTAGGGGGGCTTTTTTTTATGGCTTGGGGCGCGCTATAATAAAAGGGGGGATAGTAGAGCTAGGAGGTACCGGAGTTCTAGAGGAGGAATGACTAATAGAGGGCTCCTAGTGATACACCTCTCGCATTAGCAGGAGCTGCAGGACGGCTGCCTGCCCTATATCAACTAGGTATAGCAATATACCTCTCGCAGCTGTAGGAGCTATAGGACTGCTGCATGCCCTATATTAATTAGTATTGCGATTAAGCGCTAGATACTAGATTTTTTTTCTTTTCTTCCTTTTTTTCCTCTTCTTTCTCTTCTATGAGGGGACAAAGCCTGAGGGCAGGCTTTTTTGGAAGGGGGGTGATGTGATGGTGCTGGGGCACCGTCTCTTGCAGCTGGCTTGGCGCAATATCCGGAGTTCGCCTGTACTGTGTATATTACCCCCTAGAGCCTCCTTTCCTCTTCTTCTTCTTCTCAGCTTAGTATTCTTGTATAGTAGCAATCTATAAGCTTTGGTTTAGAAGCATTTATACGAGCCCGTTATATTAAGTAACTTTTTTAAGGAGATCTTTCTAGTCTTTAGTATTGTCTTAGGTAAGAGCTCCGGTATATTTCTAGAATTTAATATAGAACTTATTAAATAATTTAGTAGGGCTTATCTTTAGAGCACGTAGTTTAGCTTAGTTAGTGGCTAGTAGGTTATAGTTGCGGTATATTAGGTTAAGATTATTAAGGACTTCTTAATAGGACTGCCACTTTTAGGGGCTATTAGTCTCCTACTAGGTAAAGAGTCTATTAAATGGTGTACCCTTTATTCGCCTAATAATATAGCTAATTTTAGTATCTTCTATAGGAAAAAGGCAGGCGCTTTAAGTTAGTTTTTTACGGATTTGTATCTTCTAGTAGCTATATTCCTTATAGTCCCCCTAGAAGACTAGGGGATTAAGGTAATATATATTAGACCCTATAGTGGCAGCTTAGGTTTAATTATTATAGCTTTTATTAGTGCTACTTTAGTAGGGGTTCCCATTAGATAAAGCTGCTTAATATTAACCTTTTGTTAAGTATTAAGTAAGTAAGGTTGCCAGGGGCATAGAGGCTTAGGTGGCGTTATATATAGTAGAGAGATATCTAGCGTTATTGCAGATATACTTATTAAGCTAGGATTATAGGTATTTAATTATACCTTCTTTTTTAGTAACTGTAGCAATAAGTATAATCTTAGCTTTCTTTAACTGTTAGATATCGCGTTTAGATATATAGAGGTTATCTTTAGTTTCTTAGCGTGTGTTATTGGCGAGCGTCTTACAAGCTTATAGGTCTTAGATAATATCGCGGTCTTAGGCAGTATGTATCTTAGCTTATATAAGCTTTAGGTAGTAGTTCTATAAGAGGCGGTAGTATTTATTAGGTTCTTATACTACTATTTTTACAAACGTCTCGGCGTCTTATATTTTAATTTTAATAGGTAATAGCCCTTCTGCTTACTTATCTGTAGTTATATAGTTAATAAAAGATAAAATATTATTGGTGTCCACTTCCTTAGGGGTTAAGGCTAGGGCTAATAAGTTAAATTCTTCTAGGATTAATTGGCGTTATAGGTTAAGTATAGGTATTGGATTATTCTTTAGGTTTAATATAGTAGCTAATAAAGAATATCGTCTTACTATTATAGGTTCCTTAGAAGTATAAAGTAAGGTAACTTATAGATACGCTGCTTCTGGCAGCGCCTATAGTGTTATAAAGACGTAGAATTGGTTGTAGGCTAAGCGTCAGTGGTAAAAAGGCGCAACGTAATGTTATAGGACGAGGGCAGTGGCTATAAGACGTATATATTTGAGGAGTCTACAAGATGTTGCGCGATCGATCGTAAGGGTTAAGGGCGTAAGGAGGTAATATACCTACGTGTAGCTGACGTAAGCTGTACACGGGGTGTACGCAAGAGCATGGGGCTCTCCTATAGAGGCCCCTGCGGTGGGGTTCTGTGACAGTTACTAAGCAAACTATATTAAGATAACTTTTTCATCTCATTAGTATGGGGTAAGTATTTCCTTATAGTTCCTTCCGTATTGGCCTTATTATTCTCTAAATTACTTTTACGTTCTAGTGCTAACTAGATATTTTACTTGTATTAGTAAGTTGGCGAACGGACAAAACTATAGGGAAGTAACTATCGTATACCCGCCCTACTATATTAACGGCCTTATTAAAGCCCTTGGGATTAGAAGTAAGCGGTATATCCTAACTCTATTAGTGGTATCCTGTAAAGGATTTAATATTTAAAGCGTACCTTAATCTAATATAATATAGTATCCTTTATTATAGCGTCCAAGTTACTTAAGTTGCTTATTGTTAAAGAGATAAGGTAGTTAATAGTTTAAGTGTCTTTACAAGAAAGTAAGGAGGGATTTCCTTAAAGGATACTGTGCTTGGTGCTGGTCTAGTTAAAGAATATAGAGGCCTTTTATATCCTGCTCTTTTTTACCACTTAGCTAATAGGAGAGCTAATAGTAGGCTCCACTTTAACTATGCCTTAAAAGTTAAGCCAATTTACTAACTTAGGGATACTAGCACAGTATTATAAATGTACTATAATACAGCTATAATAGAAGTATAATCCTTTCCCATCTATCCCCTACTTTACTATACCTTTATAGGAGGGTTATATTAAATAATATAAGCTAGCACTAACCCCTTTCTTCTAATTATTTTAAGATGGTAATATAGAGGTAGCCGGTTAAGCGTTACTTTGTATAGCAATGCCCATCTAGTTACGTAGCTTTATTTAAGCCCTATTATATACCTTAATGCAACTTCCTATCGCCTTAATAGTTAATAAGCCTAGCCTAAGGTTAAGATAAGGTAAATAGGTAACTTAGCTTTTAGATAGCCCTAATAGTATAGTATTTGGAGGCGTTTATATAAATTTATAAACTAGAACCAGAAGCTAATAATAACCCCCTAATAACGCCTTACTTAGCAGAAATAGCATTATATAAACACTGCTTAAGTAGTAGACTTATTTTAACCAGTTAATCTTATATATTTACTCCCTATCTATAGTAAAGGAGCTATTAGTATGTTATAGGGTAGTTTAATTAGCATTCTAGCTAAGCCCTTTATAAGCGCTCCGCCTTATATAAGCGGTATAATAACTCCTATTAATCTATCTTGCGTTAAGGGAGGACTTATATTTAAGACGCTAATCAGCCGGTACTTAGAGGTATATAGACTTATATCCTTATTTATACGTTCTACTGCGTCCTTATTTCTATAAGTAGTCGGTTTACTTTTTACTTATTATTTGTCTATTACTCCATCTTCTCCTTTTTTTACCAGCCATTCTATCTAGTTATTAACGTTAATCCTCCTCTCCTCCATAATAACTATTCTAAAATTTACTTTAGATCCTTGCTTGTAAAATTAACAAAAAAAAAAGCTAAACACACTATTATGGATTTAAGGCGTTGGTGTTGGCCTAAGTACTATTGGACTTCTTAGTCTTTGCTATGTATAGGTACCCTCTAGACTACACAATCGCCCTTTTCTATTATGCTCTTTCTAGGAATAATTAAAAACCGTACTTATAATGGCATATTTATATTTAGCAACATTCTTAAAAGCCTATTAAGCAGCCTAGATAAGGCCTAATAATAAATAACCTAATAAAGAGGCCAGTATAGGCCTGTAAAACCCCTTATATCTTAAGCTAATAATTAAGGAAAGGTAGAAAGTAGCTTTAAAGCGTAAAATACCTGCTAAGGATTAGGTTCGTGCCGTCTTATTTAACTTATAGATAAATATACTTCTTCTTACTGTTCCCGTCGGCTTTATAGTTAATTATCTTTATCTTAGCCCTAACTAAGGGCTATATTACTATTATTAAAACTTCCTTAATTAGTAGTATACTTTTAGACTTACTCCTTATCCTTAGTATATGCTTTTTCTTTAAAGGTATTAACCGGATAGAATAATATTTTAATATAATAGTAGTAAATACTGCAGCTAGTCTTCTAGCTCTATTCGTTGGTAGTCTAATTATTCTAACCGCCTTCCACTCTATACTATTAAGTAAGTTTAATAATAGCTTTAAACCTATAATAGATACTAACCTATATAGCCACAAGCCTTAATAGCTCTATACTTAATTAGGAGCTTTCCCATAGAACAGCTATTATCCTCCTAATTATATACATTTACTACCTTATATTTTGATTAAAGTTATATACTAAAATGTGTAATGCTCTAAGCTAAAGGGCTCCTAAGCGTAAATCCTCCTAAGTTAAGCAGGATTTAAATATAGAAAAGGAAGACAACGAGATTAAGGAGCCTAAATTGATAATTTAGGGTGTAATTATAACCCTTGGATTCTCTACCATATTAGTCGCCTTCTATTCCGATTTTATGGTTAATAGCATTAGTAATATTACGGCAAGCGGCACTATCTCTACTACTTTTATTGGTCTTATCCTACTTCTAATTATTAGGAACGCTACCAAGTATATAATAGCGGTTATAGTAGCTTATAAGGATAAAATAAGCCTATTAATTAATATTGCTATTAGATCTAGTATATAAATCGCCCTTCTAGTTCTCCCCTTTATTATTATACTTAGTTAGACTATAAGCTAGGATTATATAATGCTTTTATTTAATACCTTTCTAATTACTGTTTTATTTATTGCCATGCTCCTAGTAAACTATCTTATCTAAGATAGCAAATCTAGTAAGTTTTCCTTTCTATATAAATAATCTACTCTAACTAATACTAAAATAGACTAGCTTAAAGGCGTTCTTATTATAGCAATCTATACTATTATTATAGTTACTAGCTGGTTTTATTTAAAATAAGTTTTAGATTCTCTCTATCTTACTTAGTTTAAGCCTCTAATTACTATCTTACTTCTCTATTAGTGTTAACTAGTTTCCATTACCTAGAGCTAAATGGTATTTTTATAAGCTATATATATAGCTTTCTAGCAAACCCTAGGCTAATCTTCTTGTATCTGTTAAACCGTCTAGGTTGGCTAGAATGTTACCTTTTTTTGTCTTCTTTAAAAAAAATTCTTTAAGTCGTTGTAAAGTTTATAGGGGTCTTTATGCGCACTAGTATTCCTTAACCCATTAGTAAAGGGAAGGCCTATACGCAAATACTAATAAGCACGGCCACTAAATCCTATTAATTTAATTGGTAGACTCTTATCAATAACCTACATGCCCAAGTTAACGGGTTTAGGTTGTATAAGTTAGGTAATTATACGAGCTAGTCCGCCTATAAGCTACTCTATATACCTTCTCTATATAATCCCTTTCTAAAGATACTAAGACTGCCACCTAGTCGTGTAGCTATAGATAGCGACTTATATAGTTCGCTTACCTATATAAAAGTCGAATGGCTATATAGAACTCGCCGCTGTATACCTACTTCTAATTTCACCCCTAAAGAGCCTGCTCCTCCTTACTATAGCTACGCAAGAGCACTTTTCTGCTAAAATCTACCTATAATAGCAAAATGTAAGTTAGATGGTTAGTCCTTGCAATAGGTAGCTCTCTAAAACTATTTAGATGTACTTAAGTAATTATAATTATTATTACTTAAGATTCTAATAGCTAGATATAAAGAAGGACAGAGCTTAGAAGAGTGGATTGCTTAAGCCCTACCTATACAACATTAGATATATATTAGCTACTAATAACTAGGTCTTCTTAGGTAAGGAAATGTTTTAGATGGTTAAGATTAGTAATCTGTGTCTAAGATATAGGAATTAATTATTAAAGTAGTATAATTCCGTAAAAGAAATAAAACTCTAAGCGGTTTTAATCTTTTAAAGTTATTTCTTCTTAAGCCACTTTTATACTTTTGTTAAAGCAGCCTTGTTATAACGTCGCTTAGAAGTTATAAAGTCCTTATCTATCTATCTATATATACCTCTGGATATAAGGGCTCTACTAAAACGCTTATAAGAACCTAAATTAATAATAATAGGGGTATTATCTTCGCTGACTATAATGTTGCTTAGATTAAGGTTATTGTGCGCATACCTAAGGGAATAAAGATGCTTAACTCCTAATTTAATACTATTTATACATAGTCTTTTATTAAAGCCATACGCGCCTTCCCTTAGTTGGTCTTCTAGTGTTTTTAAATATTAATTAAGGACAATACTAGTAATACAATGCTGGTAAACAATATAGCCGTAATATTAGATAATATTCCTATAATGCGGCTTCTAAATAAGGGCTTTAAAGGTCTTAGCTTTTTTTAAAAACAGCCTTACTAGCAGGCCTAAGTTTACCTAGTTATTGTAGATATTTAGCTTAGGACGTTTAATATAAACATCTACCTCTGCTGTGATTAATGCAACTATAATTTATAACGGCACTTTAGGGTATATATTCTTGTCTAAAACTCGTTTTAAGGACTTTTTAAGATTCTAGGAGCTTAAATATATCCCTTTAATTAGCGCTTTACTAAAGTAGATATAGTCTTGGTTACTAATAAAGGTAAAGACTAAGCGCTTAAAAATACCAGTTTTTAAATTGGATATACCGTAGAGGCTATATAAATCTCTAATAGAATTAACTTATGGCCCTTTATTAGGTCTATTTATCATCTATAATGCCTAAAGTGTTCCCTTATTAGTTAATAAGGAGGGTATATCTTTGGTAGCTAAAGGTAATAAAGGCGAGTATAGGAGAGTATTAGTTAAGGGTAGAAATACAACACTAGGAGTAAAGGATAGAGGATAAGGAAGGATATATAATAGAGGCGCGTTAGAGGCTAGTAGGTAGAAAAGACGTGGCTTAGTAGACCAAGGTTTATCTAAGACTACTAACTACTTTAAAGGAAAAGTTCTATCCTATACCAGTTAAGAAGACGCTAGTATATTTTAACTAGGTTAAAGAGAGTAGGCTAATAAAGGCTAATTCTAAGATATCTAGATTAGAAAGCAATAAGTCTTTTTATTTAATTTAATTTGGTTTTATTCTTATGCTATAGGGTGCTAAGAAGGCCTATAGGCTTACTAAGCTAATCTAATCCAATTAAAATAACTCTATGTTTTATAACGAGTCTTTTCTTTATAGAGGACTAAGTAAGTTATAGGGCGGCTAACTTATTGCTGCTAAGTATATAAAGGTAGAGGACTTATAAGCTTACTATAAGCGAGTTCTTAACATTAATTTAATATACATATAAATAATAACGAGATACTCTTAATATGGAAGTAACTAGATAGAAAAACAATACTAAGCTAAGGAAATCCTAATTGGTATCTTAATTCTTAACGTCAGAAAATAAGAACATAATTATAAAAATCCCTTCTTATAAGAAATTTCTTATTTCTTTAGCTTCTTAGAGGCTCTATCTACGGTATAATCTACCTTTTTTTTATATACCCCTCTCCTTAATAGATCTTCTAAATAATTATTTAGCGCCTTTCCTAGTTGGTCTCTTTATTTATATAGTTTACCCCTCTAAACTATCTCTATTATAACATCTTTAAGCGGTTTATATATCCTAGCATAACAATAGAGGTAACGTGGGTTTTTAGTATAGTATAATATAAGCTTCTTATACGGTATACCCGCAGGTAAAACCTAGGTAGGATATTAGTATACTACTATAATAGGACTATATATAGATACAACTAATCTATATCTAGGGTTTTAGAGACGCTTTAAGTCCTCTATTATATAGCAAGTTAGCAACTATAATAAGAGATACTTTAGTTGTCTATCTAAAATTATAGCATTGGAAATTGTTAATACTTTAGTTAGGGGAGGTATATCTTTAGGGAAGTTTATAGGATTGGCTAAACTATTCTCTGCTTAATTATTAGTATTATTAAATAATATATAGGTGTTTTATAAATATACCTAGAGGCACTAGTAAACCTTTAATATAAACCTCTTTTAGTTAAGGTAAGTCTATTTTAGCCTCGCTATAGCTCTCTATTAGCTTAGATAAGACTATTTTAGTTTCGCTATAGCCTTTTAGGCTTTTAAAGTAATTGGCGTATATTTCCATATCTTCTTATATATTACCCTCCGTATTATTATTTTTTTTATAAAAGTTAACCTTATTAGGTGTTTAAGTAGGCGTATAAGGTATCTGTTTCTATATAGGATTAAAAAGCTATAATTATTTCTTCTCCCTACTAGCAGATACTATATCTTTATTATTAATACAATTTTAGGATAATTTAAGGTTTTTAGTAAGTTAACAAATAGGTATATTATCTTTAGGACAATAGTATATTATAATGTTTTTATAAGTACTAATTAAGGACCTATAGGTTATATTAGTAACGTATTTAAGATTAGTTAAGGTAATATATATAATGTCTAGTATTCTTATAAAGATAGTAAGTGATATATGGTTAAGAGGTTAGATTTAAAGGTAAGTTAAATTAATGGCATATAAGAGCCAGGAGTATAACATTTATATTCTATTTCTCTCTTAGAGTAGAGTTAGGATAAAAAGTAAAAAGGAAAGACGGAGTATGCTAGCCGCTTTTTTCCACTTTATATAGTGTCTATAGTACACCGCCTCTTTACATCTCGTTGTAAGTGCCTACTGATCTTGGCGACTAAACTATCTATTTTAGGCATAATTTTATACAGAAAGGGTATAAATCCGCGCAGTTTGATCGGCACGATCGGCACGCACTTACAACGAGATGCGCCGAGGTGGTGTATAATATTTAGTGGCTATAATTACTCTTAGCTTATATATTGTCTATGCCTAAAACTATAGGCACCTAAAGTGATCTATAAGTAAAGTATTAAGTAAGGCATTGTTAGGGGTAGCTATTGGCTAAGCTATTACTAAATTTAAACGGCTAAAAATTCCTAATAGACGCTGTATACCTTAGTAGGGTTTAGAGGCGTTTGTATAAAGTTATAAACTAGAACTAGAAGTTAATAATAACCCCTAATAACGCCTCTTTTAGTAGGAATAGTATTATATAATCTACTTCTAACGCCTATTCTTCCTAAGGCAAGATACTACCTAAGTAGTACACTTATCCTAGCTAGTTAATCTTATATATTAACCTCCTATCTATAGTAAAGGAGCTATTAATACCTACAGGGTAGTTTAATTAGTATTATAGCTAAGCCCTTTATAAGCGCTTTATCTTATATAGGCGGTAATTAACTCCTATTAATCTACCTTGCATTAAGGGGGGTCTTTTACTTAAGGCGCTAAGCAGCCAGTACTTAGAGGTCTATAAATATATTCTATATCCTAATAGTATTAACCATAGCTCCTTAAGTAGTATCCCGCAACCATTAAGTACCTATAAATATACTATCCCTAAATTGCTAGCTACTAAGTAGGTATTTATAGATAGAGAACCTAACTTTAGAGATAATAATGGTGATATAGAGGTATAGACTAGTTATAAAAGTAACTTTAGTAATAAGGATTAAGAATAGGATATAAAGACATTATACGGCAGAGAAAATGGTTTTAGTACTAAAGATTAAGAAATAGGGGCAGATAGTAATAGAGAGGTGTTAAGTAATAAGGCTATATAGGCGACGGTTAAACACAGTAGCCTTAACTTTATAGTCTTAAATCTATAAGTAAAGGATAAAAATATAAAGAAGAGTTCTAATAAAAGCTAGTAAAAGGGTTAAAACTTTGGCCTCTTTTTATTTAGCCTATTATAAAATAAAATAATATTTTACTATTCCCACCAGAGTCTCTACCTACTTAACTTATAGCGAGCTATAAAGTATTCGCGATAATCTATGCTTTTACTTAAATTAATTTATTTACTACCTTAAAAGCAATAATAGAAGGCAAATCTATACTAACGACTTAGGATTTTTTAAATTTCTTATAGACCTAAGACGTATACTACGTTAGTAACTATTAGTCGTATTTAAGACTACGGTACTTATAGATTTATATCTTAAAAATAAAATAAAAATTTATAGTATTTTCTTTTTATTTAAATTATTTCTCTACTTATAGTATATAGCGGTTATTTATCTATTCTGGTATAGTAGGGAGGGGTAGTTAGGTTATATAAGGGGGCTTAAACTTATAGCTACGCTTATAGGGCTATTTATATAGGAACTTCTCCAAGTATATATAAGGGGTCTTTATATAGGAACTTCTTTAATATTTTTAGATCTGGGACTTATATATTTCTTTTTTTATAGTTCTGGTATTTTCCTAATATTTACTTCCTAATTATATGCTAGGCGTTAATAGAGGGCGCTAGGTTAGATTACCCTACTTATACAATTACTCTACTTGTATAATTACTCTACTTGTATAATTACCTAGCTTATATAACTACCTAGTTCGTATAATTACCCAGCTCGCACAATTACCTAGCTCGCACAATTACCCGGTTCGCATAATCGCCTAGCTTATATAATTACCTAGCTTATAGAATTGCCTAGCTTCCACAAGCACTATGCTTATACAGTTACTTAGCTCGCATAATTACCTAGCTTGTAGGATTAGCCAGCTTGCACAAGTATCTAGCTCGCACGATTACCTAGTTCGCATAATCGCCTAGCTTGCATAATTACCTAGCTTATAGGATTGCCTAGCTCCCACAAGTACTATGCTTGTATAATTACCTAGCTTATAGAATCGGCCAGCTCCTATAAGCATCTAGCTCGCACAATTGCTTAGCTCGTAGGATTAAAGCCGCGAAGTTATTAAACCTATTAATACCCTATTTACACGCTAGGCATTAATTAAAGGGCGCTAGGTTAGACCACTTTACTTACACAATTACCTAGCTTATAGAATCCCTAGCTTTTATAAGCCCCTAGCTCCTACAACCTCCTAGCTCGCAAAACTAAAGCCATAGCTGCTAAATCCGTTAAGATCCTAGCTACGTATTTGGAGGACGCTACGCCTAACTACCTAGCTTACTCTTTTTATAGAATTCCTTAATTAATTAATAGTACCTATTTAGAAAATATATCCTAATGTCTTTCTATAATATAAATCTCTTATTATATAATTCTATAAGGAGATCCTCTTCCTTAACTATTTATGCCGGCTCTTTAGCGCGAAGAATATTGCTATAATGGCGCTAATATACACCCAGTATTCTCCCCTATAGGGCTTTTATAACGTTATCCCATAATAAAACTAAAAATAACACTTAGTAACCTAGCTCTATAAGGATTTAATCTTTATAGGGTGTCTATATAGTTTAAAACTAGGGCTCCTATAAGGCTTTATTTGCAACAATAATCTTTAAAAATATTAGTAAAGCTATTAGAAGTTATATCTAAGAAAAGAAACTAACTGGTAATATATACTAAAACTCTATATCTAGGTTATAGGGCTATAAGAGATCTTATATGTTATTTAACCTAGCAAATATAAGTAATATATAGCCTTAGTAGGATAAGGTATAAAATATATAGAATTAGGTATATCTCTGAAATTTAAGCTAGCGAATGCGGTACCTATTTAGCAATATTTATAAACAGAAACCTGTCCTGCCTTAAAAAGTATATAATAGCTTTCTTTTTATTTATCTATTTACTACTTACTCTAGTATTAAGAAAAAGGCTATAATATTTCTGCTTATAAACTAATATTGGTCTATTAAACCTAGACGAAATGCTGTCCCAACCATTATCATCCTTAAAAGTTATATTTATTAACTTAAATTTATGCTTAATTAATTAAGACTTATATGTGGATACTAAGGGCTCATTGTTCGTATAAGGGCTAGTTAAGTTATACTTTGTAAAGTATTAGTAAAGTCTTATTAGGGAAAGGCTAATAGTATAAACTAATAGTCTAGATGGTTTTTAGAGAGCTAAGTTAATTAATGTTAAATAGGTAATTGGTGCTGGTAGCTCTAGATTAACTATTATTAGTAAAACCCTTACTAGACACTAGACTAGTTACTCTCCTTAACTTATTAGGAATATCTATAAAGTAAACTTTATTATCTAGATTAATAGATTTTATTAATATTAAAGATAATAGTAATAGATTATATTGCTAGAGTAATTAATTAAAGCGTATCTTATATTAAAGCCGTAAGAGGTATAATAGGAGCGTTAGCAGCAATTAGGAGGATATTTAGTAGAATATATCCATTTAATAGAGCACTAGGCGGCTAATAAATGTAATAACGCCACTAGCATAACTTCGCCTTAATGCACAAGCGCTACAATTTTAATTTTAGACGCATATATATAAATTTATATTACAGTGCAAGCAGATTTATTTAAAAACTAAAGGATTAATTTTAATTATATGCCGAAATCTTAACTCTAAGCTAGATACAAATAACTGCTATTAAAGGCCTGTAATATTAATAGGTTAATATAGCTTCCATAAGAGAGTATTTTGCATACCTTTCTCTTTAATATAGTCCTATAAGTCTTAGAGATTCGCCTAGATTATAGTCTGCAATTTAATTAAAATAAATACCATATAGGAGATATTAAACATACTTAGACCAGTAATGCGTTAAAGCGATTATATATTACCTTAGAGAAAAAAGATATATAAATAATATCCTATACTTTTTACCCTCTAGTTCTTCTATAAAGAAGACTAAGGAAATCCTATAGAGATTTAGGGTATGATTAAATTATGCTATAAAAGAGTAACTTTGCAGTCCTCTTATTTAAGCAAATGCTAAGAATTTTACTTAATATTATCTTATTAAGTGTTTAGGGGACCTATTAGTGCATGCGTGCAGGATCTACTAGACCCCTTTACTGGCTATTTAGGCCCATAGTAATTTAATAAAATAATAGACCGGTGCTAGGACGCTTAAAATTATCTAACTTAAAAGGTAATGTATTCGGTAAGTAAGCTGGCCACCTCAAAACCCCACCAAAAATTAGAAATTCATACTTTAATATCTTAACAACCACTTAATAATAAATTTTAATAATTTAAATTTGGACTTTTATATGCGCATTGCAGCTTCTATTAAAGTTGCATAGTAATTAGTTTAGTGGTTTTTAAAATATTATAATTTGGGGGCTAAAATAAAGCCAAATTGCTATATTTTAAAAACCACTAAACTAACTACTATGTAACTTTAATAGAAGCTATAAAGCGTATATAAAAGTCTAAATCTAAATTATTAGAATTTATTATTAAGTAGTTGTTAAGATATTAAGGTATAAATTTTCTAATTTTTGGTGGGATTTTAAGGTGGCTAGCTTACTTACGTGGCCAGGTTATTTACTAAATACATTATTGTTTTCTAGCTTTGCAAGCTCTCTATAGGACTAATCCTAGTAATAAAAGACGTCTTTTCTAAATCCACCTTAATAGATTATAGGGTATTCGCTCGTTAATAAAGCTTAGTAATTAATGCACTATATCTAAAATCTTAATCCCAACCGCAAGCGGCTCTTAAAGTGCTAATAATCCATATAATCTAGCAAGTTGCGGCTTTAATAAGTAGGCCAATAGTTAAATAAGCATCTATATTAAAGCGTAAAGAGCGGCTGTAAATAGTTAGCGGAAATAGGATAAATTAGGAAATGGTTTAAAAGAAGTAGTAAAAATAGTAAAGTAGGGTAGTAATAAATAGAAGATATAGAAAACGCGTTAAGGTAACCGGTAGAGCGGGTAATAAAGGTAATTATATATCCCTAGCATAACGGGGCGGAAATCAGCTCTATATATTAGGTCTTTCTATACCCTTTCCTTTAAATAGCATCCTTAAATATATTAAGGCGTCTTACTCTTTAGCTCCTTAAGGAAGAAATTATTACAGATTATAGAAAAGGAATCCTCTAATAGTAATAAGGCTTAGGGCATTCTGTAATAAAATAAGCTATATTACTAAATATTTCGCGTTACACGCCCGGTTAAGTTTATAACTTATATTACCTCCTATTTTAGCTAAAAGAGAGATCTAGTTTTTAACTACGTATTATAAGTAAAAGTAATACGGTTTAGAGGTTAATAATTACCACTATATTAGCGCAGCTCTATAAGGGCCTTGCGCTAATTATATTGCTAAAATCCAATATTACGCACTTAATTTAAGTAATATAATTGGTATAAAGCTCTTTTAAGTTTTAGGAGCTAAAGGCGTACTAGCAATCTGCTAGGAAATTAAGAGTAAAGGGGAACTATATACTTAACCACTCTTTTATCTTAACACAAATTACATAACTTATAACCCACTATAATAAACTTTAGTATTGCAGTAGCCCTAGATCTTATCCGCAATGCCTTTAATAAGCAGCTTTAACCTTATCTCCCTAATATTATATATACTATTTAAAGGCTCCAGAAGCTTCCTATTAATACCTATTAATATTCTCTACCTTTTTTAAAGAATAAACGCGGCCACTATAATTTGCTTTATACTCCTTTAGGGAGTAAGGATACCTAGCCTTCTCTAGGGAATAAGGATATTGTCTAGCCTTTTCTAGGAAATGAGGATGATGTCGTCCAGCCTTCTCCTAGGAATAAGGATGCCGTCTAGCCTTCTCTAGAGAGTAAGGATGTCTAGCCTTCTCTAGAGAGTAAGGATGTCTAGCCTTCTCTAGGGAGTGTCTAGCCTTCTTTAGGGAATAAAGTTACTTCTCTACTTCCTTTTTTATCTAGATATATAAACCTACTTAATGTATTATTAATAAACCTCTTTAAGATTAAGATATTTGTTAATATATCCATAGGGAAAGATCTAAAGGTTATTATTAGTAAACTAAAGTAGTTAAACAAACATCCCCTTATTAAGGATCTTATTACTACTAATAGCAATTTATTAAATATTATTATTTTTTAAAAACTTCTTAGCCAATAGACGCTTGCAGATTCTTTTAAAAAATAGTAATTAGAGTTTATAGGCATGTTAAGGATTAAAAGTTTAGTTAAAAGTTAAGCCGCTTCCATAAAGGGAGTTAGCTATATTATATTATTTATAAGAAGTATAGGATATTACAACGTCACTAAAGCAGCTTTAGCTATTAGATATAGAATTAAGCTTTATATTATATAAAGACTTAGAGTAGTAGGGCTATTAGTTCTCTTAGCCTTTACCTATAATATCTACTGGAGATTAAATTTATCTAATATTAATAACTTTTTTATAGCTTTATAGCACCTAGATTGTTTTATAATATTTAAAATTACATAAAGATGCTTAATTTGGATAAAAAAGTGTTAAAAGCTCTATTCTAGTTAGATGCTTTCTCTTAAACTACTACATCTTAATATTATTAACCCGCCCTAGCTAAGCCCGAAAAAGCGAATTTCCTCCCCTTATCTATTAATTGGTAAACGTACCTATATAGAAGTTACTAAACCTAGGAATTCTATATTAGAGCATAATTACTAATACGCAGATTTAACAAAATTGTACCCTCCCTAACCACTAATAACGGCCTTAATAAGTAATACAGCTATATTATAGTCTATTATAGAGGCAAAGAGCACACTTGCTAAGATCTTTAGTGGTAATTCTAATTAGTATTAAGACCCTTTATAAATTCTTATAAAGCTCTATAGGGCCAATCCTAATATATATTAGGGTCCTCCGTAAATTCCCCAGGAGCACTTTTATAGTAATTCCAATATATACTAGAGCCCTCCATTAATACCCTTTAAGCTATTTAACGGCCATCCTAATATCTATTAGGGGCCTCTACTAATTACCACGCTAAATAAAGGCAAGTCTTTTAGTTTCTGCATTACTCTAGCTAGTACTATAATAATAAATAACAGACTTAATTACTACACTACGGCTCCTTATATATAGTATACTAGTTATTATAGCCTATAAGGCCTACTATACTCCAACGTTTTTAATATGGTATCTTTTATATATTAATCTAACGCTATTACGGCTGTTATAAGGTAGTAGCTATTTTGGCCTATATAGATATATAAGCAAGTCCACCTCTACGCCCTTTAAAGATTTAAGGTGTATTATATAGGACACTTAGCGTCTCGCCACTTTTAAGTTAAAAAGATTAGTAGTCCTTTAATACTTTAAACCTTAGTAATCTATTATCCACGTCTAACAATCTAATGGCTAATATTACTATAGCCTTTCCTAAACTCTCTGCGGGTATATATAGAAAGGGGTTCTATAGGTTATTATATAGTATTAGATATAACTGTTTAAGAGATATTATGTTAGGGGTTATATTTAGGATCTTGGCAGCAATAGCTCTGGCTATCTAGTTATAATTATTAGTAAAGCGTTATATATATTCTAGTATCTAGCACTTACCTCTAAGTATAGAGTAATATATTTCTCTATTATGGTAGTATTAGGTAAAGTAAAAAATGGTATATTAAATGTCTGTAAAGAATAACGTAGTCTGCGGGCATGTGGGCCATGCGGGCATGTAGGCCACCCCATTAAAATATCGTGAAAAACGCGACGCGTTACTTAACTACTGCCTTAATGGCTACACCACAATAAAAAAATCCCCTTTTTCAAGAGGGCAGACTTATTCTAGCTATCAATGCCTATAAGCAAGGCCAATTTTAAAGCTTCCGAGCTGCCACTAGTACGTATAATGTGCCCCGAGCTACAGCCCAGCGACGCGATAAAGGCGTTTAAGTAAAACGCGGTTCTATTGCCTCAAATTGCTGCCTTATACTAGTATAAGAAGAGAGCCTTAAGCAGTGAATCCTATTAATGGATTAACGCGGTATGCCACCTAGGGCTACTACCGTGCGGTAGATGGCTAGCCTTTTAGCTACCTAGCATATCGGATCTCAACCAGTTGGCGAGTAATAGGTATACGAATTTATTAAGCGCTATAACAACCTACAATCTAAATGGAATCGCAAGTACGACTACTAGCGTGCTAAATGTGAGGATCCTATACTTATTTAGGGCTGGTTTAAACGCGTTTAAGATATAAAAATATAATATAGGATTCTTAATAAAGATACTTGGAATTTTAATAAGACTGGCTTTTAGATGGGTGTTATTATAACTACGAAAGTTGTTACTAGAACTAATAGGGCTGGCCGGCCTAGATTAGTATAGCTAGGCAATTAAAAATGGATTACAATTATTAAAGCTATTAATGCTCTTAGGGTCGCAATTCTACCACTTATTATTTTTAAGGTAGTAATATACTAGGTAGCCTAGTATAAGGACAATATTATACCACATAACTAGTTAATTAGTATTAGCAATAATAGTTAGACAATAAACAAGATTGGCCTAACCTAGCTAAATCTATTCTATAAGTATATAAAGGATCGCACTATTGGCACGCATCGGCTGCTAGTGCTAGATGGCCACAATAGCCACGTATCGCCTAAATTTAATCGGTTCTGCCTAGATTATTAAATAGTCGTCCTCTGTATGCCAGCGCATTTATTATATCTACTGCAGCCACTAGATATAGGCTGTTTCTCGGTCCTTAAGCAATTGTACGGACGCCTTATTAAACAGATTATGGCCCGTAGTGTTAACCATATTAATAAATACAAATTCCTGCCACTATATAGGCAGGCTAGGCAGGCAGCACTGCATTGGAATAATATACAGGCAGGATTCGCAGCTACTGGCTTAGTTCCGTACGATCTAGATCGCGTGCTATTACTGCTGCATACTAAATATTGGACGCCATCGCCCTAACGTCCGCCATTAAATGCTTCTTAGGCAGCCGAAACACCCTATAATATTACCGGCCTATAACAACAGACAGCCCTAATTAGGCGTTATCTTAAATGGCGTATGCATAGCCTACTAAGTCTAATAGAATAAGCCCTTAGCTAGCTTGTTAAGGGGTACGAAATGGCAATATTAAGCGCTGTGCTACTTGCAAGCAAAAATAAGAAGCTACGCATGGAAAATTAGCGCCAGAAAAGGAAGAGGGCAAAGAAGTGCACGTATATAGCTAGGGGGGGTGTTTTATTAGGAGCAGAAGGGGCCTCTCGTGCACAAGCTGTCTAGGGAAATGCAGCAGAGGGGGCAGCAGTGTTGGAATTACAAGGTCATAAGGTCACAGCGGAACTATCTTGAGGGTCTAATTGATGATAGAGATGACGCAGACGATAAATATTGATTGATTCGTGATGCAGTAGATACGGTTAATGTCTATTTAATTTGATATACAGAGCTCGCTCTCGCGACGTGTCTAGAGCTTAGTTAGCATCTCTTGCTTAATTCTGATACTCCCCTATGCTGACGACGCTCTCCTCGTCTGGTCCTAAATAGGTAATTGTAAAGCTATTCCCAAATACCTTACAAGTGCCATTCGGCCTACGTATAGAGGGAAAACCTAGTAGGCGAAAAACCTCTGTTACTTACTCCGTCTCTATTAGTTACCGATTCCTAGCGTTACACAGTACTTCATAAATTGGTTGATTGGTAGCTGTTTTGTGAGTATATCTCTAGGTTAATCTTTACCTGGTATATGTACCACTTTAAGTTGACCTCGCTAAACTATGTTATTTTGTATAAAGAGGTATTAAGTCTCGATATGCTTGGCTTTTTGGTAGTGTTTTGTGTCGTACGATAGATTGACTGTGCTCTTATTGTCGCAATAGAGCGTAGGGATAAAAGGGTTAATATTGTCTCTTTCTCCTAGATTTCTTGTCAGCTTCTTAAGCTATATTGCTGACCTTGCTCCTTCTAATGCCGCTATAATCTCTACTTTTATTAAGCTTAATGCCGTTAACTTCTATCTTTAAGCCGTCTAGATTACTGCTCCCCTATAGCGTATAACTGCTATGCCTTAGAATGATATCTGATTGTGTTCTGTTCCCTATATAGCATTAGTAAAGATATTGTAACTAGTAGGTAATGTAAGCTTGCATAGAGGAAGGTAGACTGCTTAATTTAAGTAGGTAATTCCTGTTTTAAGAGTGCCGTTTAGATATTATAGTAGCTGCTTGCTTAAGCGGTAATGCGATTCTCTTGGTGCTGCTATAAACCTAGCTAACTGACTAATAGCGTAGCTGGTATTAGGACGTGTGTAATTTGAGAGGTAGATTATAAAGCCAATAATCTGCTAGTATACTGTTGTATTGTTATACTTAAAGGGACTTTTAATATCAGTTTTCAGGACAGTACCAGCTGGTATTAGTAGCTTAACCGGATTGCAGTTATCTATTTTTAGCCGTTTAAGTAGCTTCTTAGTATATATCGTCTAATATAGCTTAAGGGTTTAGTTTGTATGGTTTTAATTAATTTGGAAGCCTATAAATACCTCTATAGGACCTAGGTCTTTGCATCTCCATTCTCTTAAGATTCTTGTCTTTATAATATTAAGGTGTTTGCGCTTTCCTATGATTAGTATATTGTTAACAAATAATAAAATGTATACTTTATTTCCTATAAAGAGATTGGAGTTAGCGTTAGCTGATTTTAAACCTATACTCTTAAAGAACTTCTTGACTATCTAAAACCATTCTCTTAGTGCCTGCTTTAGGCCATAAAGTGACTTATTTAGCTTTAAGTAGGCGTCTTTTACGCCCTTAAGGTTAGGTTTGAAGTCTCTTAATAGGTTAGGGATCTGTATATAAATCTGTTCTTATAACGGCGGGTTTAAGAATGCAGTTTTGATATTAATGTAGTTGAGCTTAAGGTCTTCTGCTGCTACCTTTGCCAATAGGAATCTAAAGGTGTTGTATTATATAATAGACGTAAATGTCTTGAAATAGTTGATGTTGGGGGTCTGCTTATCTCCCTAAATGTATAGTCTTGCCTTCTTGCGAATTACTTCTCCTTTGGCGTTGAACTTGTGCTTTAAAACTAGCTTGCTTGGGAGTAACGACCTTCCTTCTAGTACTCTCCCCCTTATAATAGTATAGGTGTGCATTCTCTTAAGAGAGAGAAATTCTTTAAAGATAGCTTTTATCTAGCTAGGAGCGTCCTCCCTTAAGGCCTGATCTAGCTTAATAGCATTAAATGGTGCTGTAGGTGCTCCTAAGGAGGTAGTGTTCTTAACTTTTAGGTGGATAGCTTTTATAGCTATTACTAACTAAACTACCGTATTGTTAAAAACCCTTATATTTGGCAACCTTCTAGACTTTGTTCTCTGCGTATAAGGAATGCGTATTAATGTGCTTTGTATGGGCGTCCTACCCTAAGTATTACCTTGTAGATTTAAGCGTCCCACTTAATCTTGACCTGGGCTTCCTACTTAATTAGAGTGGCCCACTTGGTCTTGACCTAGGCTTCCTACTCAATTTAAGCGGCCCATTTGGTTACTATCTGGCCTACTTGTAGTTCTCGCAACTAGAGTCTCTGTTGGCGCGTTTAAGGTAGTAGGGGGAGGTATAGGTTGGTTTGCGGCTTAGCTCGTAACGTAATTTAAGCGTCCCGCTTAATCTTAACCTGGGCTTCCTACTTAATCTAAGCGGCCTACTCGGTTATTATGTCTTGTAGCTTAGCTTATAGCTTGTACCTAAGGTGCTCTATAAGGGAACCTGTACTTATTTACTTTAGCATCTCCAAATAGCTTAATTGCTTAGGTATATAGGTTTATTATCTTAAATTAACTACTTCCTTTTAACCCTATAAAAACGTAGTTAGGTTTTATTCTTAAATTGTACTTCCTAGGGTGTTTCTTAAGCGTATTAATCGGGTTAGCATAATACCTAAAGACGACTAGATTCTTTAAGTTAGGAACTTGTTGAGTGTATGCCTTATATAGCGTAATAGCACCACCGTGCTCGTTGTTAAATGGAAGTGCTAAGGTTGGTACTCGATTCTTAATCTAGACAGTGTGTTCAACTGCGTGGCACTAGAGCTCTACTAGTATATTTCCTTAAAATAGAAGTGACCTTGTCTTGCAGTTGACTATATAGATTACGCGCTTAATTGCGCCATTGTATAAGTGCTTATATAGCGGACAAGGTTTAAAATTAATACCCTAGGGTATTAGTTTATCTTGAAATCTGCGGCTAAACTCCCCCTTTCTATTATCTGCTCGAATCTATATAGCTTTATTGCTAGTGAACCTCTCTGCTCTTGCGATAATCTCTTTAATATACGGCAGTACCTCTTTAGTTTGGAGGGTTTTAAGAGGAATAACCTAAGTATAGCGTATGGCGTTGTCTAGAGCTAGGAGGTAGTAGTTATAATCTCTAATTAATGTACCGATTTGTCCCGTAGTATTAAAATATAGCCCTTAACTAGGTACCTTCTCGCACTTAGTTGTCTTCTTGCTTAGTATTTCTTATATCTTCCTAGCTAGACAAGCTTTATATATGCTCTTACTAACTAGTACTAGTTTCTTCTTAAGCTTTATACCTAGTAAGGAGTGCTGTAGCTTAAATAGGTCGCTGTAATTTGTATGTCTAGTTTGGCGATGCTATAGTTCAGTATCTGTTTTGTTAAGGCTTGGTTATAAATTATATACTTCTACTGTCACATTGAATGCTTCCTAATGCTCTTATAGCATATATAGGTTGTTTTTTATAGTAGCCTTAAATGTTACACCTAATTTATGCTTGCTAGTAGCTTAATTGTCTAGGTTAAATATAATTGAATAGCCTTTTGAGTAAGAGTCCTTACTAAGATTAGCTTGATCGTCTTAAATAAAGGTACAAGCCAGACATCTTTTAGCCTTAGGCTGCCAATTTAAACTTGACCGTAGCCTGTAGCAGGGATAATAGTCCCATTTGTAGTACGGACCTATTATGGCGTATTCCATCTTTTTAAGTGTGTTAGGTCTGATTAGTTACTAGTAAAGTGCTTGGTTGCTCCTAAGTTAAGAGCCTAAGCTAGAGATATTGTTATAAGCACGTTTAGGGTTAGGGTTAGGGTTAAGGTAGATTAAATCGCTGTTAAATTTATCCTTAGCTATTGCTACATTTCCTACTTCCTCTACCTTAGGAGCACCTTGCTCTTTCTTCTTAGCGTTATTAAATCAGAATTGTCCAAGCAGGGGATAGTCTTTTTGGTAGTAACCTTTTTAATAGTATACTCTGCACTTATCTCTTTTTAATTATCTTAGCTCTTTGCTTACTTAAGATAACAAGCTATAACAATGACGTAATAAGGAATGATTAAATCTACTAGCACAACCTCTGCCCCTTATTTGACCTTGGTTTCCCTTTCTCCCCCTAAGTTTGTCTTTCCTCTTATATACAAATGCTGCGGTCTGTACCTATATAGGGAGAGCAGTCTCTTGCTCCTAAAGAAGGGTAATGTAACTTTTGAGGTCTTATTTGTCTTGTAGGCACTAGGTCTTTACATTCTGCTATATAATATTGCTTGGGAGGGCCAAGAGAAGCTACTCTTTAATATTGTTATTAGTAAGTGCTTAAGGTGTTAAAGCTAGATTAATCTTAAATCGATTTAGTATATAAAGGAACTCGACAATTCACATCTTTGTAGGGTCGAATATAGTGCTATAAAACTCTCTATAAAGTCTAGAGATATAGACCTCGTTATTAGCCTTATTAAACTTCTTTATTCCTTCCCACATTCCTTAAATATTATACGCCTTTATTATCGCACGTATTTCTTCCTAACGGTCGTCTCCTATTAAATTATAGATAATCTTATTTACTTCCCCTTATCTTCTTCTCTCGTTAGCTAAATTAACTTGATTTAGGTCTTCTATACTAGTAATAAAATCCTATTCTTCTGCTATAATTAGGGCTGCCTTATAGGTGCGCTCCTAGTCTGCAAAGTTGTCTCTATTGAAAATGACGATTTTACCGGCCTTGTAATTATATGTAGGTGTTGTTGAGGTTAAGGTAGAGAAGGTCATTTTTGGGGGTTGATTTTTGAGTTAGGAGGTGTTGCTACCCGGGAGAGATTTGTTACCCGGGCTTATAACCTATTGGAATTATAAGGTTATAAGGTCACAGCGGAACTGTCTTGAGGATCTAATTGATGATAGAGATGACGCAGACGATGAATATTGATTGATTCGTGATGCAGTAGATGCGGTTGATGTCTATCTAGATTGACATGCAGAGCTCGCTCTCGCGACGTGTCCAGAGCTTAGTCAGCATCTCTCGCTTAATTCTGACAAGCAGAGGCAGCGGCTGAGCGACCGCAACGAGCACCACGCAAGTGCAGCATGTGCAAATCATTAGAACATACGGCACGTACATGTCCTAGACGTCAGACAACTAGTTAGTAAATAGCTACACCAAATATAATTGTTCGTGGTTGAGTAATTCGCTATATTTGCCCTCGGTAGCTTGGTGGGGTGGCCCACATGCCCGCATGGCCCATATGCCCGCAGACTACGTTACCCTTAGCTCCATATTGCTAGATAGGCTTTTAAATTATCTACATCTTTACTATTAATGCTAGGAGCTGTCTATAGTGTAGATATGATTAAGTTTAAAAAGGAAGTTATAATTAAGGGATTTTATTAGTAAAAGATAATAAAAGGCGATTTAGGGCTAGATTTTTAGTAGGGCTAAAATCTTAGAGGGGCTGATTTCTGGTTAAGTAGGGCCTATATAATATATTAATAATAAAGCCTAAAATATATAACATGCCTTAGTCTAAAAGGTTTAGGCAATATATAATAGTTAACTGTTACTTGCGTTAATATTTATTAGTAAGGAGGTTGTGCTATAGGCTATAGATTAAGATGTCTTTCTATTTCTATATAAAGACCTACTTCTATCTTCTTATTAACCTAAACTTTCCTTACTATTATCTACCTACAATTATCTTTATATTTAAGTAACCTTATAAGAACAATTGGTCTTAGTATTACTATAGAGATAGCTTAAAAGGACCCGTGGTTTTGGAGAGATAGATATGCCTATATCTACGTTTAGGATATAGACTAGGCTCTATTTGCCTTCTATAATAGTTATAAACTTAAGAAAATTAAGGTAAAAGCTAAGGAATAAATTTTTTTATATAACCTAATAGCTGTATAAATCCTTAACATAATAGCTGTCCGCTATACTTTAGCCTATTACTAATACTATGGCTAGAAAACTATCTTTGGAGAATTTATTTATAATAGGAATTACTGCAAAGTTCTTATATTCTTAGGTGTAGTTAAGAAGATAAATAGTAGAAAAGAAATCCTATAATAGATAGAATGTAAAATACAGGATAATAAAAATTATAGTATAAAGTATGGCACGGAAGAGGGCCGGGATAAAGATGGGATATATATAATAAGGATGTAGATAAGGGGGATTAAGGCTTTAGGGATTAATTTAAAGAAGAATATATCTCTCTGCTAGCAACTGTTCCTTCCACAAATAGCATAGCAAAGGCTATTATATAACGTTTTCGCATTTCCACGTATAATTATAGCGTACCAATTTACGCCTCCCCCTATACTACGCAACTATACTTATAGCTAGCTAAGCTAGGCTTCTCTACTTATAATAGGTTAGCCTCCTATATTCCATAAGCATACTTAGTTTTACCCTTTACTAATCTTTTACTACCTATAGCAAGGCTAGAATAGGCGTCTTCTTATATTTATGCCGTTTAGTAAGTCGTATTTAGGCCTACCTTTATGCATTCCATGCCGTTTACAGCCCAACTTAAATCTACGCACTTCCTCATTGCTCTAGTAAGAACTGCCACGTAGTTTAACTTTTCTAACACGCATATACTGCCTCTGCTAGGGTTTTACTAATTAATATATAAATAAACCTCCAAGACCTTTAAAGACCTCTAAAGACTGGCAATAACTTACCTCCTAAAGCAGGCAGCACGTAACCCGCCCCTTCTATATCTTTAGTAATCTAATCGCTACTTGTTACAGAGTAGGCATAAGCTGGAGCACAATATACTAAACGGGGTAGTAATTAAAGAAGGCTACATACGCGTAACTATGCGTGTTAATACAAAGACATCTGGATAAAGAAGAAGAGTCTTCCATATGCCAGGTACGAAGTATAAATAGGGGTTGTAGGGGTACGTGCGCAGGTGTCTTGGGACAAACGTAAGCACGAGTCAAGAACGTTAAAACGCGCAGGGACATAAGAACGGGTAAGTCCTGTGACAGTACCCCCCTCCTTACTTCCGAGCTCCTATAAGGCGTGTTATATATACAGAAAAAAAAACCCCCCAAGGGGAAAAAAAATTCGTCAGCCTTCTCCGCCCTTCTACGTCCTTCACTGCGCAGGCTCCGCCAGTTCAGTCCTCCTTACTTAATCATTAGGCCACTAACTCATCAGGCCCAAAGCATAGCCCAGCCTCTGTCGCCAGCTACGCTATAATCCTCACCGCTTAGAGACGCTTTACTAAAGCTTATACAGTCTCCTTCTCGCTTCTAGCAGCTCTACAGCTTCCTTCTCATATCCATATATGGTCCCTCCTCACCAGGCCTCATCCCTAAGGCCAGTAGGCCCCCCCTCCCCCCCCCCAGTCGCGGGTTAGGTTGTATGTATAGGGGTAGGTAGGTCACGTATTGTATATAGGGGTAGGTAGGTAGGTAAACAGATTTTAGTTATATAGTACAGTTAGTGTGGTACAGTGCAGTATCTTCTTAGCAGGTTCTTATCAGTGCAGTGCAGTATTTATATCATAGGCAGGTTCTTATTGGTAGCAGTACGGTGCCAGCGCAGGTTCTGTAAGCGAATCGGCACGGAGCTTATCGGTTCGTGTCATAGGCGTATCAGCACAACATTATCAGTTCAGGTAGCAGTACGATGCAAGCAACAGGGTCGGTCTAGAGAGCCATGCTCTATCTTGCAGGGTACCTAGGGAGCAAAGCTCTACCTAGTCGTGTTCAGTCATAGGCTTATCAGCGCGACAGGTTATTAGGGTTCGGCAGCAGTACGGTGCCAGCAACAAGGTTGGTTCGCATGCATATCAGCGCAAGGTCTTATCAACAGGTTCGGGTGGCAGTACGGTACTAGCGTAGGGTCATGCGGCTTAGAACAATCTAGGTATCAAATGCGGATGGCTTCAGCAGCAGCAGTACAATACCAGCAACAGGTTCGGGCGGCTTAGGACCATTCGGTATCAGATACAGAAAGCTTCAGCTACAGGTTCAGACGGCAGCAGTACAGTGCCAGCAACGGGGTCGTCTCATAGGCGTATCAGCACAAGGCTTATCAGTTCAGGTGGCAGTACGGTGCCAGCGCAGGTTCAAGGTCCGTATGCAAATCGGCGCGGAATCTTATCAACCAGTTCAAAACCCTAGCGTCCTAGTCTACCTGCAGCCAGCAGCTCCTATTCCTACCCCACAGGCATAAAAAGGCATACTCCGCAACCAGTAGCCCATAGGCCCGCTAGGTGTGAAAAGGGATCCAGATATAGTATCACAGAGTACATGTAGGCACAAGCTGGAACACAATGTACTAAACAGGGTAGTAATTAAAGAAGGCTACGTACGCGTAACTATGCATGTTAATACAAAGACATCTAGATAAAGAAGAAGAGTCTTCCATATACCAGGTACAAAGTATAAATAGGGGTTATAGGGGTACGTGCGCAGGTGTCTTGGGACAAACGTAAGCACGGGTCAAGAACGTCAAAACGTGCAGGGACGTGAGAACGGGTGAGTCCCGTAACACTACTTTTAGGTACCTATTATTGTAATGGATACATCCAATATAGGCCAAGGGTCGGCCTATTAGGTTCCAAAGTTAGAAGAAAAGATTTTTAATAAGGATAAAAAACAAGATATTATCTTTGTTGGATAGGAAGAAGGCAAATTACGTAAAGTAAAGGTAAGTAATTGCCTATATTATAAGCAAGCAGGTCCCTAAAATCTTAAAGATTTATAAGATTATTAGCATTCTATATATTCCACCTAATGTTTGCTAGGCTGTGGTTCCCATATATAATATAATTATTAAAATATCTTTAGCCGTACCGGGCTACCGTGGTAGCACATTAGCTATAACGGCACTTAATTACAATAGAGAAGCAACAATGTCTAATTGCCTTTCTGGCGATATATGGTTTATAAAAGGTAGAAAGGAAGCTTTGGAGCAATTAGATAAAGGGGTTTAGGAATTTAATAAAGCCAACTGGGCTGCTAGGCCCTCCCTTACGGTTAAATTAGGGTTCTAGGCTCTGCCAATGCTTACGGCAGCTATAGTACTTCCGTATAAGAAATAATTTGAGTTTATATAGAGGAACCACACTGCTTAAATTGCTTAATATAAGATCTCGTGCGGCTTACATGATGGCCCAGCGATTTGCTATCATTCTATAACTAAGCCCAAAGCCCTTCCCGCCTTGTGCCTTCACGTTCGCCTATGGTTACAACCCCCACTAAAATTAAACCCCCTCTCTACCGCTCTCTTCTCCCAGCCCTGCCAAAATACCTAGTGTAAATATACTTCTTTTGTAACAAAGATAGAAAGGCTACATAGAACTAGTCTTTTAAACCCCAATGCTTAATTTTGTGAACTGTGTGAGCATGGCTGATCTTGCGAGCTGGGTGATCGTGCGGGTTGGGAAATCGTGCGGAACCCAGTCATAGACCTATCACCTGACACTGCCTCCCTCCTAATGGCGACTGCCTTTAGGCGCTCTCCGTCCATACACCACCCCAGCGCATCTCGTTGTAAGTGCGTGCCGATCGTGCCGATCAAACTGCGCGGATTTATGCCCTTTCTGTATGGAATTATGCCTAAAATAGGTAGTTTAGTCGCCGGGATCAATAGGCACTTACGACGAGATGTGACAAGGTGGTGTACTTGGCTCAAAGGTGGGGCTTAGTACTACGGTATCAGGCATAAGTTTCGTTAGTACGTCCCGTCTGACATGCACTATTGATAAGGATAAGACAGGATAAGACAGGCTATCCGGCCAATGATGTTTGATCATCTTTTAAAGTAACCAATGAGAAAAAAGGAATTCTTTTGCCAAGCTCCACGCCGTAGTAGGCTAAGGGCTCGCTAAGCGAAGCTGGTGCCTCGGGGGCAATGTGCTAAATAGTGATAGCGTAGTGCCTGATGAGGCACGCCTCATGCTTCAGTTCTGCGACCAGCAAGACTTCGGTTGCGCAACCGGCAAGGCTTTCGAAGGAAACACCTGCTGCATCGCGATCAAAAACGCCAAAAGTTGATGTAGATTAAAGTGAGCAGTAACAGTGGTAAGGGCATGACCCGAGCCGCTAAATTCTATAGTAACTAGTCATACTGTAGGGGGTTAAGTCATTGTAGAAGCACCCGACTTATTGGCTTCCCCGTACGCTTTGACAACTTACCGCTCCTTCCTCCTCAGCCTCCTCGAATTAAGTATAGATCTGGCGCTCCAAGCGCTCCACAACCTCAAATCCACGCCACGCTGGCTGTCAAATCACCAGGTCCACAGCAAATGCAGAGAGCTGCCAGCCGGCCGCTCCAAATAGGCGCCAATCCAAATAGATCACTGGATTGGGGTAAGGACCTGTGAAAGGCCTCCCTTTGTCGAGCTTTGCCGACTGTGATAAGGATAGTTGGGCAGCGAAAACAGTGCGTTCGACATGTTTGGCATTTACGGTGCTCGGAACCTGCCGCTTGCTCGCGGAGCAAAGGTTTGGGACCTATTTGTGTTCAATTTAGGCGTTGCCTGGCTTGTCCTTGCGCGAGGAAAATGCATATTGGCCTTCCCATTCGCTATATCGACCCCCGCATCCAGCCACGGCGCACAAGAAGGCTCATTCCAGGCCTACGGTTTCTCCCGCTGCAGACTTTTAAGCGCAAAGGGTTAGGTTAGGACAGGATATTGATAAGCCCGCCCGCGCCCGCCTTAAAAACTGAAAACCTGTTGCTCTCTCTCCCAAAAACCACTATTCTCTTTTGCCCATAATGAAAGTGGTCGAACTCACAATAGGAGAGGTTGCTGGAGCTATAAGTATTATGCTGAGTTTTCGTGAGTAGGTTCGGTCCTGCTTAAGCAGATTCTGTATCCTAACAATATATTATTTAAGTGCGGATAACTCTACCTCTATTGCAAGTTATTGTGCTTGTGGGTTCTCTAAAAAGCCTCAACTCCGCTATCACATGGTATTTGTGTTTATTATTCCTTTGCGCTTACCACCGGATACACCGAGGACTAACCTACACTTTCCTAGGTCAGTTGTCAGTCGTTTCACTCAGTCTACTCTCTGGCCAACGCTGCTTTCCTGTGACGCCGCCTCAGGAAGAAAAGATGGAGTCAAATCCCGCGTTGTTTTTATGACTTATCTGGCGCTCTTTATGAATATCCTCATTGGCGTTGCTGGCGTAATTACACCAATCGGACTTGGAGACGGTGTTAGAGTCGGACAAGTCGTCAACGTAACGTTCACGTACGCTCATGATCCGAGCAGCTTTGGGCAAGGCACACCATCGAGAGCCGACTACGTCTTTTCACGCGTCTGCGGCGGTCTCCCTTGCCCTGGTGTCCATCCACTGGGTGACCCATTTGCCGGCAGTCTCATTCCGGAGAATATTACCCAATGCTTTGAAAGTGGTAGCAGAGGCCAAGAAAATCTATATAGTGGCCCATTTGACATTCAGTTTCGACAATACACCACAAGCAAAACCTCAGAGGCGAGTAATAACCTGACTGGGAAAACTTCTCCGGTATCGAATATCACTGGGCGATTTTCCATGATTGAGAGTATTTTACTGCTTAATCAGGTTGATGTTCGCGAAGGGGTTATCATTGACGCAATTAATGGAGGAATTGGCTTAAGAAACCACACAGTTCCTATAAGTCCGAACAAAATTTGCGGAACTGAGTGGACGGAGGAACTCCTTTGGGTGGAGCCGGTGACATCTTGCTTCGATACCAATTGGACGGTTGAATATCGTTTTCGAGATCCAATTGTCGGCGAGATCCTAGAAGGCGATTTTGGAGACTTCCGGCTTCTGGACCGTGCCAATGGCAAAACTGCTTTTTCTCATGTTATTATTTCCAACGCCAGCTGCTCTGAGAATGATCCCGGATTATTACAAAGAGCGCAAACAGCTGCCACAATATTTCGCTACCATTTATCCACACTTATCGGACCTACTGGGGTGACTCCGGTTGCTACTAGCGCTGGAGAGTTATATGACATATATTCTCTCAGCAATTCCCTTCAGGGAAATATCATGAGCGCCTTTGCTAGCAGTTTATTACACTTTCCTAGCCTGATATTTGGCGCGTTAGACGATAGCACACTTAACCTTAACATTAGTAATTGCTTTCTGTCGGGGCCACCATACCCGGAGATCATTAGCCTAGATCCGAAGATTTTTAATCTAACGGCTTTCAACACTACGGCATATGATAACTTCATGTCTTCGATCATCGGACAATTAGACAATAATTGCAGTTACAACGCTATATATAAGTATGACTACACATTGCCTCTTGGAACATGGCGGTTACCAGCCTCTTTCGAGAACTTTACGTTCTCTGATATCCGTAAGTCCTACTTATATAACCATATAATTATTAAGTTTTTAATAAATAACAAACGTGCCATAGTGAATTCATGTCGAGGGTACTCAGCTAGCGATAGTCCAAGTTTTCATAAAGTTTTCGTGGACTGCGGCTACCTAATGACCCCTCCTCGTGCTATGGGCAATTTCAATGATACCACCACTACTGAACAGTACTATCAGCAGGATATCCATGTCTGCGCAAGCGCTACTCGAGCTACGGTAAAAAAAGTTACATTCCAATATAATGATACTGGTGGACCCCCATCTCTAGGTGGACTACAGGTTGCCCAGATATTACCTAAAAACTATACGTCTGAGTTGGAATGGCCCATTTGGGCTGTGGAAAACCCAGGGCCAGGATGGAATTTGACTGCGATTAATCTTTTATGGGGCATCGTCAATAAGACCTATCAAGCGTCCGAAAAGGTATGGACCTCTTCGTCAGAACACCTATACTTACCAGCTTGGTCGTACTACGACCCTATCACTGAAAGTTCTTCTGGTGGTTTCGTAATTGGTGATTCAATTGTAAGTCTTATCGATCGACCTTGTAGTTCTCCATATATTAATTTATAAGGCGGCATCCCAAGCATTTACCCTTGCGCTATCATATCTCTGGGACTCAGGGGAATCGAAATCTGCGTCAAATGGCGCATCGTCAAATGTGTTCTTGTCAAATGTGTTCATCGGGCAGACGAACGCAGCATACAGATACGATGGCAGCGACGATGTCCAGATGCTTCAGAAATGGAGAAATTTGTCAGCAACATCGAATACCATTAGCATGATTCCAAACTTGATATGGACCGACATAGTGGCCAATATGATCGTTGGCACCAGATCCCTAAATGACGCTTATCCAATGACTAATGCCTATCCAGTTCAGACCTATGTCCGCCGGATAACATATCGATTCATCTTCGCGACGCCAGCCCTAATTTGTGCAGCTGTCTGGTTAGTGTTTGTCTTAGTCTCTCTTTCAATGATGCTTTCGAAAAGTACGCGCGATCGTCTCCTTATAGCATCATTAAGACGTTTCATCAACGCACTATCTGTCGGCCGGACACTGGCAGCGGTTCATGACATTTCTATGTCTGAACTCAACATACCAACGAAGGAATGGGTTAAGGGTACCGGTTCAGCTGAAATCGATCTCTGCCCGAAAGATAGAGTTGAAGGCGAATCGCTTTTGAAGAACAATGGGGAAAATCCAAGGGCCACAGTTGCGGTTAGGGTCAGGCGGGGGAACCGCGGGGTCGGGGGGAGTTTTTCGCGCGGAAGGGGCAGAACAAGGCACGGCGAGCGGCGCATAGGTTTCTGATTTTAAATATCTATCGTGGTTGGGTTGCTGGGTTGCTATAAAGTTAAGGAATTCGGCGTTGTGTTAATGGGGGAATTAGGATAGAAATTTAATGCGGTTTAGCGGCGTCGATAGAAATTTAATACGGTTTAGCGCGGGCTTTATTATATATAAACTAGATCTCCTTTTTAAATTTCTATATACTGGTAGTAAATATTATAGTTAAAGAGTAGAGAAATTGCTTTAATTATATAAATTATAAGGCCACACCCTAATATAGGCTTACCACTTAGGAGCATTTGCTGCATTAAGCCCAAAAAGACCTAACCTTCTAAATGATATTAAAACTACCTGCTACACTAAAAGGAAACCATTGAGATACAGTGATGAGTTCCGGGGATGATTAGATAAGCGATTAGCGGTGCGACCCACGTGCAGCTGTTAGAGCAGGCACTTGTAATATTATTAGGTCAGTACAGGGGTGTATATAAAAGATAGGCCGGTATATAGGATGTATTAGCACATAGTTAGGGGAAAGTGGAATAGTGTAATTGGCGGGCCGGTACGCAGGAACATAATACTATTTAACTTTGCTTAATGTGGCTTAGAGGAGTACAGAGCCTTAACCTAAGCCACGGGAATACGTCCTCCAACTAAGCCTCTATTATATGACCACTAACTACTTCTAGGCGCTGCGGCCGCATACCCCGCCACTTACCCTTCCTAGAACTTTAGAAGTTACACAAGTCCTTAGTTAAGCGACTGACGTTTAAAGCTCTAACTAATTAGCTAAATCCGTCGCAGATTAGACGAAGCTAATAACGACTTCTGATGAGCCCCTAGGGCTTTGAGCTACGAAGAGACTTTACAGTGCACGGGCTCCGTGCACGTGACTCGTGCATGTGACCCACGCCTTTGTAGAATACAGATTATCTGACACCGGCCCTAATAGTATACTTAATACTCTATTTATTAGGCCTTCGTAACTGTCAGAATTAAGCGAGAGATGCTGACTAAGCTCTAGACACGTCGCGAGAGCGAGCTCTGCATGTCAATCTAGATAGACATCAACCGTATCTACAGCATCACGAATCAATCAATATTCATCGTCTGCGTCATCTCTATCATCAATTAGACCCTCAAGACTGCTCCGCTGTGACCTTATGACCTTGTAATTCTAACAGTAACGGTCTATAATAGTAATCGCCTCTTTCTACGTCTGCTTTATTAATATGTTTAGACCGCTTATATTTATTTCCGGCCAGGGAGAGAGATAAAGCTCTTTAGGTATAGAGCCTATTATTACTCGTGCGATAAAACGTGTCTAAATAATACCGTATATCTTTATATTAACTAGGCTAAGTAGCTGCTTTATATATCGTCCAAAGTTATTCTATAGCGGTTATTTGTCTAAGTAATATATACGTTTCTTTTAAGTGTAGGTTATAGATGTCTTAGGGTTACTTAGGGTTTATGGGCTTTTATCTAATAAGAATAGAACTATCTATTAGAATAATGTTATTAAAATTAATAATAATAGGCTGTACTATAGTATATAATAATATTAATAATAGCCTTACCTTTTAGCAAAAACAATTATGGTATAGAGCTTAATATTATCTCCTTTAAAATCTAGATTATCTTAGAAGCTACTACTTAACTTATAGTATTTTTATTTACTTTTTTACGGGATAGGTAAAGAATAAGTATATTAGTCTAATAGAACTGTTTAGCTTTTATATATACCTTACTTTCCTAAGAAATGCTAAATAGTCTAGAGTCTTATACCTAATATGCTTTAAATAATAACCCAACTAACTTTTATAGTATAAATTAGGGTTTTTTTGCTAAGTATAAATAGAAAAGAGCATTAACTAACTTATAATAATAAATTAGGAAGACAGCCTAACTATTTATTAGGTTTTATAATGGGGCAATTAAATTACCTTGCTATAGCATAAGGTCCTACTTTATATAATATTTTTTTCTATACTGCGTAGAAGCCTAGTTCCTTATAATATTTACCTACTTTTAAGGTAGAGGGTACGGTATATAAGATATAAAGGGTAGTTAGCGTGTAAAGAGTAATATATAGTAGTATTATATTTTAGTTTATTATAGTCGTGGTAATCTACCCCTTTATTACAATCCGGCGCCGCTAATTATAACTTACCGCCTAGTATAAGCCTATTTCCTTACATATATATTAATCTATACCCTATTTATTCGCTTAAAGTCTTTATTATATATAGTATTATATATATTCTAATCGCTATAGTTATTTATAAAGAATAGTTTATAATGTTAATATCTATTAGTATAAGTAAGATAGGCCTCGTAATATAGTTAATGTTATATATCTAGAGGGCATCTAGTGTTACAGCGCTGGTGGAAAACGGTACTGGCAAATTGCCGTTAGATTGCCGCAACTTGCCATTATATAATAGCAAGTTGCCATTATGTGACTAGAGGATTGTATATAGCTTCGAGCGGTACTTCCGTTCTTCCCCTTTCCTTTCTCTAGCTTTGAATCCTCGTTTATAGACAATCCAATCATACAGGCTTGCGCGACCCTCTTACCGTGCTCGTGCCTCGATTGACCGAGTCGCTAACATCTAGCATGCGTTTCGTCCTACTATTAGATGGCTTTATACTCTATACTCTAAGTATTCTGGTTTTTATATTAATTTTACCACTATTATAAACTTAGAGGGTCTTTACTAACGCACTAGCATATTTTAGGTATTTACCCTTACTATCTAATTGCCTAGTATCCTAGATTATAAGTAGCAGATAAAGCTTCCCCACTTTATTACTATAGAGGCTATTGTTTACCTACTTATATTCTTATACTATTATAGCATTATAGTAGGGGGCTTTAGTATTAGCCTATAATGGAGTATATTAAGTAAACACCTTATTAAGCTTATTAGTGTTAATAGTGTCCTTTTTAAAGCAAATGTAGTATATAACGCTATAATAGATGCTTAGGGGCATCTTTAATACCTAATTGTTATCGGCCTTTAGTTAGTTAATATCCTAGTCTACTTACTAGATTCTATTAATCTACTTATAGTATTCCCTTATAAAGGGGGCCAGTTTAGATATAAGGTTAGTAATCTCTATATAGCGCTATCCCTACTTAACTATACGCTAGATAGATATATTAATTCTCTAGTTATAAAGTGTCTAAGCTGTATAGTTGTTAAAGTTCCATATATATAAGCGATATGCGTATATATTAACAGCAAGACCTAGTTATATCATCTATATTACGCTTATTAGGTCTATTATATTAATTATATTAGTTAATGTTGGTCATATAGGGTGACTCACCAATAACGACTACTCGAGTAGGTTACAGTGATGTTGGTTAATATGCTTATTATTATTAATTCTTAAGGAAGGGTAAGGAACTTAAGGTTCCTTACCACGCTAGTGCCGCGGCAACACGTAACGGTAACTTGCCTTACGTGACGGCAACTTGCCTTATATAATGACTACTTGTCTTATTCCCAATACTAGCAACTCTTCTTTTATAGTTGCCACCTATATACACTTATAGATTACTGCTATATAAAGATGCTAAGATAAGGAAAAGAAGAAGGGTGTTAGGGGTTAACGCGAAGATAAGGGGGCTGCCAAGGCGCTAGTAGTAAGCGAGCCAGTAGCGATTTTCCATCTCGGGGATAGAAAATCCTAATTGGTTAATTCTATGAGTAGTGCCAGTAGAATACGGCAGAATTTGGCAGACTGCCTAGAAAAGGGCAAATTGCCCCTAGAAATGGTAAATTGTCTTTAGAAACGGCAAATTGCCTAGGAACGGCAAATTGCCCAGAAAATGGCAATGTAGTAAGTAATGCGCTCCAGCACCATTATAACGTGATACTCTCTTGCTACGAAATCCTTAAATTACTATATCTTCTACTCCCTCTTAACCTAACCTTTAACTCGTATACGTAGAGTATTTGTGTTAACGAACGTCTCTAGTGCCTTGTTTGGGTTTGCCTTTGTTATTATATTTACTGGATTATTTTAGCTATTAATCTATTAAAATTTAAAGAGTTCTTAATGCTTATAGGACTGCTAAAGTGCTATAAGATTAATTATAAGGCGCTTCTCCTTTATAGTACCAAGCTTAACTAAACACTTATAGAGGGAATATGAGTCGGTATATATAATTATAGGGATAATAGGAAGTTTGAGTTAATGTATAATTATCTTTAGGGTAGTTTTAATTATAATTGCTATATTAACTCCGCTAACTATTCTATATATCTCTAACGTGAGAACGCTTTAAGTAACGCGCTTGCTCTTAGTTAAGCTCTAATAGATAAGATTGCTGTAGATTATAAAGTTATTCTCTCTAGTAGATTTATTTGTAATAATAATCTTATATCCTAGTTAGGAGCTAAAATCTTTATTATTTATAAACAATCTATTAATAAATATAAAGAGCTTAGCGGTAGGAAGATTAATAGGCACGTAGAGTAGTCCCTAATTAAGGTGGTTTATTTACTAGGAAAGACGCTTATTTAGGGTATAAGCGTTATCCTTAGTTGGTTCCTAGTGTTGAGCGGTAATAGAGAGATTAAAGGAAGCCTTAGGTTAACAGATAGAAGTAATATAAGCTCTATAAGCACGTTGCTCTATATATCCTTGCTTTAGAGAATTAACGTTAATAACGTTAATCTTCTTACCTTAACCCTTTTGGCGTAAAGTAATAGAGTCCTTATTTAGGAAGAGGATATATCTATTAAAAAGTAATAGTATTATTAAATTAAGCTTTTCCTTTGGCTTTGCTATAAGGTTTACTTTTACTAGCTTATCTTCTTTAAGAGCTAAGAATTGGTTATCTCCTAAGATAATTGTATTATTAGTTTATATACTAACAATTCTAAATGGAGTTCCCGTAGTTATAATAAAGAAGTAGGGATTAAATATATAGGTAGTAATTAAAAGCTTCTCTTTATAGTGCTTACTATAGGTAGCCTACTAATAAGTTTCTACCTCTGTAATTCTATATAATGGCTTAAACATAGCCATAATTGTATCTTTGGGATATTGGTAGCGAATTTGGTCTAGAAGATATACTAATATTAAGCGCTAAAGGTGCGTTTCTAATTAGGTATAGGCCTAAGCGATATCTTATAAATAGACCGCCATTTTATTCTTTATTAAGGAGGGAGCTAGCGTAATAATAACTTGCTAACTAGCTTATTAAATTATAGGAGATTATATAAGGATTATCTTCTTACTATTATTATTGTAACTTTAGATAATAAGCCTTAATTTCTTAAATGGGGTATTAGTAGCTTTGCCCTTAATCTTATTAACCATTCTTAACTTAAAGATACGAACTCTATTAAACTTAATAGGGTTATACTTCTTAAATCTAAAGACTCCTCTTATAATAAGACTGTTGATCTCCTACTTATTAAATACTTAGAATAAAGCTCCTAGAGTTATAATACAACCTTCCTTTTAGAGCTGTTTTATAAGCTTAAAGTTAGCCTTCTCTTTAGTTGTTATAAAGGCCATTAATAACTTAACTCTACTCTTAATGGCAGTAATAAATTGCTCTTTAAAATTAATAAGATATTAGCAGTTTTATAATCCCTTTAGGCAACCTCTACCGCGTTGTGGTTGCGGTATATCTACTATAACTATATTAGAATTGTAGTCGCCTTCTAGGGCATATTAATTATGGTTCTCCTTTAGGGCATCTTCTAGGGCATCCTATAAAGGCTTAGAGCTATTATCTTTATAGTAGGGCTTAATAATAGTTAAATGGAATTAAGTAGGTCTATAAGGCATCTAAATAGTATAAGTTTAACTATTAATTGTAATAAGTTTATATAGGCCTAACTATCCTTCCTTTTTACGCTATACGTGTACCTTAGATTAGAGTGGCAGATTAAGCATAGTTAAGGTATTTAGGCCATTTCTTATTCCTAGTATATTATTAACCTAGCGCGTAGCGTAGAGATATTGCACTTTCTTTATTGCCTTGCGAATAGCCTTAGCTTATTATATAATAGAGGGAGATAGTAGGGAATTGTTAGTTATTTAAGGGTAGGTGCTAAGACTAGTAATATAGATATGAGCCTATCTAGGCCAGTAGAGTTGTTAATAGCCTTAATAGCTATCTGCAAGATAAGCTCTTTGCTAGTACCCTTTAGCTCTAAAGAAATAATCTTATATGCGCGGCATAATAGCGCGTAATATTATTCTACTTTTCTAATACTATTATGTGCCTTAATAGGGACTTCCTTAACTTTAATTTCTATTGCCTTTGCCTATTATTAAAACTCTATAAATAAGAAGTTCTTTTCTATATTATAAATAATTTAATTAGGGGGTCCTAGGTAGATATTAATCTAGTATAATTAAAGAGTATCCTATGCATTCCTAGCTAATATATCCTTTAAAAAACGTGCGGCTTAGAAGGAGGTTAAGAAGTTAATAACTTAGAGTACTAGCTTACCGCTAAGATACATAACGTTAATAATAATATAGAAGTTAAAGTCGTAGTTGTTTTTAAGGGTGAACTTAAATCGGCTAGGGGACTTCTAATTTATTTAGTAGTAATAGCAGTACTTTATAAGGTGTTTAATTGCCTTAACCTTAACTTTATAACCTACTTGCTAAAGAACCCTAAGTAATTAGTAAATAGATAGGTGGCTAAAATAATGGTATAGTTAATGTAGCTCTGACTTAGTTAAGTGGCTCTAAGTAATGCTCTTTTCTAGTTAATTAAGGAGTAACTAGGGGTAACCCTACTTGCGTATAACAGGCACCCAATTATCTCCCTAAATAAGCATATTCTTAAGGTTATTAAGCTTAACGTCTAGTTTATCTATATCTTAGATATAGAATAGAAATAGGGTATTTACGGGAATAATATGGAATGTAATATACCCTAAGGGTGTTTAGACCCTAATTGTGCCAAGAGAGATTATAGTGCCCTTTCTAAAATAAATTATATATTATCCTACCATTGATTAGTTAATCTAAACAGAGCCATTAAGCTGCTAAAGAGCTTAAACTTAAGGTTCTCCTGCTATAGATACTCCTGCAGCTCTAGTATCTGGCATAATACTATAGAAGACATTTGCTGAGTATCTATTGTTAAAGGAGAACGCGGAACTTTCTTTTGGCTTATTAAAGATATCTAACTTTGTAACAGAATGGAGCGTAGATTGGTTATTAAGGACAGCAATGGTTTATGTGCCATTTACCTTACTATACTTAGTAAAGTATTGGTTGGGAGAGTAGTCCTTAATTTCTATATCCATAAGGAGCTGTTTAGCCTTATTAACCTTACCCTTAAGATCTTCTTCGCCTTTATATTAAACTAGGAAGCTTTAGAAGCAGGCTGTAGTAACCTCTTAGTTTTTAATGTTTTGTGCGCTCTAGTGAAACTTATTATATGCCTCCTTTTGTCTGTTAAGAGGGTGCCTAGTTAACCAGCAATTTGGCTTCTTATAAATATAGCACTTCTTCTACCAATTATTTTAAGGACCTTTATAATTGCTTTATAGTTAACGCTGGTCGTACCTTCTACTATATCCTCTACCCCGGCTATTATATATTTAATTAGTCTAGTTATAGTTATATTAGTTAGGTTTAATTAAATTAGATTAGAGTTGGGTATTAAATTGCTATACTTTTTAAGAACGTAGAGCGGTGCTAATAGAAGATCTTAATTAAGTATATACTCCTTTGTAAGTATTTGCAGGATTAAAGAGAGTAAGGTTGCATTCTTTAATACCTTAGTATGCGCTAATAACTTAATCGCGTAGGCTAAAATCCTCCTAATATAATTTAGATAAACCACGCTAAATTATCTAAAGTTAATTAAAGAGCTTTTAAAGATAATTAAGCTAAGAGACACCTAGGTTTATAGTAATAATTCTTAGGAAGGTAGTCTCTCTCTACTCTAATATATACTGCTATTTATTCTCTTCTGTTTTAAAGTGGTATCTTATCTTATATATTATTCGGTTAAAATTGTATCCTTTTCCTACTAAACAATTGTAGTAGAATGTACTGGCTTGGCCTTTAAGCATAACAGAATAAGCGTTGTAGTATTAATTAGATTCTAGTCCAACCTTCTAGCAATAGTCGTAGAAGATACGTAGTTTTGAATTGAGAATATTATAGAATTCCCTGCTAAATTTCTTCTCTTAATCTAAATAGAGCTTTGTAAGCTCTGTAAGCAATTTTAAAATGCCTTTAATTTATGATTAAGATGGAGGAGGTAGTGGTTGTATTGCAGGCTATAGTGGGGACGTAGGTCTAGTTGGTAGGGTCTAAAGGTTATTAAGTCGCGAAGTAAGGGGGTCTTGTAATTGCTGGGGGTTATTAGTTAAAGTTGCGCGTTAAATTGGTGGATACTAGGGAACTAAAGACAGAGGTGGAGGCGGTGGATATAGAACGTTAGAACCCGTGCCTGGAGTAATAGAATTAGAACACGTCTTTAGTGGTATATTGTTTGGATTCCATTTTAAGTTAAGCTTCTTTATGGTGCGTGGTTGGTGCTTAATCTCTTATGGAGTCTATTTATGCTCTTCTTTTATATTAATAACATACTTCTAAATATTGTCTCTAATAACTCCCCCATTTATAGGGATAAATACTCTATACTCCTAAAGGAAGTTACGGAAGTCCCACACGATATCCTTATTTATAGGAACCTATGTTTCCTTTGTCTATCTAATAAAGTCCTCCTTTATATAATACTATAGCATAGTATTGTTGTATTTGCTGTTTTTGTAGTATGCTATATGGTGTAATAGGAATCCGTTTAGATCTTGTTGCTTAGCGTTTACAAAGTTAATTATAGCTCTGTCCTATGTATTCGGGTTAATGTTGTTCTTATACTTCTTTAGGTATATTAATGCCATAATGGCTGTTAATTTTATAGAAGTAGAATTAATAGGGTGTTGTACATCGAAGGTAAGTAGGATTTTGGTTTTATAGAATCTTATAGGTTTGCCATTAAAAGGTAGGTAATTTGAGATGTAGTTGACGCGTTTTGGACGTTAACTTAGGACCTTAGGTTTAGTAATACTTCTGACCTAAAGTACTTAACCAAATCTTTATAAGCGTGGTTATTCTGCGTAATAGACGCAACTTAGTATCTTCTAGTATTTAGTGACACTTCTATTACTAGTTTTCTGTAAGTCTAAGGTAGCATAGTATCGCCGGGATCTATTCTATATGAGCGTATATGGCACCCCTATATAAGACTGTCTCTTCTGTTAAGAACCTTGCTGTTCTGTGGTTGACTGTGTATTTAACCACTAATTAGTGTTGGTTACATAGGGTGACTCACTAATAACGACTACTTGAGTAGGTTACAGTGATGTTGGTTAATATGCTTATTATTATTGATTCTTGAGGAAGGGTAAGGAACTTAAGGTTCCTTACTATGCTAGTGCCGCGGCAATACGTGATGGCAACTTGTCTTACGTGACGGCAACTTGCCTTACGTGAAGGCAACTTGCCTTATGTGACGACTGCTTGTCTTATTCCTAATAGTTAATACCTATAGCTTAAGTTCATTCTAAAGCATTGTATTAAGATATATAATATTATATTGTAGTATCTACTTTTCATAGTTATTCCGATTATTAGTCCTATGGTAAAATGCCTTCTATAGCTTATATACTTACTCTAAATACTCTATATCTATGCCTCCGATTACTTCTAGTTACTAAATACTCTCTAGATAGTGGGTAATAGTATATAGCTTAGGAATATTAAAGTATAGTAATCCTACCTTACTTAGTTAAAACAGAAGGAATATATCCTTTATTTTATCTATTTTATAAATAGCTATTGCTAAGTACCGGATAGTTAGTTTATTATATAATATATATTAAGATAGTACAGTAAAATCTATAAACGCCTAGATAAATAGCATAGCGCCTTTATTCTATTTTAGTAAGAGTGCTATAATAGGGACCAATTATTATAATAGAGATTTATATATCTTTTCTATCTATTAGCCAATATTTACCTAGCTATCCCATACTATTATATTAGTAAATCGCTCCACTTATATAAAGTGGATGGTAATAAGTGTATTAATATTTAACATCTTCAAGCCGCAACTATCTATATACGGGATGTTAAGGCTCTAATATTTTCCAGCCTATATTTCGCTTTATATAAGCCCCTTAATCTAGTATATAAGGTATTTACCAATAAGGCCTTTAAGCACCTAGTGTAGGAAATTAGGCGCTATTATCTTATAGATATTAGATAGATTATAGCCCTATATAAAATTACGGAACTGCTAAATAGAATCTAAGTTATTTTTCTTATTAGTATCGTAACCTTCCTATTATATTTATATTTGGTTTTTTATTAATTAGTATATATAGAACGGCCACGGTCGCTAGATAGCAGTTATTATATTATGCCGTTTATTTATATATATATAATAAATTAAACATTTACAGCCACTCTTAATACCTATAAGTATAATATATTCTTTATAATTAGCCATAAATATAGCTAGAAATAGAAAGTAGTGTTAATTCTATTTATCCACGTATAGAAGATATACTCCTTTTTTACCAGCTTTCTCTAACGTTATAGGTATTATCAGTATAACTATATAAGCAATAGGGTTGTTGCTAAAGTATATATTTAAGGATAGCCGTAAGGGTCTTATATTATACCACTAGTTATATTATTTAGTTGCTAGGTATATAGACTAGGAGGTATATAAGTAGTAATAGGGCTAGTTAATTTACGGATCGTTAAACACGTAGTTTAATATTTTTAATTAAAATATAGAGCGGCTATGCTTTCTTGCCGCTAGCATATTATATTAGTTAGGTTTTATCGCTAGCTAATATAATTGGCACTATAGTTATGCTAAGCAGTAGCTACTCTTATATCTCTTACTACTAGTCTGCCGTATTAAGCTTATTATATATTCTTATTCCTACTAATAAGTACTACCTTATTAGTAAGAAAGTTATATCTTCTTAGAAAGGGCCGTAACTAATAAGGAGGGACACGATTTTTAAAGCATTTTGGTAACGTACTAGCAGCTACTAGTCCCCTATAGTTATAATTATTTTAATCTACTACAGTTATTTACTCTTAGATTATATCCATTTTAAAAATAGTTTTACTTTAATCTTTTAATGTACTATATTAACCTTTTTTAATTAGTTGTTATGCGTTGGGTTATATAATAAGGGACCGTGCTAAGGGACCATGCTACCCCATCAAATTCCTAACCTCGCGACCTTAAATCCTACCCCTTACTGCTCTCTACCTTCTACCGCAGTTGCTACTACTCCCTATCTATCGCCTAAATGCCTTCTAATCGTATATTTTGCACTGCTTGTAAGCAGTATTGCTCTTCTACTAACTTCGCAACGAACTGTTATGGAGCTTCGTATAAGACCTATAACCATTACAGGGTTAATTCTTGTCACAGAGCAAGTACAAGTAGTGATAATATATAGCGAAGTAGATATTATTAAGCTATGTACATGAACTGTGTGATGAGATCAAGACGTTGCGTGAGGAGAGAAGGTAAGGAAACGGGAAGAAAGGGGTATATATCGTTAACTTGGTT
>Ga0307507_10000585_pt1 | contig 78467 bp, 55 predicted proteins | sample 7_EM_MG_FD_207223 | JGI IMG/M metagenome (GOLD analysis project Ga0307507, IMG submission 207223) | Populus trichocarpa ectomycorrhiza microbial communities from riparian zone in the Pacific Northwest, United States - 7_EM | ecosystem: Host-associated > Plants > Roots > Unclassified | place...
GATTGTGCGGATATAGGAATATCCGCACCGTCCGCTAAGCTGATTTAGGACGGCAATCGTTTTCTTGGTCTGAGGGACTTTGGCGAGATTTGCAGGAAACCTAAACACAGTTTATATGAGAAGACCTCATCAACTTTGACGAAATTGATCTACCTTCCCACAATACCTGTCGACATAAAAATTACACCAAATTATAGAGAAAAGCCTACTCTATAAGTTATGAGATCCTCAGCTCCTTATACCCGCGCGACGTTGAGAGGAAGTCGTCGCGGTAGAGGCTACAATTCTACCTCTGCACCAAGCTCTACGGAGGCTCTACACGAAGCCCTGCACGAAGCTTTGCACGATGCTCTGCATGATGCTCTGCATGATGCTCTGCACGATGCTTTGAACGAGGCTCTGCACGATGCTCTGCACGAGGCTCTGCACGAGGCTCTGCACGAGGCTCTACGGAGGCTCTGCGGAGGCTCTGCACAATGCTCTGCGGAGGCTCTGCACGATGCTCTGCGGAGGCTCTGCAAAGCTCTGCACGAAGCTCCACACGAAGCTCTGTAAAAGCCCTACCCGAAGCTCTACTCGAGGCTCTGCTCGAAGCCCTATATAGAGCTCAAAGACTCTTCTAACACGCAGCACTAATATACTAGGAAGGTTTTACAATCGCTCGTACGAACGCCCGTACGAACGCCCGTACGAACGCCCATACAATCAATCGATCAATTGCCCATACAATCGTCTCTACAAACGTCTCTGCAATTGATCGCCCGTACGAACGTCTGCACGTCTGCACATCTACACCTCTGCACGCCTGCACGTGGCTCTGCACGAAGCTCTACACGAAGCTTAGCCCCTAGTAGTAGCTCCGGGCCAAGGGAGGATATTTTCAAGGAAGGACCCAACTATAGCACCTACTAGGTGTTGCAATAGCTTTAAGTAGTAGATATCTACATATCTATATAGTTTTATCAATATTTGCAGACTATTTAATAAGATATAATATGTGCTTACGCTTTTAACAACGCGCTTTTTAACTTTAACGAAATTGATGCCAGGACCAAGTAATAGCCGTATTATAAAATCTACACCATTTAGAAGCCCTAAGTCTTAAAAATAATGTATGAACTCTTGGTAATAATAACGCGTTGTGTAAATAAATGAATTAGATATCCGCAATATCCGTTTTACGGATTTTGCTTACATTTTTGACAAACCTCGCTAAAGGCTCTCAGACGTGATTTTGCAAGAAGGAAACGGCGTAGCTATTATTCCGACGCTAGCCAAAAAAATCACGTCTGAGCTCGCTGAGGTAAGTAAAAACTTGCTGGTCTCTGTGATGACTAACACTTGCATACCGGGAAACGGGAGTGGCGTAGTTTAGTCTGGCACCTGAAAGTCGAAAAACGTGAACTTTGACGTTGTACCACGGACACCAGCAGACTTCTACTGAGCGTACATAGACCAGTAGAATTCTACCAGGCTTCGCAATGTCTAGGATGTTCCCAGGAAACCCTCTATATGAACCTGGACTGGTAGAATTTTACCAGCAGAACGAGGTAATTATATAGGCGCTTCGAGAATTCGTTTCGTTGGTTAAATAACGCGCATATAAATTCCCAGCCGTTGTCCATGTTCACCACCCAACGCAAGCGACCCATCCACCTCTCCTCTCTCCATCTCATCTTATTGCCATCCGAGTTGACCGTATTGCTACCGGCACACAGAATGACTCAATTTAATGGAAAGGATGGCTTGCTACCGGCATATGCAATGACTGAACTCAGTGGAGATGACCTGGCCAAGGTGTGGGTTTCTTACTACCGTTACATGGATGCTCTCGACGCAGATGCCTCCGCTCTAGATGGCAATGACTTTGAAAGTATGCTTCAGGGCTTTAGGTGCTTGCTAGGGCATATAAAATATCAGGAATGGGTTATTGAAACTCAGTCTCGAAAAGTACGACTCAAAATCCGCCCCGAGTATCAATCAGTGTAATGTTGATAGGACCCAAAATCCAGCTTATCATTAAGCCACAGAACCGATCAGCCACAGTTGAATCGATCAGCCACAGCACTGGCCCGGCTTCACGAAAAACAAAATTGCACGTTGGGCACAAATGCCCGTTGGGCACGAGTCCTTGCCAATTGATTTCTTGACGAGACCTCAACAACATTCCAAGCATTCATTATAGTTTGATTGTTGTTACCGGGCGCATGGCAGTAAACTCTTCACGAGTGTCCCCTAATCGAACATTAACCTCGACCATTGAACGCAGCTAAAGAGTAAATATGCCATGCTACTGCAAAATTACGGCACCAGCCCTCTCGGGAATCGACGCATCTGAGTTTGTGGTGGCAGGACCGAATACAGTCGAACCATCAGCTCTGGAAAGAGGGAAAGGGTACAAAGAATCGAGGTTCGTCGTGTTGAATGCCTACAACGAAAATATCGCCGATTTCAACGGAGCAAATCGTTGGGTTGTCAAGAAGAAGGGCGAGACTTCGCCGCATATAATATGTTCCCAAGACCTAAACTTGAGCGAGAAACACGTCTTCACTGCCAAGTTGCTGGCTGAGAGGTTGCAGGACGTGTATGCTTTTTATCTCGAATGTTTCGGTTGGGAAGGGAGACGTCTAGGACACTATTTCTGGCCTCCGCACAGCTTCATCAACTGGAGAGAGGAGGAAAATGCGGTTTTTGATAGCAATTGGGACAGTGGCGCGGGCTGCCTAGCGTTTGGGCAGCCGACGTGGAAAGAGTATGACCGTGCCAATTTCGCCACGCTGCTGGATATTGTTGGACATGAGTGTACTCATGTTAGTAAGTAGACTGTTCGTTTTCTCAACCTGCGGTGCTAACATTACGATAGTCATCGAAGATACCACCCGCCTAGAATACAAGCACCAGTCTGGAGCGCTGAACGAGTCCCTGGCAGACTGCCTTGGCATCATGCTCAAGCACTGGAAACTCCAACAGCGTGATCCTAATACAGCCAACTGGGTCATTGGGAGTGGCATGGACTACCCCTACAGCAACGGGATCCGGAGTTTGAAGAGCCCAGAAAACTATTGCCAGCCACGCCACATGGATGAGTATGATGAGTTGGGCGGAGAAGATAATTCCGGTGTCCATCATAACTCGGGGATTCCGAATCGGGCGTTTTATCTCGCTGCCACAAAAATTGGCCATCCTTCGTGGGAGACAGTGGGGACGATCTGGTATAAGTCGATGACGGATAAGCAGCAAGTCACTCCGAAGGCGACATTCGAGGCGTTTGCAGAGGTTACTATCTATCATTCCCCGGTAGAGTTCAAATCTCAAGTAAGGGCGGCTTGGGAAGAAGTTGGTGTCAACACACCGGCACTAGATATCTAGCGCCTGCGCTAGATGTCTCCATCTGCCCGATATTTCCATCTATCCGATATCTCCATTTGCCCGATATCTTTCAGCTGCTCCGAAAGATCGTTCGATTGTCAGACCATTCTTTCTATATGATCCCACTGCGCAAGTCATTCGTTCCACAGAACAATCCAGACCACTGTATCTATGGCTTATATATAGCTCTCTCGTTTTCCATAGTTATTGAATGAGAATCACGGATCTTCACACCCTTTGATCGGAGTGGCCCCTTTTCGTTAATAGTTGGAGTTTTGTATTAGTTGCCATATTGATTGATTGATTGATTATGTCATACTCGGTTCCAGCAGCCTCATCAGCTGCTATGCCGGAAAGCGCAGTATCGGGCATGTCGCCGACGCGTGCTGGAATCGGCCAGCGCGCCCCACTTCACCATGTTACCATGGCCAGCGACCCCCTCTACTGCACCTGGTCTGGCTCCTATCTAACGTCTATGCACATATCCGTATCAAGAAGTGCCTTGCTTGTGTCCTTTCCATGTGTGTGGCTCATTGGCAGCCGCTGCTGCTGTCCATCTCGTGTCCTCATACCTTCAGTCTCCCCCCAGCACATCAATCCGATCCTTCCGGCCCTTCCTAGAGTCCCAGCCCCTCCGTCTCCGTGCTGAGTTCCTATGTAGCAGTGTGTTGTGTGTGAAGAGTTCTTTCGTAGTAGCAGAGTATAGTGCGTAGCGTAGCCGTATGAGGTGTAAGGTTCCACCCGTTTCAAACCGTCGAATTACTGAGGATGAAAGCTCTCTCGTGATCTGCGCAGACCTTGTCGCGTGTCGAAGGGTCACCACTCCTTCTCCACAAAGGGGCGACAGGGATCATCTGTCTGTTCTGTGTATTGTTGCACCAAGTGTAGCGTGCCGTTTGTCTGGGTCGTTGATGCGCGAGAAAGGTGATATTGTTCTGTTCGAGGATTCGTCGTCGTGGGATCTTGCAAACGTAGTCGGAGGGCGATGGGCCAACCCGAAATCCATCTGTACTGTAGTGTGTGTGATCTTAGAAGGCATTGGTATTTGGGCTCGATCATTACACTTCGTAGGGCTATACTATGTCGCTATGCTGCCGCCGCCATGATCGAACGCGTCGTGTTGTGTAGCTTGCTCTTGTGGTGTCGTGTCCTGTTCTCCCTGCGGTCACAATGCCACCTCTACGGCATCAACGCAACACTGGGAGAAGCGTGTCAATCCGTAGAGGCATTGTGACCACAGGCCAGATTGTTTCGAAGCTGTCTTGCTCTGTGACTTTCAAAAATTTCGTTCTCGCGTTCGGTGATGTTTCCATAAGATATATTTTACGGAAATTACTGTAACTTTGACCAGGGATCCTTGATCGCGTAATTAGAGGTATCAATCTACGTGGCGATGTCGTATGACATAGGGCGCCATGCCCGCCACAAGGCTAACAATGACTTCTTAGCATCGTGGTGAGGCTCGGAAATCTAGATCAAACTGTTCTATAAGTTTAAAAGGCGCAAAGAGCTCGTGGTGGTGCTATAGGTCGAGGGGTCCTATAATACTACGAATTAACGCCCTCTGCAATTAGGCGCGACGGCGACGACGTGATCGTAATTTTCAGAGTAGCTGGGGTTTGGACTATTTAGGAGTGGTCACACAAAAATACGGGAATTTTCAATGGATTCAGAAATTTAGAATCAATTGAATTCAAAGTACTAGTGGTTTGTCTCGTCACGGGGTGCGTCTCTCGACGCAGGGATGCACGTTACCTTCTACTGACGCCCGCACTTTGACTTAGCACAGGATGGGTTCAGCGGCAGCATAATTAGCGGTATTTACAGCAGGTGATTAAAGCGTAAAATACTTCAAGCTCGCCCCCGCTAGCAGGGAGGGTGGCCGAGCCGCACCGACCAGACCCTTGTTAAGGGTCTACTTCCTAGGGAACTATGGTTGGTGTTGTCTTAAGTGTGGCGTTGTGGCGGTAATGCACTGCCTCCGCTGCTCGGCGTTTGGCTTGGCGCGGTTGCTAAGTCAACTAAACCAAACCCCCAAACCCCAACCAGTCCTCGAGATGATCACCGTTCAACTTCGGGATGCAGCCCATCTCATGCCATGACATACGGCTATGTTTACATCGCAGCCTCATCTAAAAGAATCTCAGCATATTACACCGCCTTCAAGCTTCGTAGGCGCGCCTTTAACGCCTCCGCCAACCGACGAGAAAGCCTTCACCCAAGCTCCCCGAGTTATCGCACTTCTCAGAGACACAGCAATCAAAATCCGTGGACATCCTTTCAGCTTGCATGAGGGGAATACGATGAGACAGAGCGTCGGCTTAGGCAAGACGAGCCGCTATTTAGGTTTGTTAAGGACAAAATACGGTACGTAGCCTCCGGCGATAGGTAGAAGAGCCGGATGAAGGGCGGTATCCGGAGCGTATATATTCATTATCTCGCTGCCAAATTGGCAGTTCATGCTATGCGAGCTTGCTTGGAGGCATATTCTAGGCACCATCCTCTTAGCGGAGGCATCTGCAGCGAAAATATCCTCTTGGGATGCCCCACTAAGTCTATAGTGGAATGGCCTGCTTGGCGCCCCTGCTTCATCTTATTTATAGGATACTATTACTTTTACTGCGTTTTAGACATTAACTTATAGGTGGCATTACTAGATGTTAATGTCTAAGATGTAAAAGGATCCATATTTACCGGTTGGTGACACCTATAAGGCTACTACTTAATATCTCAGAGCCTTACCGCAGGCACTTTAAAATGGAATAGTTTAAATATCTAAGTGCATTCTTTTGCTGCATGCAGCTGTTTTCATGCATCTTTCCTGCCAATATATCTGCACTAATATGCATAAATCTAGCCTCATTTAAGTAGAGATAAGTATTAATAGTTTATATACCTACCAAAGTCCACTTTCCTTAGCTCTGTTCCATACCAACAGCTTTAAGAAATATCACTCTGTAAAAGGCTATGAAACTACAAATTCCTACAAAAGAAGATCCAGCATTCTGCCTTAAATTTATAAGATCTTTCCTTACTATCCATAGAAAGCAGCTAACTCATCTCTAAAGGCATACTATGTATGTTTAGGAAACACTTTCATATAGTTACGGTTACTTTTACTCTAATAAGTGCACACGCAAGTGTAATACGGCTAGACAAAACGGCGTACAGTATACGGAAAATAATCCAAATAATGTCTGGAATATGAGGACATTATAGGGTATATATGGCTGTGATTTAGAGTATAGGACGCTAGAATTAATGGGATAAGCCTTTTAAAGTTAAAAGTGCCCAACATAACACTCTTTATTTATAGTTATAAATGTAGCTAAGTTAAATAAAACCTTAGTCTCTTTCTAAATTCCTCTAGCCTTAAATAGAAAAACTTAAGAACATTATTTCTTAACTCCATCTCTTAAATTACTATATGTCTATAATCAACGCTTTATTATGTTATTCTGGCTAATGTCTCCTACCTCTAAGGATATTTCCCCTTCTTAGGCTTTAAACGGTTCTTCTTTAACTTAGTATTGTTAGCCAAATGTCCATTAGAGAAACCTTTAATTAAAAGTACTTACAGCGGCTTTAAATTCTTGCTAGACATCCCAGGAGGTACTAACGTTCACTATTTGTGTATAAATAGGGTGATCTCTAGGTCTATATCCGCGCCAGTCTTTAACACATCTAAAAGGAACCTCTAGCTTTAGTTAGTATTTATGGATTACTTTTAGTTGGTTGTTAATACGCCCTAAGAGTTTTATATCTTTAAGAGCGTGTGCTATAAGTGTGCCACTTTAGAGGCGCAATTGTAGAAGTTAGAGATGTATATCCTTGCCGGGCTCAAAGCAATTAAGTAGTATTGTAATATTTGCAAGACTATACGTTGTAGCAAAATGGTGAGGCTTGTTCCCTTTCTTATTAAGTATAGCAGTTAGACTAAAAATAAGGCCGTTAAGCGCTGTATTAAGATCGGGGCCGATATAAACAAGAGTAACTAGAGCAAGCATAAAGATAAGACGAGAATGCCCATTAAGAAGACATTCTAGATTTATTCGGACTTAAGATGCCATAAAAGCAATTAGGTGGAGCGGAGAGTTATTAGTAGGATTTCCTGTTGCTTAAATAATCAGTATTACTGCTTAACTTAGGGCCAAGCGCTAGAGAGGAGGCGATAATGTCAAGGAGGTTTAGGGGGTCGAGTAGACCTTAAAAATTAAGTACCTAATTTTAGGCGTCAAACAAAAAACCTTTTTTAGATCAGTTAGATGCCCTCAGTTATTGCTTGTTGTAAGGAGCAAGGTGTATATTTTATCATCCCGGCCCCATACGCGGCATAGCGCAGTATAGGCACCTAGCTTGGCATTGCCTCTAGTGTGCGAAGCCTCATACTTTGCCGTGTCTCCAATCTTTTATTCTTTTACTACCATCTACACTGTTTATAGTTCCTCTATAGTGATTATACCAGAAAATAAAGGTAGGGATAGGCAATTAAGATCAGTTCTCCTAGGATCAAGAGCCTAGGTTACACAACCTCTCTAACTCCTTTAATAGCGGCGGTGGGTTCTCACTTTTAGAAAGACAGGAGTGTATAGAATCATTACCAGTGTTAGTAGCGTTAAAATCGCAGCAGAGTTCGGCCGGTGCAAGATTTAGCTATTAGAGCCTTTAGAGACATCTTATAGCCTTCCTAACAGCATTAGAAAGCTTTTAGTGGGCCCTGATATAAAGAACGCATAAGCGCCGCAAATGTTAAGAAATTTAGAGAAAGACTATCTTAAGAAATGTTAAGTATAGTGTATATACGCGGATAATAAGATTAGGTCAAGAACAGAACGGTAGTCAATATAGTACCAAAATTTTTTAGCATTAATAGTGCCAGTATTCTACCCCAGGTAAATGGCCCCTATAGCCATATTAAGAAAATATATACCACTAGCAGCTACTAATAGATAGCCTAGACTAGTTCAATAAATAACCATGCATTAACCTATGGTATAATAGAAAAATTAATTTACTAAGCTACTGTTTTATTTTACCTAACTAATAAACCTTGCCTTCTAGTTCTTTAAAAATAGCGGACTAAGTATCTTTAATAAGCTCTTTATATTCCTTAAGGCATTCTTTAGTAAATATAATATTACCTACAGACCTATACTAGCGTTAGCTCTAGTTTATATAAGTATACCTTTAACATATAACATAACATCTATTATCTTTATTATAATAGTAGATATGTATATTTTTAAAGTATATATAAAGCCAAAGATATCCTAGCCTATATACTTAAATATGGCCCAGTTATAAGCACCTAATTAAGCCACCTAACTAATCTGTTTATTAAGCTCTTTATAATACTTGCTACAACTTTACAGAGAGAGCTCTAGTGCTGTAAATTTGGCATTTATTATAGTTAATATCTAGGCAAGCTTTTCCAATGCCGTATTAAGGGCTTTAAGCGGTTCTATAAGTTTAGGTATAGGGCTTTAGCTTAGAAGGCCTCTAGCTATAAGGTGCAGCAATTAACTTAACTAAAGAGTAGATGTTACTAGGTCCGCTAGATTAGAAGTATTTTTTATTAAACCTATTATTTTATCACTTATCGTATATTAAGATAGGGTATAACTTACTAGATTTACCGCGTTAAGCTATATATATAAAGCACGCTCTTACCTTTAGTTATTGCATTATTTAGGCCAGACTGCTATAAGAATAAGTTATACTAAATATAGAGATAGCAAGTATGGGAGCCGCGAGAATAGCTAGTGGGGTTAAGTAGGGTTATGGTATAGATCTATGCCTATTAAGAGCGAATAGGAATGTATATATACAGCGTAAACAACATTCTATAGGCTAGATAATTAAAAGATAGAGCCATCCTAAGAATGCTATGGCTGCAGTATAAATAGACCTTCTATATACTACTAAGTTGCAATAATAATTAAGCAGCTCTAGAAAGCAATGCCAAAACATAAAGTAGTAAAAGAGTTTATAAAGACATAGGTTATATAACTGTGTTTTTCAGGTATAGCTATAGTGAAAACTTATTTAGTAAATATAAAGTAAAAAATATGTTATAACCAGCCTATCCTAAGTTGGCCTAATCAGAAAACCTACTAGGCGCTGCTCTATTATAGCTTAAGGCCGGCATATATTAAGGGTCTTACTACTCTTTATTATAAAAGGTTTTAAAGGTCATAAATTATGCTAACTTAAAACCTAAATTGGTACTCTTTACTAATGTAATACCTTAATAACAGTGAGGCGTAAGCCTAGGTATGTAATTACTATTACCTAAGTAATCTAGTTAGCTATTCCCTTAATTTTAGTTGCAAAGTGCCTTTTATCATTCTTTAAAAGATTAGAGGACGTTAGTATTACAAAGCAACACTGTTCTTCTAACTTAGACAAATCGCTAGATAAACCAGCGTAGTCTAAACAGGCGTGTTTAAACAAGAGGATCCTTATGTGAAACTATTATATAGTAGAGCATTATATAACTAAGCGCCCCTTACAGCTGGGCGTTTCCCTTTATCAATAGTTCTCTTAATCCACTCACGGGTTTCTTAAGACTGCACAGCATGTCAAAACCATTGTCCCGCGTTGTTTAAGTAATACATCTTGGCTTGATCGGCTGTAATCTAAATTGACGCTTTAAGACGCTTCGAGAACGACGAGGAAAGGAAGGTCGTAAGCTGTAATGCTACGTTTTGATAGTTAAAGGTATGACGAATGCTGTCGTACTGAGTTTGTCTAGGCTAGTGACAAAACGCCCAAGACCGACGGCCGACAGCAGGAGGAAAAACTGCGAAAGTAGGATGCTTCGAGGCATTGTACGATAAATTTACTGTTGCTAAAGTGAGAGACGTCTATAAGGAGATTGTTTACACAATCAGTGCATTTATAAATCTCCTAAGTTAGGGAGACATGGCCACTTTAACGTATTTTTACCTTTTTTAGGTATAAATCTAGGCATTTTAATTAGTGTAATCAACACGCACTTTCAACCGGATGCGCCAGGGTGGTGTACATACATATATATGTTTTCATGGCGTGCACTTTAAAAGTCTCTTAAAAAGGACACGTTGCTAATAAGTAAGGCTGGTTCGGGTACCTGTAATAGGGCACCCAACACTTAATTAAATTTGGTTTAGCGGACAATAAACCCTAGTCTAAAGCAAGTAGCTATAAAAAGCCAGCACTTAGTATACCTACAATATTGATAAGTACCTATAAGTAGGAGTACCTATAATTACGGGGAACACCTATAATGAAAGGGAGTATCTATAATAGGGAGTACCCCTAATAGTGAGGAGTACCTATAACAATAAGGAGTACCCACGATAATAAGGAGTACTTATAACAATAAGGAGTACCCGCGATAAAGGGGAGTGCCTATAAGTGGCAGTGCCTACGGTAATAGGGAGCACCTATAATGTTAGGGAGTACCCACAATGGTAGGTACCTATAATAGTTAGAAGTAACGGGAAGTGCCTATAGCGATATGCCTTTGGCCGGTTTTCAGTGGCCGTCTCTAGATAGTTGGCGTTTAGATTGCGTGTTTTGCTTGTAGATTTTAAGAGAAAGCATGCTATTTAATTAGTATTTACATCACTTTATTTTTATAAATTAGAAAATAAATACATTAATTATAATGCAACTCTCAGCTAAGTTATAGTAATTACTAGAGATCTTTGCAAGAGTCTTTACTATAGTTAATTTTGGGCCATCCTAAGAAGAAATATCCCTTAAAATGCCCTACCTAAACCTATATTGTACTAGTTTAATCTTAGCAAATCACCTCAGTCACACAATTACCTTAGTCGCACGATTTTTCAGCTCGTAAAATCACCTAACTTATAAGATTACCTAGCTTATAAGATCACCTAGCTCGCACAATTACCTAGCTTACACGATTACCTAGCTTGTAAGATCACCTAGCTTATAAGATTACCTAGCTTACAAGATTACCTAGCTTGCATAATAGTTCTCCACCTTTATATGCTTGGCAGCGTAAGTTAGGCCGGCCTATGACTTATTTGGTCCTCTATAAAGAAAAGACTTATCGCTTTCTAATCCAAATATCTTAGAATTAGCCTTTGTCAGCCCTACCCTCTTTAACCTAGTTAAAATGTGCTAGCATTTTCTTAACTGGTATAGGATAGAACTTTTCCTTTAAAGCAGTTAGTAGTCCATATAGTAATAGAGAGAAGAGGGCCTACCAGATCTTGTGGGTTTGGAGGCCATAAAGGTTAATCTATAGACATATAGGTATAAAATCGACCATTGCGCCGTATTAGGATATAGCAATCCGCGTCATAGTCTCGCTTTAATCTATTAGCCTTTTGTAAAAAGGTCTCCTTTTACTTTTAAAAATTCTTATTTATAGCTCGCTTTGACCTTAGTAGTGACCTTTGCTTTGAATATATTACTATAGTACTAGATAATTAATGGCCTATTAGCGTTTTATAGGGTAACTAGGGTGCGAGTTGGCTCTGAATTGCATATTAATAAGTGGGAATGTTAAGAATAAATATAGAATCTACCCCTTAATATTGGCCCAAGTTTTAACTAAAAATAAGATCTTGTTCTAAGAACTAGATCTAATTCTAAAAACCTTATTTTAATTCTAAAGGCTATATCCTAATTCTGGGTCCTAGACATATTAAACGTGACTAAAAAGATATAGTATTGAGCCAATTAGATTATTTTTAGTTCTGGCTTAAATTGTAATCCTAAAAACTGGATTTAATTCTAGAGACCAGATTCTAATTCCGGTTTTAGGACATAGGCCAATTAATTACTGTAAAAAGGGCGTAATTTTAAAACCCGGATCTGGTTCTAGGAACAGGATCTAGTTTTTAGGAAACAGGTCAATTAACTACTGTGAAAAGAGGTTGCATGTATCTGTATTTGGTATATTAGGTTTAGCTTATTTTAGGATTAGCTATGTAATTAATCATAGGCGCGTATATAACCAACCCAATAATTAACCCGCTCTGCAGCTATACCTTGCCTAGCGCCTTTAGCATCACTATATTAGAGCCTCGCTCCATTTAAGCCTTATATATCGCAGAACAAACTAAAACTAATAATTACGATTAGCTATAGACTAATAAACGCTGCCTATAGCTTTCCAATAATACTGGAATCCCATATATATACTGTGTTTTAGCCTATATAACCAAAGACTATAAACGGTGTCCCCATACTTTAGGTTATTATAGCTTAGTATTTAACTAAGCCCCGCAAAGCCTTAGTCTGAGCCATATTAGATTGGCTTGACTTTTCCGCGCCTAATCTATAATCCTCGCGTTCCGCTTATACTCTGCTTTCTTCCTTATACTTTTCTTCCTTATTATATCCTTATTTTAAGACGCATGATATGTCCTTAACCTCCCTACACTTATTTACTTCTCTGCCATTATACTGTCCGTTATGTCCTAGCCTCTTTAATATCCCCTCCTTGCCTACCTACCCGCTTACCACATTGGCCCTCCCAATATAGCTCTTAGCATATTTGCCCGCAATGGCGAATCTCTTTAGATTAGAGATAATTAAAACAAAGCCTATTAGGGAAGGATTAAATAACTTTCGCGATTTATTTAACTTAATATATTAGGATCTGGGCATTCCTAGCTCTTTAGACTCGTTGCACCAGATAAGCAATAAAGGTATTTATTAATTCGTCTATTATAAGTCTCCTCTAACACATACAGGGCTTAAAAATCTCGTTATTAACCTTACTGTAGCGTTACAAAATCTTCCCACTACTTAAGTACTTCCGTTTAGTGCTAGCCGCGGCACCCTTTGTAGTAACCTTCTCCGGCTTAGCTCCTTGGTCGATTCTAACAACTTTAACATTAAGCAGTTCCCGCCTCTTCTAAATGTAATCCTTTGTATTAAGCCTGACAAGATTATCTAGGAGAAGGTGTATGCTACTGTAACAGAGTCCACGCCTCCCCCCTGACTGCTACTATTCTACGTTTAAACCCCATATCAACGCAATATAAGTAGCTTTGCCAACTTGTCTAAACATAGGAAATATGTGGATGATGTTCTAAAGGAGGAGCTAGGCCCTCTTTATGTGGGGATTCCTGGCTTATATAAAGCATTCTTTAGGGGAGTGGAAGGTCTTAAAGAGGCAAGCGCCGCCGTTTTTAAGAAATGTAAGGAAGGGGACAATCCACTGTACGCCAAGGGCGGCTAGTATAACTGGCCTAAAGGCGCGAAAGAATATAGAGTCCTAAAGTGGTTTAATAAGCTAATTATATTATTTTTAGACTTTGTAAAGGAGTATGGGTTCGTTCTAAAGGCACGACAAAGACTAGTAGAGCATACTTAGCAGCCTTTATAAGGATCTACGGCCGACTAAAAGCTAGATATTGGCTTTATGGATAATCTAATAGCTAGTAAAAGCTCCTAATGCTATTAGTCGCATATACTTGTACTAGGAGAGCTGAAGAGTAATTTAAATACTAATATAGCCTTAAAAGCATGGTTTGATTTAGGGAAATATATAAGGGAAGTATTCGCCGCTTAGGATAGTCGTTGCTTTGTCCTAGGCTTTACCCTCTATAGGTCTATTATACGGTTATAGGAGTATAACTGGGTAGAAGGCATTATATTATTACCATTTGATATTAATAAAGACGGACTATAATTTACCTTAGTAATGTTGGGATTTCTCTAGATAAATGAGGAGCAGCTTGGGTTTAACCCTACCTTTTTAACATTAGACGGCAAACAGTATATTAAAATTATACGTAACGGCTAGACCAAGCGTCTTATCCTTGACGAACTTATAAAGCAGGCACGCTATATCACTAGTTAAGCAACTACTTACTAGAAAGTACACCGTAAGGGGACACCTAAGATACCCCTTATTATTAAAGACTTATAGCAGTACCTAGAGCGTAAGGAAGAAGGTAAACTGCTATATAAGATATCGGAGAAGGAAGTGGTTAACGTGGCTAGGTACTATCACTATGAGACTATTTATATAAGTGGATAAAATAATAACATCTTTAATATCTATAAGGGGCTAGATATTACAAAAGCGACAAACTATAAGCTAGAAGGCTTAATAATGCCTTTAAGACTGGCTGGAGTGCAAGGAAGTATAAGAAAAGGTTAAAGTTCTAGCAGAAAGAGGTCTTCCAGCTATAGCGCCCTATTACCGCCTGGTAAGCGCCTATACTCGACCTCTTTAACTAAGCGCCCTATTATACAGAATCGCGTGCACTAATGCGTTATTACTAGTGACTATAGAAAGCCTCTTTATAAGGCAAGCTCTTAGGCTGCAATGCTTGCTACACTAGAGGGTGGTATTAAAGGATACAAGTCTTTATATACGCAGGCTGGCATTATCTAATATAACATTTTAATAGGCAACCTTTTAATAAATAAGGAAGATAATAATCCTTCTTAGCCGGCATTCTTAATTAACTTTAATCTTGTAATTAAAGAGAAGTAAGAAGGACCTTTAGGAGTATAGGGCAAGACTAGTATAAGAGCGTTTATAGCTATAGGAGTGCTTCTAGGCGAGAAACACTCCTTTAGGCATAATCTAGAGTCGTTCTTCTAGGTGCTTTTCTGGATATACGTACACTATAATAGGCTAAGTAAAGATATTAGTTCAACTAAGTTTAAGTATTAGAACTATGAGAATACCACTAAGTTAGCTAAGTTAAAATTAGGGCTAGTAAATAGGGAAGGGCATTTTCTTAACCGTATAGTTAAGGCATTTATACCTTACTATCAGCCGCTAGTCCTATGGGTTAATAAGCTGTAAAAAGTGGTTTTCCTAATAGATGGGAGATGGGAGAAGGAAGATAGGGAGCTTTATTCCTAGATAAAAGAGATTCTCTAACAAGCATAGAAGGATCTAAAGGTGCTAGTAAAGTAGATAGAATAGTATTTTATTACCCTATGCTCTTCCACTATACGAGTTAAAGGTTTGCAGAGATTTGGGTAGCTAAGGCTAGGTAGCAGCCTTGGTCAAAACGCATGTGAAATAGCGTAGGATGGGCTAAATAAACCTAGGAAAGCGGATAACCTAATCTTCCGCCAGATTATTAGGTCCCTACACCCTACTATCCTATATGGGCTTTATATTTCCACAAAATATGCAATCTACTCCTAGCCTATTAGAAGCCGCCTTATACCGCCTAAATGGAGGCCGTAGGAAAATTAATCCCTTACTCTAGCTAATCCCCTACTTAAATAAGTCCCCTACTTAAACAAATCCCCTACGGGAGCCGATGCCTATGTGTTTCGCCGCCCTATGGGAACCAGTCCCCTACTCTAATAAATCCCCTGCGGTAACAAATCCCCTGCGCTAATGAATCCCCTGCGGCAACAAATCCCCTGCGCTAATGAATCCCCTGCGGGTGCTAATGCCCACGTGTTCCACCGCCCTATGGGAACCAATCCCTTGCGGCTTGCATTCCTATACAGGAACTAATGCCCTGCGGCTTCCGTTCTCCTGTTCCTAGATCTACCAGCAATTTGCCCGCGCTATAGTAGATTAGAAGATGAGGAAGACTCTGTCTCTTGATCTATAAAGAAAAGAGACTATATATACAGAAGGTAGGTGGCAAGAAGGCTAATAATGATTTGTAATTGTCTTTTTATTGCCACTAAGTTGGTAATAGGTAATGGAAATAGGTTAACACACCCCCCCAGCTTTGAGCTCTATAGGTCAAAGCTATATTATAAGTCTTGGTATGGTGTTGAGTTAAATATACCCTATATCTTCCTCCTTGCTTACCTTTTATAATTTAGATCCTTTCTTTAACACCAGAACTTTGTTTAGCTGGGGGTTTAGCTTAATAAATGCGGTAGGGTTCCCGTCTGTTATATAATAACTATGACAGATGCAAGAGAATGTGGCATTAATTAACTACCTAGAATTATGTCTTAGTAATAAAAGATCTAACTAAACTCCAGTAAATAAGCCAACGTAAAGGGTAAAAGAATAAAGAGAAGAGGGGAATAGTTGGAGTATATAGAGCTACGTGTAAGATCGCATATTCTCTATTGGACCTGCCCCCCTAAAATTATATTGGAATTCTTTATTTGCAGTAATAGTGATTTCCAAATATGACTTACTTACTCAAGTTTTATTATAGCACGCTAATGCTTAAGCTATTGATACGGCATTTTTTATCTGGACCAGTCGGTCAGCTTGGCGCTGCTAATGAGGTGAAGCACTTACTTCTCGCCTATTGAGATTTTTGCTTGCTATATGCTTAAGTACATTTAAGTTGCAATCTGCCTTACTGTGTTCGGTCTTTGCCTTTGCTAGGAATATCCTCCAAACATCCTTTTGCGTACCTTTGTCCAGCGGTTTGTACCTAATTGCGATATATACTCTGCTTGCTATAGCTTTATTAAATATCTGTATTTGGTTGGTTGTGATAAACAGGATCCCCTTGTAGTATTCCAGTTTGCGCAAGAATACAGAAACCAGGGTATTGCGGTTGGGATTTTTAAGCGTGCGCTGGGCTACAAATACGTCCGCTTTGTTGAGAAGCAGAGTAGCTTTCTAGCGGGTTGCTATTATAAAGGTTATAGATAGGATTCTCTTAACTTCTACGGCCTTAACGCCTAATTAGCCAGCAGCAATCTGGTTTATTAGAGAGTGACCCTAATAAATAAGCAAACGGGCCACTTACCACGTAAAGCGGGGCTTTAAGAGACTCTACTATTGCCTCTACCGTTAACGTTTTCCCGACGCCGGGTAGCCCACTGGTATATTATGTAAGCGATTGAATTGGTAAGGTATAGAGAGCATACTGCAATAAGAGAATAATTCCTTTTCCTTTACCCTGCACTAAATTATTAAAGGTGTAGTCGGAGCCCTGATTTAAATATAACTCACTTAGCGCCCGCATAATTCTCTTTTTTTTATAAGGGATGATAAGTTTGTTAAATAAAGGGTTCTACTTGATATTGCTTATATGCTTAATAGCAAACTTAACTATAGCTTATTAATACAAAACTGCTTTTACTAAGCGCCTGGGTAACTTACGGAACTCTTTATTATCTAGACTGAAACCTAACACAGTCGGACTGTAGATAAGTAAGTTATACTCTTTTAGCCGTTTTAGATTGATGTCCATATACTTAACTTGGCTGTCTTTATCTAAGGGAACTAGTTTGAAAGTGCTGAGGTCTATTGCAGCTGGCTTGTTCTAATGGATTCGCGGTCTAATATAATTAGAGTTGCATTCCTGGAATCCGACTGTATTGACCATAATCCTGCTCTTAACGTGGCGGCTGTTTACCTCGCCTTTATCATTTAGCTGGAACGCGTAGCCCTTATATTGTTAGTAATGGATTCCTATTAAGGAAACAAACGTACAACTACACTTAATTAGGTCTTTCCTAGTTTCTTCTAAGTTGGGGTAAAACTAAAAGGGATATATATAGAGGAGATCAATCCGTATCGCTTCCTAAAATTGCGGGACTTTATACTTAGCAGTAGCTTCTTTAAGTACCTTTCTATTAAAATCCAGATAGTAAGTCTTAATAAGGAAGTATTTGGAACCATTTAACTTAACTTTCTTCTCACTATAATCGCATATAATACATCTTGCTACGCGAGTGCCTTTACAAGTGGAATAGACCTCTAAACCTGGTTTAAAGAGGGCCTAAAGAAGATTATATATAATTTCTTTCCTTTCAAGAAGTAAGAGTAGGCGTTCGCTAATCGGCTTATAAGTAGTCTTTATGTACTCTATTAAAAAGTCCAAATGCTTTAAACGGAGTGTGTCCTTAGAATTGCCTCTTATATAGGTTTAATACAACTCCAGATCTGGCAGGAAATAATAAAGGAGATTCTATTCTACCTGCGCGCAAAATAAGCCTCCAAACTTAAAACATTGGGGTAGCCTATTAGTGAGATATGCTGTACTAAAGGCATGTCCTCCGCAAGAGAGATTCCGTGGATATCTTAAAGGGCTGTCCTTAGAACGTCTCGCAATATCTTAGATTTAACATTAATATAGGAAGTTGGGTCTTTTGTTGTCTTATCTATAACTTCGTTATAAGTAGTGGGGGAGACTAATAGAGTGCACTATGCCCACCGATCCAAACACAAATAATAAACATAAATCGGTTTAGTTTATTCGCTTCTTCCTTAGGGTCCACTAGCTCAGCAATTATGTATTTATAGGCTTTTGGATCCTAGCTAATAATTATATTAACCGCGTCCGCTTGTATTTTATTAAGAGCTTATACTTTATCAACTTTCTTATATGCCACCTTTAACGTTTGTGATTTGGCTTCCCCCAGTTCGGGCTGTTCTATAACCGTAGCTTTGGTAGTCTCAGGAGAAGCGGAGTTAGGTAGCGTCTTCGCAGTTGCTAGGAGTTCTACGGCCGTAATGCCTCGCTTAATTAATTGCAACATGGCGGTAGCCTTGGAAGTATCTGTAGCGCCAAATATTGCTTTTATTGCCTTTAGTACGTCCTTAAGCAGCTCCGCGAGGTAAAGGGCAGTAACTGGGTCTAAGGGCGGTATGACCGGGCTAGAAAGAGGCGTTTGCGAACTTCCGTAGCTAGGAGGGGTGTCTGGAGACACCTTGTATGGCTTTATAACCTTGGACTAGTTTAACATTGTTGCTTTATAAAGCTTTGGTAATGTAGTGCTGAATTAAAGTATAAAATTGGTAATGAGCTGAGTGTATAGAGTGAGGAGCTGAGTGTAGAGAAAGTTAATAGTATTAGTTCTTAAATAAAATCCGCCCTCTTTATACCCAGCGATGTAATATGCCACGTAAATGCTTTCCCCTATTTATCCTAGGAGACGCCATGTTATACATATTAACATTAATTCCAATATGGTAGAGGACTAAGTAAATGTTATACGATCTTGCCGTAACTGCGGAAACAGAGCTGAGACCTGTATTTAGGATCTCAATTCCGGCGCTAAAGCGGCGCGAAAAGGACATTTAACTGCTTTAATTGATGCGTAGAAACCTAACGGATATTAAGGACCCATTTTCGTTGTCGAAGCCACTATGTATATGTTCGTTTTTAAATACTAGCATATAAGTTTATTTTTAAATACTAGCGCGTAAGTTCGCTTTTAAATCCTAGTGTATAAGTTCGCTTTTAAATACTAGTATATAAGTTCGCTTCTGTATTTAAGACTATATGTTCACCAGGTAGGCCTAGAAAATTAAAGTTATACCCTTAGGACAAAATAACTCATTAAGTTGTATACAAAAACCTATTATAATTTGAGACTCCATTGACTTCTTGCTCTTCTCTGTACGCGTACCAGCATATAATGAGATCTACACACGTAACGTCCATTTTTGGTTAGTGTAAACCTCAGTAAGAGTTAGTATGCAATAGTTACTTGCCCCGCGGTAGTACAGATATTGCGTACAATTTAAGGCCCCACCTCTAGGCTGAGGACAAACAACCTTAAAATGTCTAAACATTATTGTTAGGCACTAATACCACCATCCATTCCTCCTAGTCCTATAACTACGACACTCCTATCTCACCATATCGAACTCTGCATATGCGTTGGAGAATATAGAGTATAACACCCATTTATAAGATTTGCGCATATACCCTACTATTATACCATTAGATCCCATTTAGTAGCGGTGTAATTATAGTAAGTACCAATTTTACTATCTTTTAGCGGTGCTAACGTTTTACGTAAAATTAGCTGCTCTTGCAATTTACACGCTGCCTTCTTATTATACGGACCTAAGACAACCACTTACGCGTGCTTACTATAGACATTGCATCCTTATACACTACCTTTGAAAAGCTTAAGTTTTATAACTCCACCGTTATAAGCGAGACTGGAAGGATGGTTAATGTCACTGATAAGGTAGCAGAGGATAATTAAAAGCTAAAAGGAATATTTAAAGACAAAGTACGCTTTGAACTTCTTAGCATAAAGATTATACTGTTGCTAAGTCCTATTTAGACCAAACAAGATAGGGAGGTCGAAGGTGACTAGACAGGTCCTTATAAGTTAATAGTATAAGGACCATTTTAGCGCACTATAGCGGTTGTTATAAAACATGGCAGCAGCGGGTATGTTATAGTCTTTAAAGTTTACACTGAAACGGATTATTAACCTATTGTAACTTATAATGCATTAGACGGAACGACTATAATCATCTTAGAATCTACTAAATATTGCTAGGTTATAAATAGCGCCAAAGTTAAGTACATCTTATAACGTTTATTGGACATTTACGTCTCAGTTGTGTATTTTTCTATAAGTTTTGTGTATATGTTGTAAGGGACAGTAACAAATGGGAAATGCACCTATGGTTGTGGAAATAATATAGTCAATCCATTACTTAGGCCCTCCCTAATATATGTAAGAATAACTTTAACAGCTTTAGCGGTGAGTGGTAAGGTTATAGTTGGAAGGTAGGAAGAATGGTCTACTCCAATTAGTCCTGTAGACTATATAGTTAAGGAATTACGCACCTTTGATATGTCCCTGTTTTAAAGATGCTTCCTCTAAAATAGAGGGGTTGCTAGGATTGCATAGTTGTATCTTAAGCTTGTGGTAGTCTAGACGTTAATTAATAATATTTATGAGGATAATATTAAAGAAACATACTTTCTAAAAACACCTTTGTATTTTCTTGCCTTGGCGTATTTATTATCACCTTTCTTATCTAATCTGTTGCAATCTATATAGGAGGGAGGTCTTGCGCCTCTAAATAATATTGCGCATTGTTTAAGAGCCAATTAAATTATTTATGTGGTAGCATAGATAGACTAGAGAAAGACAAGGTATAGAAGATTAAGGTTATAAAGTCTAGCTTCTATAGTTCCAACCATTATAATTAGCTTTTTTCAGTGCCGTTAGATAATTTTTTAATATTAAACCCTATCCTTCGGACTAGTAAAGGCTTTTCCTCTTGTATAAGTTTAACTATCTCATCTAGGCCCCTCTAGACCATAATCTGCGCTAAAAGGTTAGATACTCTAACGCTTAGTTCCTTAGAAAGAACATAATTGATATTATTAAGTTTAAATATGCGCTTGCTAATCTCGTCTAATTTTAGGGAGATCTTATGCGGCATAGTAAGATAAGGGATATAGAAGAAGCGAACAGTTGTTCTCTGAGTTTAGAAGCAAAAAGCTACCATCTACATCGGGTGCGAACTTTGCCGTTTTATGTTAGAAGTTGCCAAGGTTCCCCACTTTTGCTAATTTAGGCAGTAGCGCATCTGGAACTGCTAAGCTGGCAGCTTGTTAAAAACTAAAAGCGTAACGTGGCACCTTTTAGCAATTGGGCGTTTTAGTTATTGATACACCACGCCCGAATCTTTAGATGCTTTTAAAATTTACTCTTGCCTACATTAGGCCGGCCGGCCTCGACCCGCGTCTTCCTTATGCGCAGCTGCAACAGATGGCAAAGTAGCTATCCAAGCTTAGCTGGCAAACTACTCGTGGTTAAATTTCCTTCGAGCATACGCTTCTTTCGTGGACTCCGCGCGGAAGTATTCCAAATACCCACCACTGCACATTAGACTCATCTTAGCGCTTCTCGTACAGAATTTTGATTCCCCGACCTAGTAATTCGCTGACCGAACAGTCGAAAGTGAGACCTCTGTCTTATTAAAATGAGGCTCCGGAGGCTCTATATACACGAGAGGTAGGTTGGCGGACAGGCACCCCTGATCTAGGCTTGATATAGGAAAGCTAAATTAGTTTGCAGGACGACGATCGGGATCGGCGCTCGGTCGACATACTGTAACTGTATTCGTCAGTCTGGACGCTAACCCATCAAATTAGTACCAATGGCCCTCCTTTCGTTTCTAATCAAGCTAGGTCGCGTGTTGAAAAATTCTATTCAAGAAATTCTAGAAACATTGCGATACATCTGCCATCAATTTAACCAAGCTCGTAGTCCTCCGTGTTTGTACTCCTGGACGGGACATTTGCTATCCATTCGTGATCTACCAACTCCGCTCTCTGAACCCATTCGCCATTATCAGTACCATCAGGGCCACAGTCCTGAACAATATATGGAACGCGCTTGACGACTAAATCCTTCCGCCGATACCTCATGACGCCCTTCAATCCGCACCACCACACAACACCCCATAGCAAGCTTGACATTCCAACTGCCGGCATTAAGTACCAGGCGTACTGTTGGTATTTCGTTGAAAACGGCGAATCTGCAGCCGGCTTTGCGAAAGTAGCGAACAGAAAGAACCCGGTTCCTGCGAAATATATAATAGCATGGAGGGGATCTAACCAGGGGTGAAAGTTTCCCTCGGAGATGGTTTTCCACTCCCGACGCTTGTCGAACTTGACATAGAGTAGTCCACCAGATACGAGGAACCCAAGCAGCACGATGATAACGTAGCTGTACAGTGAAACGAGGAAAGAATATGCGGTCCCAGAATTCAACATTGAGGTGATGGCAACGAGGAAGACCGAAGTGAACCAGTGTAGGCTAAGAGCCGCTGCGGGCGTTTGTTCGAGATGACTTTCGACAGCTTCCTGCGCGGGGCGGGGATTTCTGTTTTGCCATCGGGCTCTCAGCCTGGCCCACGGCGTGGTGCTTCCCGTTGCAAAAAACAGAGCAAACGGGATAATGCCCTCTTTGGCTATCTCTTGCTTCACGCGTGCAGCAGTGAAGGTCATGACAAGGATGTTACCGAAAATTGAGGTGGCGATGAGGCCAGCCATGGCGCGTTGGGCGCCGACGTTACCAAAGAGGTCTCGAAAAAACACAGTGGCCATATCCAGACTCTCAGGGTGTTGTAAATTGAGATAGACCTCTTTAGGCACGACACAATAATAGCTTACGTTAACTAGGACAAAAAGAGTAATGGTAATAAGCATCGCGGTGATAGTATACCTCGGAAATATTTGTCGTGGGTTGCGCACTTCGCTCAGGACGTAAAAGGGCTGCTCAAATCCGGAGTAGGTGTAAAAAACATAGAGAATGGCGTCGGCATAACTGCCTACATCGTGGCGATTTGTATGAAAGCTAGTGTTGGGATTTAAGTTCTCTGTTGCAGCTGGGGTACCCTTACTTTTGAGCCCACCTCCCGCTTTCACGAAGCCAAGGATAATGATGGTCATGAGCATCAAGACCTTAGCAGTCGCGAAAACGTTGTTGATCAATATACCACCTCTTCTGGAGAATATGTGTAGCAAAGCGCAGAGAGTCAGAGCTCCAATAGCAATTCCTATCACGGTACCTCTTGCCGGATCGGAGTGGCCTGCTGCAACCATAACATATGTTCCGAAGGCTACAGCATTGCCAGAGAGATTTCCAAGTACGATGAACAGAATGCCGTAAACACAAGTTATGAAAAACTTGGGATGTCCAAATTTAGGGTCTTTGTGGCCATAGATGAACTCCAGCTAGTTAAAGTTGGTACCATAGTTTTTTGGGATTAATTCTTCTTCCTTAACTTACAAAATTCTTTTCGCCTCCACTTCGAGGCACACTCTTTTCCTCTTCCTTTCCAGAAACAGTAAGATATCCAGGAATGGTTTGGACGGGCACAGAAAGGCCGAGCTCTATCCAACAGAGCAAACCAGTCATGGCCACTAAGCCTCCAAAGGCCCATAGTAAAATAGCTGCAGCGGGACTGCCAGTGCCACCCAAGATTTTTGAAGGTGCCGTAAAGATACCCGAACCTGATTCAAGTCAGTTCTCATTCAATCCGGTTTCCATACGTAGCTTTGGAAAGGCTGTGAAATTGCTGCGCCGAAGAGATGTTCAAACTTCGACGTGTGAGATCTAAGCATACCAATTGTGCGGTTAAGAACTAGGCATATTACAGTGAAACCCCCCAAGAGTTGTTTTTTAGTAGGAGAGACATCGATGCGCTACAATATCATTAATGAGTTCGCTAACTAGGTGAGGTTTGGGTTCAAATACCTGATGGCTTTCCTCGAAGTCCGTGATTGCTTGATTGTAGTGGGCTTGATCAAAGGCAGCCATAGCGTTAAGACAGCACGTAGAGTTGCGCTCATCAAGGACTTTGAGTTACCACATCTTTGAGCAGGTCGTCGCGCTTTTGACCGTCTCAAGATTTCAAAGCTGGAGTCAGCCTTGTGAGGCTGACAACTGTGAACAGGGCCATGGACGCTAATTTGTGAGCATGAAGAGACATAGCATGCAAGTCTCTCGTTTCCTGAAACTGGCGGGCTTAAGGCCGCTATTGAGAACAGCTTTAGCTTTCCACGATGGGTGATGCCTGGGGCGTAGTTATGATTTGGCAAGCGCGCCAAACCGAAGATACCTCTTGTATTACAGCCTCGTGTGATCACAAGATCAAAATATCTCATTGGAGCCGGAAAAGGAAGCTGGACTGCAAGGCTATGACGCAGCCTGGCTTAGCTCACTTGGCATCTCTTGTGTTCGGCTGAAGAAGTATTGGCAGGCGGAAATCCGTCTGGTTTGCATTAGAAATGGGAAGTGACCATAGAAACCGAAGACTGCCTTCGCTAAAAAAAGTAGAATCCGGTCAAACATCCGGTCACACACGAGAGAAGGCAATCAGGCCAGCCAATAAACTATGCATGAAATGAGTTCCACAGATGAGGCCCAGCAACCGTCGTGATCCGTTACGGATCATGAAAGAGCCACACATCTCGACCTGTTCTTTTCTGCTCAGCACACGTATGCTATACATCTGCAGTGCATTCTTCTCAGAATCTCAAGGCTACCTGTCTGTTTTGTAGGTTGCATGAGATGATATTGATGGGTGGTGAGTGATCTGCGACCGCACTCTTCCGCTCCGAACGCAGACACTCGCCTCCATCGCTGCTCACCATGGCAATGCCAATGCCTCAATTCGGAGACGTCGTCAGGGCAATCGAAATATGCTGTTGGATACGGGAGAACTGTTTCGTGAAAACAAACAGCGCTGGTGAGTAAGGTTCATCCCGGCTGGGTGTGCCTAAGCTAACTGGGCTGCGCAGATATCAGGTATCTGGCTTTCAAGCAAGATGTGAGCAGGCTGGAGGATAGGCTGTCACAGCTTCAGAAGGTGTTTGAACGGGCATCCACAGAGATTGATGACCCTGACATATACCTGCGTCAGGAGACCAATAATAGACTCAAAGTTGAGTCAGTAGAGCTGGTTGGAGATTTTAAGTCAACTCTTACGGAATGTCGGCAGCTTCTCCAGAAACACATTAAATTCGATGGCAAGAAGGCATCGATCCTCGATAGTGCCTTCTGGGGGCTCTCTACCCAAGGTGAAGTTGAGAATCTACGGAACCGTCTTCAGTTCCATACTCAGAAGATATACCTTATCATCGAGCCTGTTCAACTTGGACTCATTGTAGATATAGCCGGTAACGTCAACGAGATCCTTGAACTGCTCAGAAAGCATATTGGACTGGCCCCGGAACCACTTCCCCAACTTCCGTCATTCCTGGAGGGCCGTTTTCGTGATGCTCTACGAAGAAACCCGCCCACGCAAAATGCTGATCCCAATTACATCCCTCTCAAGGAGGGCTTCGATACTCTTTATGAGCATTACCGCCATAGCATGCCCAACTCAGAAATTGATACCCAGACGGTCGATCAATATCTCAGCCTATTGAAGGCCCATTGGCTCGTGCAGACTCTAATAAACTCCAAATCCTTTCGGGATACACGACCCGGATCGCTTTATCGCCGCATGATCGTGCAGGTCGAGCAGCGTATCTCAAGGCAGTACGCACGACAAGATATCATACGGTACAGTGAAAAGGAACTTGCGGGGCTAAATGATGCTGCCTTCGCTATCTGGCCTGAAAAAAAGATCATACTTCCGCCGCCTTTGACGGAACCAAAGGGACGGGAGGAAAAGCTGATAGCTTTGTCTCTTTCAGAGCAGCCGGGCTATCGGAAACAGGATTTGATTTTCTTTCGGGTGAAAGATAAAGTCCTACGGCTTGTCCTAAGCAATACATTTGAAGACCCCTCTCTTCCAGTTGAGCTCACGGAGAAAATAATCAATCTCGACGACGACGGTCTAGTACCTTGGTACACGATTAGCCCATCTAGTCCAACACGTCGGATTGAAATCACGGACGGCAAAGGCGCCGGAGGGAATGTTTACGAATTAAAGGATCGCGCCGACGCGTTTCATTTCCAGCAAGCATTCATTGGATATGAGGTTGCATCTTATTCAGATAATGTGGTCTGCAATTTTACTGTCGCTACTGGGAGATTTTCATTGCCCGAACATTTAGATGGATTTGGAGAAACGCAGCTTTGGCAGTGGCCTGTACCAGCCGGCGGTGTCAAAAATGCCCTAACGTCGCCCTCTGCATCCGAGATTACTTATCCCCAAAGCACAAGTTCTGGAACAACGCATACGGCTGCTACGATGATTGCAACAGGCTTGGACCCTACTATTGTCTCAGTCCTTCAGAACCAGGACCGTGCCAGCGTCGTGGCGAGATTGCCTCCACCACCCTTATTGGTTGCGTTCACTAAGAAAGGCAATTTCTATACCATGTGGCACTTGGAGAGTGAGCGATGTCCTTTATAACCCCAGAGTCGCTAGTGCTAACCTATCCCCAGTCGAAGGCCTAAAGATAGTTGAAGAAAGGCAAGACAGTAAGCGAACAGTCATTGAATGGCGTGCACCTAGAAGAAAGAATTTCACCGTACGAAAACTCTCCGTTGAGAAATGCCAGCTCGGAAAGTGGGACCTCGCCGCCTTCGCTCTGCCACGCCACCCACTTTACAACGACAAAATTGTCGTTAAGAAAGTCTCATGCAAATATATAGCTCTTGACTTCAAGTCCATTAGCGAAAGGGACCGCTTCAACCGGCACCTCAAATTCGCGCAGCACCTCCGGGGCGAGCAAGTGAGGAACCTGGAAGCTGCTACGAGAGCAGCAAAAGTTTACTCATACAAGCCTAGCACCACAGCTTCAAGTGATTCGCGCTTTGCTAGCCCTTCACGGTCTTCGACGCTTACGCCTTACGGTCCTTCACGGTCTCCGACGCTTGTGTCTTCCAGCCCGCCTCGCCTCGGGAGTCTCTCAACGTCCGTGTTCGAAAATCTCTTTGCTAAGGAATCAATGGCTTAAGATCCTTGCTATGATCTAGCATAGGAAGATGCAAGTAGACTACAAAGGGAGCGAAGAACTAGATCGCATGGCTCTGTAACATTTAATTTAGCTTTGTTACTGGACCAGCGCAGCGACCAGACAGCGCTGTCTCGCAAATCTTCGTTAGGCATGCCAAAAGGAGCCTATCTTGCACGAATATAGCCGGTATATCCTTCAAGCAAAGTCACAATATCAGTCCCAGTAAGAAGCTCAATTAGGATCCGGGGGAAACAAGGCTCGTATATTCATTGTTCAACTTGCACTACACAAACCCAAAGGTTTCCAAAGGGAAAACGAGTAACATTTCGCAATCTCTATAACAGGGTGTCGCATCAGACACCAACACCAGACCTCCAGATCATCATACAAACGAAACCAAAATCAAAAGCAGGGATAGTGGCTCAACAATCTAGTAGGATCGCGTCCCTCTAAATCAAAGCCATACACTTAAAATCACAAAACGCCATAGCCATAACCTGCCATGCCAGAAGCTTTCAGAGTCACACTTTGCCCGTGCGATCATACCTCTTCCTCTTGACGGGATCGGACAGGATCTCGTTAGCCTCATTAATCTCCGCCATCTTCTTCGTCGCGGTCTCCTTCTCCCCCTCCTTCGCCCGATCTGGGTGGTGCTTCATGCTCAGCTTGCGATACGTCGATCTGATCAGCTCAGGCATCGCGTCCCGCGCCACACCGAGCACTTTGTACGGATCCTTAGCCGGCTTGCGGGCCTCGGGCTGCTCAGGCACCTGGCTCGCTCTGTCGAAGTCGTCTTTGAGGTTATTGTGGAAGGATGGCTTAGCTTCCTGCGTGTTGTACTTCGGCCGCTCTTCGTCGCGGAACGCTCCATGGCGTCCCCGCTCCGCGCTTTCCCGCGGTCCGGCGCGCCCGAACTCGGGCTCGAAGCGCGCGTGTGCGCCTTCGAAGGGCCGGCTGCTGGCGGGAGGCGAGCGGTGCCGATGCTGGTGCTGGTGCTGGTCCTTCTCCTTGCGCTCTCTCTCCTCTCTCCGCTCTTTCTCCGCCCTACGCTCTCGCTCCTCCCACTCGAACGAGCGCCTTGGCTCCTCGCGCCGCCCGCGTGCCTTCTCGTCTCCGCGCGCCTTCTGCTCGCGCTCCTGCTCCTTCTGCCTCCTCAACATCTCCTCAATCGTCTCGAAGCCCTCCTCCGGCCTCCGAGCACCCGGGGAGCGATGCCGGCGCTGCTGCTCCCTCTCCTTCTCCGCCCGCGCCTTCTCCTTCCGCAACATTTCATCGATATGCTCAAGGCCATCGAACGGCCGCGCACCCGGCGACCGATGCCGCTCCCTCGCACGCTCCCGCTCCCGTTCTCCACCCCGCACGAACCCCTTCGCGCCCCCCGCCTCCGCGTAAGCCGGCGTGTAGACGCCCTTCCCCCCACCACTACCGCCTCCTCCACCACGCTCATACGTCTCCTCGAACCGCGAGCGCTTCTCGCGCCGGGCGTCCGGCAGCGGGGGCGCGGCAGGCCGCGGCAGGCCGCCGAACGCGGCGTCGAAGCCGTTGGGCTCGTGGTACGACTGCGAGAAGGCGAAGGACGGGCGCGGCGAGCGGGTGACGTAGCGCCGGTGGTCCTCCTCGTCGCTGCGGTGGCCACGCTGGGCACGGTCGCTGGCGGAGCGGGGGGGGACGTGGCGGACGCCCGGGTGGTCGTGGCGGCCCTGGCGGTCGCGGTGCGGTGGAGGCTCGCGGCGGGGTGGGCTGGCGAAGCGGAAGTGCTGCTCGGAACGTGATGGGCGGCGGGCGCGGGGGAATGGCGGGTCAGTGTCGGAGAAGAGGTTGTTCTCGGTGGAGCTGGCGAAGCCGTCGCGCTTGTAGGGGCGGTGGGCGTGGTCGTGCTCGTCCGACGACGGGTCGCTGGCGCCGGACAGGTCCAGGTCGTCGGGGTCGAACGGGACGAAGGGCTTCGGCCCGCTGCGGGAGGGGCGGCGCGGCGAGTGGTGCTCGAAGCCGGTGAAGCTGAAGCGAGGCATCTTTTTTTGCTAGAGATCTGCGTGGTTCTGATTGGTTTGTTCAGAGAAATGCTATTTTGGGATATTTGCGAACGGCCTAAGGCCGAAGAAAGCAGTGATGTGCACTGTGCAGAACTTCTGCGAAAACTCGAGGAAAACAAGAACGGAGAGTACCAAAATGGGCTTTATACTCGGACGCGCAGAGAATCACCTCTTAACAACGTTATATGAAAATTCGGCAGTCTTCACAATGGGTCCTTTATGCGACACGTCATGTTCTTTGTGATTGGGCTAGGGCGGACGCTGTTGAGAAACAGCGAACACCTGGAGATGCGATATGGAGTCGCAGCCCTGACTTTGCCATCAGCTGAATCGCACTTTGTGTGCTCGCCTCATTGATTCATTTGCGCTGTGTCGTCTACGCTATTGTACCTGGGCTGGAGGCCAGTGCCTCGTGTTTTAGTTCCCCATGAAAGAGACGGAGGGACTAGCTGGGACCTCAATCATGACTGCGCTCATTGTGTGCCCGGAGGATTCACAGGGCTTTGGTTAGCTCAAAGGCCTCTTCAGAGAAGAGTCACACCAGACAAGTTTATGCACAATGTGCGGCAGTGCAAAGGGGATGATGGTTGCAGTGGATGAAGTTAGAAGAGGCATAGGTGGAGGAGTAGTTGGAGGTCACACGAAGGCCTGCTCGCTAGGAGTTCCGCTTACCTAAAAGCATATTAGCCGAATTGGCACTGACTCTTCACGGCGAACACTTGGACTGTTGTGATTCAACATTGCACTCCACTAATATCACCACCCATACCAGCCAATTATCTCGAGCTATCCCTTACTATTCCCAACTATCCCCAATTATCTCTTCTACAGAAAATGTCCGCCCCCAAAGACTGGCCGTTTTGGTGAGGAGCTGGGCGGTGCGGCCTCCCGCTATGCTGTGCTCTTTTCACCGGATCGTGAGGCGGTGCTAGGGATTTGCGAGGAAAGTAGATGGCGTGTGTGTGTTTACACGCTTCGATTTATCTTTGTTGAGAGAGAGAGCTATTGATACAAAGACCCCAAAAACTCCGTTGAGCAATGCAATTCACGTGACTAGACTTTTTTCCATCATGCTTTTCCAATATCGAACATCGTCGTGTCGTCGTACTGTCGTTTCATGTCTCACCGTATCATACCATATCATACCATATCACATCATAGACTTTTTCCACCTGTAGTCCATCCTCTGGGCATGCTTCCCTTCCCTGGGCACACAGTTGCCTCCCTGCGACGCACCGACTCTCACCGTCAACGCGCCGACCATTCCCGCCCAGCATGCCCTACCGCGATCACTTCCTCACGGAAAACCAAACCAGCTCCTCGGGCCCGCCGTCCCACAGGAACTCGAGCATGTTGAGGCTCCACTGCGGCACGGGGATCTCGAACAGCGCCACGACGAACGAGATGGTCGGCCAGGGCGCGTGCAGCGGGATGTTCAAAAACTTCATCACCAGCTCCGGCGTCTCGAAGGGCCAGACGAGTGACACCAGCACGCAGAAGCCCATCATGACGAGCATGGCGCCGAGCGCGCGCGAAAACACGGTGCCAACGTGATGGAGGGCCTAAAACCCCATCATTAGCAAATAGTCTCCCCAACAGGGAGCAAAACCGGGTCAAAAAAAGGAAAAAAAGGAAAAAAAATAAAAGAAAGGGGTCTCCGTACCGCACTCAACGCACTCATCCTCCTCCTCCTCACCTCCCTCGCCTCCAGCAACATCCGCCTCGCAGCCAACGTATCCAACTTCGTCTCCACCACCCTCCTCTCCAGCACCAAAAACGCCTCGTACGCCGCGACGCGCTCCGCCGTCGCCGTCCCCGCCACAATCTCGCCCGCCGCCTCGCGCACCGCGCTCCCCGGCTCCGGCCGCTCCTCACACAGCTTCGGCAGCATCACGCCCAGCGCCTCGTCCTCCGGCCCCGCCGCATCCTGCTGCTGCTGCTGCTGCTGGTAGTCGTAGTGCTGGTCGCGGTAGCGGTAGTTGTGGTAGCGCTGGCGGTTGTGCGCGGCCCGCAGGACGTTGCGCGCGACCTCGAGGTAGGACTGGCCGACGCGCGCCTCGGCGCCCGCCCAGGTCTGGAACGCGGAGGCGAGGGTGAGGTGGGTTTGCGCGACTTTGCGGTTTGCTTCCTCGAGGCGCGCGTCGCAGGATTGGAGGGTTGGGGAGCGCTGGAGGGATGGCGCGGGCGCGGTGCAGGGCGTGGTGGGGGAGGGGGAGAGGGACAGGGAGAGGTCGTCGTCGGGAGGGGAGGGGGAGCGCGAGGGGCGGGAGCGCGTCCAGCGGGTCAATCGCCTCAGGCTGCGGTCCATGGTTTCCATTGATGGGTGGGGTTGGGGGTGGGTGTTGTCGGGTTGCGGGCAAGGGGAGCGGCAGCAGCGGGCAGATTGCAGGCATCAGGAGTTTGGGAGAGAGTATAGAGTGTGGGATATAGAGAGAGAGAGAGCAGAGAGATAGCGGCGCTTTGCTGTTCAAGTAGAAGTTATCGTCCCCATCACCCCATGGCCGCTCCAAGCAAGAAGCGCACAGTGACGACTCCTTGCTCCATCTGCAACCAGCGTTTCTTAGATCTTCGATGCTATATCGGGATTGCGGCAGCAGCAGGTGACCTGTAAACACCACCACCAAGACCCTCAAAAGCTCAAAGGCTCAAAAGCCCGTCAGCAAGTGGCACCAAGGACCCAACCAGTCGAGACGGCTGCAACCTCGTGGCACACAAGCTCCTGCTCCCAACACTGCCAGCGGGAGCAACAGAACGCTCGCCTGAGACGAACCACAGCGATCCACATGTCGCGTCGCGTCGCGGCACTTAACAAATGGCTTTCTCTCGTAGCACACGCGCCACCACCCCTTTCTCCCCAGCACCGAATACACACAAACCTGCATAAATTATATATTTCTCGGCTATTCGCAGTCTCCCTGCCATGTGCCCACTGCATCTATCTGAATTCCCCTTGCCGCCATCGAGGCCCAAAGTTTTGCGTTTCCCAATTCCTACCCAACCTGCCAATTCCCAATCCAATCCCGTTCAATTCCAACTCCCTCCCAGCTCCCAGCTCCCAGCTCCCAGCTCCCATCATGGCCAAAGCGCAAACGCCACGCTCCCGTCCTATCAAATTCGATCCCATTAAAGAAAAGGAAAAAAGAAACCAAAAAGGTGAGGAATAAATCTATCGATCATGCGGGGTAGGGATATAAGGTCGTGAAGCAATCCGAATATCGACACGGAGAAGAAGAAAAAAATGTACCTAAAAATACCGTAAACCGAACGCTTTCCAATGAGAAGAGTACCGTATGACAACGCCCGTCTTTCCAGTTAAAAGTCGTAAGTGTCGTTCGGAGATCCGCGAAAAGGGGGTGGAATATTCGAATCCCCAACCGTTGCGATATGAGAGGACGACTGAACCAGGCGGTTCAGAAATTTTTCGAAACAAACCGCTGAAGTTTCGAGACCGATTACTCCTCGTATTTACCCAGCAAAAAATATATATGGTGAAAGCATTGAATGGTAGGTTGCAATCTTTGCACTTGCAGAGATTGGAAAGATGGGGAGCTGTAGAGGGAGAATCATCCCAGTAGCACTGCCAACCTGTCAGCGTCTTCTTCGTCTTTCGAGCCTTGAGAATTCAACTTACCTTCCCACCTCCAATCCTTCATTACACCCAACCAATGTAAGCGTCCCTTAACCGTAAACTCATGTTCCAGCGCCTCCGTCCCCACCTCCGCCCCTTTCTTGCACTCTCCCCTCTCCGGCTTCACCTGCGTAGGTCTCGGCGCATCGAAAATCCCAGGTCCGCTCAACGCCCTCCTCTTAACACACATGTCCGCCCAGCCAAACAGACCATCGATCGCCGGCTCGTCAGCCATGAGTCCGCGCTTGAGGGACGACATAGCTAAAGAGGACGAGCTACCGTTACGGCTGCGGTTGGACTTCAGCTTTTCGGCGACGTGCGCGTCGCGGCGGTCCCACACCTCTTTGACCACTTCCGCGCAGCGGTCGATGATGCCGATGACCATGCGCTGCGCCATTGCCTCCCAGCGCTGGCGCACCCACTCTCTGTCTTCCTCCTCCACCGCTTCGCATCCCGCTGCCGTGAGAGGGTAGATCTGGACGATGACGGCGCGCGAGGAGAGCGGAACCGTTGCCAGGTAGACCAAGACTTTCTTGGCGAGGGCCGCGGAGGACTGCGACGGGATCTCCGGCACCGCTTGGTGGAGGTACAGCAGCGTCGCCCACCTGTACGCCTCGGCCGTCTGCAAGGAGTGCTGGATGTGGCTCGTGGGATCCTCCGGGGCCTCGACGAAAGTAGGGGCTTTCCATTTCTCGAGCTGTGCCTGGAGTTCCATGGCCTGCGAGATGATGCTAGGGCTATTGCTCTCGCTTCTCCGCACTTTCCTGACCAGGTTGGCGACTCTCCCGATGACGGGGAAGAGAGTGCTTGCGCAGCCCATCAGGGGATCCAGATGCGCCTCGTTGTCGGAATCGAGTGGGTCGTTGAACATGTTGGCTATGGTGTCGAAGTCGTTGCTTTCATCGTCATCGACGGACGTAAGGCGTGCAATGACGTCCATATAGATCCAGGTGTTGCATAGGAACTTCAGACGGTTTAATTCGTCTCCGGATAAAGCGGACTGCTTATGTCGCACCAGGGCCCTGTTGACAAGAATCTTGGCACCCTTGATGTGATTTATGCCTGTACTGATATGCTGATCCCAAGACTCAGAGAAGGCGAGGACAAGAGTAGTTGCGATAGCCGCATCTACACGCATATTTTCGATACCAGAAGCGAGAGCGTGAATACTAGTACGCATGTGCTCAATACCTTGGATCCGCATTTGGGGTTGGTTCTTTGAGGTATGAAACGATGTCATTGAGGCAATGGCGTGGTAGAGGGCAGGGCTGTCGCGAGCGAGAGGCCAAATGAGCGTACGCCAGGGGTTTTCTGTAGGTCCGTCTTTCACAGACAGGATGCCGCAGGTTTGGCGGTCGAAGCGGAGCGTAAGCATTTCTGGAGAGCCCTGGGAAAACTGAGGCTCCATTAATAAGATGCCGGCATCCCTGGAAAAACCGGCAGAGTCGGAAGAAGACGAACTCGAGGAGCTGGACGGTGTGGGAGACGGTAGACGCATCACCCACGCTACGTGGTCTGGGTTAAAGTTAGCGCGAGGAATTTCCTCGACGTCATCCTCATCCATGGGATCTTGGGGCGGATTGTAATGGACTGGTTCATAGAAAGAGTCCGGGTACTGAGAGCGGAAGCTTAGATACTCGGCGGTCGGTGCACTGAGGTCCGTGCCAGGCAAAAGGAGATCTACGAGTCGTGGAGACTGTCCAGATGATATACTTGAAGGAGCTGTCGTCCTTGTTGGCATGGTGTCTACCGTTTCCGCATCGTTGAACATGCTATTCGTGCTTGCAACGGAACTAGGCTCAAATTGTTCGTGTGACGGTGCGGACGTTGGCGGCATCATGTATGGTGAAGGATGAGGCATCGAGTATGCTTTTCCTATTATCTGATATGCTGGATCTATAAATGGTGTTGGAGGCAGTTGCATCCCCGAGGCAGGAGATTGTGGTAAAGGAAAGTACGCATTGTTGAACGACTCGTTATTTGAGATGGTGTGGTTGGAAGTTTCCGAGGCCGCAGGACTCTCAGATTTTATGGGAGAGGAAAAGGAAGTGGGCGATGGTGAAGCTTGTTTTGTTAGTTTGAGATGCATCGAGTCTTAGGTTAATATATTCAGCATACCCTTCTTCGGTTTGCCTAGGGTGGGTTTGCCGACAAAGGTGGCTTCCTCGAACGGTCGCCATTTGAAGTCTTTCTTGTATCCTCCACAAGTCACGCTTCTTCTCGAACATTGCTGGCAGGTTGGTTTCGTCTCGTCACATTTTAGTCTCTTTGCTTTACAAGTAATGCAGCCTGTTGGTAGACAAAGCCATTAGCCAGCTATTTGAAGAGGCACGCGATCTAAAGAGATACTCAAGAAAGCGGACGGAGCTTATCAGCACTAGGATAAGACGAGGAATGAAGAAATACGCATACCGTTACGGCTCTTGGATTGTTTCCGCTTGGTAATGCCGTTAGCGTCGGTGAGACTCGCCGTGGCTTTGGTTGGTTGTGCTGGCGGTCGCCGTTGAGGCTTCTTTGTGGGTTTCGCAGTGCTCGGCTGGGTTGGAGAACTCAGGAAAGCGGAAGGCGAGGGGATGGTGATAGTTTCTGCCATATAGCGGGGCACAGCGGTGGTCCTTCGCGGCTAAGCGTGGTATGGCAGGGAGCACCGGTGGAATCCTTAAGCTGATACAGGTATAAAATGCGGATTGCTTTGTGTTGTCACTGTGAATCGGTCCGCGTGCGGGTGGGCATGATGTTCTTGAGGGTGGTGGGCCCAGGGCGATGGATGTGGAGAAATGACCGACTAGCACTCGACGGACACTAGCCTGCCCACGTTTATCACACGGTCGGAAGGCGCTAGAGAAATTGCTTGGGGGAACGCAGCAGTGCTATTCGCTCCCATTCGCCGCCCAAGAGTGGTGGCCACGGGCACGATATGCCAGCTGCTCGGCCTGCCCGGTACTCGGAGGTGTTAGGCATACAAAAGCAACAGCCCGCCAGTGTGCCAGTGACTCTCCACCCACGTCAGCCCTTCGGAATATATCCCTCGGGCATCCCAAATAGTCAATCTTCGAGAAGATGCCCTTCAGCCGCAACCGTTGTTCAGGCACCATCGCTTGGACAGTCCAAGAACAGTTTGAATGGCCTGTCGTGCTGGCCATCCCATGCGCGCCATACAGCCCGTGGAGGCTGGCTGGCTGGCTGGCTAGCCCAAGCTGAAGATGTCACCGACGACACTCTGCAAGGATCTCAGCCGTTAGAAACGGGAACTGCATTGGCACTTGGTTCAGCCCTGCAGCACATCTTCTGGCCGCTCCACCGAGTTTAAGCCCAGCCCGGGGATAACCTCGTGTCAGCTTCCTATTTAGGTACAACGAGCGGACTAATGAAACGCGGTTGAAAAAAAGCTCTGAACATATAGCACGCCGCACCGCCTCAGAATACCGCTTCATCGCCATTCATCGCGCACACCTATTCCCCGCACGCCCTTTCGACACGTAATTACATTCGTGTCCAACTCTATCCTCAAACTACGCCCTCTTAATGACTATTAACTGACATCGGAGCCGCTTCTAAATGTTTCAACTTATGCTTCGTGCGACAGACCCCTCCGTCCGCTGGTGTAGGCTTCATACAGTGGCAAACTAGGTGCCGATGGGGCAGGTTGGACGGTGCGAGGCATACCCCTATTGTGAGGATCATATAGGCCCTCATAGGCACCGGCCTGGCACTGCGTGTCATCCTTCCCTAATAGTGGTTCAGCCTTCAAGTATTTTGGTGCGGGATGAATGCGAATGTGGACCACCACATCCAGGATAAAAGCCGCAATTGTGCTGAGCCTTAGCCGTGTCAGTAAGGCATATTCCGTAGCGGACTATGAATCGCGGATGAAACGGAAACTCACACTCCGAAAAGGCTAGCCGCAAAAAGAAGCTTATACAGTCTGCACACCATTATACCGGTGCTATTCCCCCAGAATGCAGGTGTGCAAGCATCCAGAATAGTCTCCTTCATCGCATTCGCAAGCAGACCGAATCCAACTGCCCAAAGGACGCTGGAGACCATGTTGATACCGCCGTTAAAAAGCGCTGACAGTTTGTGACGCCAGTGCAAGATGCTAGTGAGAATCATAGTTATAATAGTGACTAGAGCAGCACCGTGGAGCTAGGAAATGTTAGCATACGGACGAAGTAAATTCCAGCAAAAAGCTTTTGGGTCTGCTAGAAGATTGCAGGCTGGTTTGAAGAGAAAATACTTACGAAGAAAAACATCCAGGGAACGCGATAACCTCCATGTTTGAGCTGCCAAATGAAATAAAACATCTCGCCCGCAACAATCATGGCAGCAAGCAACTGGCAAAACCGAATGAGGTAAAACACCCTTTTCGGGTAAGCTGTCGGCTGGTTTTTCGGTGTCGAACGAGCCATAGTGGGTTATTTCCTACCACGACAAGAGTTTGGTATTCTGAAATCCACACTTGCTCCGAGGCAGCGTCTTATTTTACAGGAACAGAAAAGGCAGCAACCAAAACACGAGGAGGAAGTATACAAAGTCTCTTTCCTTCCTTGTCGAAACGAGAGGGAGATATATCTCAGCTGGATGTTACTCTCCCCAGGCCGAGGCGCCATCGAGACCGCATCATAATAGGTCACTCGCTAGCCAAAAAGGGCTATGCCACAAGACATTAATTTGAACTCTTGGGAAGAGTCGGGATTTGGTAGTGAGGCTGAAGCATCCGGCCCTCTCAAGCCCCTAATATTCAGCCATCGTTCTAAGTATAGCGCTAGTTTAGACAAAAACAATCTTGTGACCCATGCGCTGTCGCTGCCCTTGGCTGGTTAGTTGAAGTCGCTTTTGGCGAGGGCTGGTGCCAAGTAGTCTAGAGGTGGCTATGGGAGAAATACGGGAATGACACGATTGGTCAAGTCCTTCTCAGCCCTAGGACCATAGTCTCCCTGTTCGTGATGGTTTCACTGCGACCACTTGGCTGGAGGCTTCAATCTCTTTTCGTTTCCCGACACCAGAAAAACCACCTGAACAGAGACAACAGTCACCAGCAAAGAGCTGCGCCTTCTTGGCTCACAGGCTACTATTCAAAAGTAGAACACCCAAGAAAGTCAAATAGTTGGCTATTTGCATAATATAAGGTAGAGCTGTCTAGGTCCATTTCCATCTCAGGTCAAATATCGATATCCCCTGAAGCGTTTTGGTTTATCTTCTTGGTCTCCCAAGTCCCAGTCAAACGGGCATACATTTCCATCATGATGTTTTCTCCTTCCACATTTCTGCTATCACTTCTCCCTATCCTCGCCTCGTCCACGATTGTACCTCTAAACATCACTAACAGCACCGATCCGTCCATTTACAACCCTATAAGAAATGTCACCACAATCAACATCCAAATATCTCCGGGTGTTCTTTCACTTACCAATTCCTCCACCAACCTCACTATTGCCCCTGTCATACAACAAGTATCCTACTACGTTGAAGAGGGTGTAGCCGTCATCGATGGTGATGTCATTTTCGGCACTGAAGATGAGATTCTCGCTGCAGCTGTTCCGGGAAATCCCGTTATCCAGCGCTCTGCCGGCAGCGACGCCAAGCTAGGGAAACGGTCCCTCTCTATCTTCCCTTACTCCTCCAACAGCAAATGGCCGGGCGGTATCATCTACTACAAGTGGGAGTCGCAGGCGTCCAAGAATTACCGCCTCGCGGACTGGACCGAGGGTATGAAGAGATGGACTGATAGACTACCGTTCTTGCAGTTCATCGAGGCTAGTGCGCCGGACCCAACATTTATTGCGGGTGTCGTGACACTCATCAGTAGGACTGGGACTGGAAGTTGTACGAGCCCCATTGGGATGAGTCAAAGCGTTGGTGGAAACTTCATCAAGCTGGATAATTGCGGTCCCGGAGGGTATGCGCATGAGATCGGGCATAGTAAATAGAACCCCTTTTCCATCCCACCCCCTTACCTTCTATCCCCCACTGACCCAATATCTCAGCTATCGGCCTATCCCATGAACAACAACGCCCAGACCGCGATGCCTACATGACGCTCCACTGCGAAAATGTCGGTGTCGACGAAAACGGCGTCCCAGCCATCTGCGGCAACCCCTGCGCAGGGCTAGGTTGCAACTTCCGCATCAATAGTATCACGGAAGCCAACTGGGCCGGCGCCTACGACGTGCTCTCCATCATGCACTACAGCATGTACGAATTCAGCTCGAACGGGCTGCCCACGCTGCAGCCCCTCCCTGGGATCCCGAGCCCGGTCGTGCACTGGATGCCCACCCTCACCGACGCACGCAGAGTCTGCAACGTCTACTGGGAAGACTGCCGCGGGGTGTGCGGCGATGGGATTCTGAGCCCGAATAACGGCGAGGAGTGCGACGACGGGAACAACATCGACGGCGATGGTTGCTCCGCTGACTGCAAGATCGAGGTCCCGGCCTGCCCGCTGCAGACTTGCGATCCGACGGTGGGCTTCAATGGCTGCGACATCAGCACCAGCTGCATCACGCTGGACGGCGCGGTGGCCGCGGGCGTGGGCCAGCATTTGTGCGCGTGTCGCCATGGCTTCCGTGCTGATGGCGCCAGCCCGGCGGATACGAGTGTGCAGGTGAGACTGCCCTGGGTTGGACAGGATGGGAGGGTGTTTGTCAAGCCGGGCGTGCAGTGTAATCAGCTTTGTGATCAGTGGCAGTTAGGGCAGGATGGGTGCGAGGAGGTTGGCGAGGTCGCTATGTGCTATTAGATCGTAACTGGCGTAATTTTCTGGATGGAGGATGGAGCGGAGTGGTTTGGCGCATGATTATACCCAAGCTATAGCATGATGGCGTTTGAATTTTCATGTTTATTATTTAAAGAACAATAGCGGTTTAGTTTCTTTCTCAGCATATACCGGGTTAGTATCAGTACCTTAGATAGATTGGATATGTTGGAACATCTGAGAGAACAGTGGCCGGCCCGTGTTAGAACTTTGGGATTTCAGTTTTCTATTCTTGACATTTCACAGCGTCGAATGGTCTATAGATCTAGAATATAGCATAGCAAAGCCATAATGATAATTCTAACTTCTGCTCCTCGCGTTTACCAATCAAGCACTCACTTCTTAACCCCCTCCACCACACCCTCCCCCGGTGGCAGAACCCTAGCCTTCTTTCTCCAGTTATAAACACCGTCCCTCTCAATGAAACTTTCTTGATCCCAGTGGACCTAACTGAGAGCTTTCTGCATACCAGCCTCCAGCATAGGCTCTAAAGTCTCCTTGTCAAGAAAGCGCATACACACGTCAAGAATTCACCATGCCAACCATTATCTAGAACAACCCTCATAAACTCCAAACCGAGAAATGACAAGACCAGCTTACCACACAGGGTTGCAAATCAATCAACGAGGTTTCAATATTGAATTAAATTGATTGCCAAGACTCAATATATTCAACCAATTGAGTTCGCTGGCTTGGCAACTCAATTAATCTAGAGGCCCTGATTGAATTGAATTGGTTCATAATATTAAAACTTTTAATACTATATAGATATATTACTAAAGTTAACAAGTCGTAATACTCTAAACCTTATTTTTCTTAGTCCCCCTCACTAAAAAGAGATTGTCTAAGCATTACCCGTTGTTTATACTATCATATCGCCGCCAGGGTCTTAGCAGGTAAGAAGAGCTTTACTACTATGGCTTCTAACGCGCTAGATAATGGCCAAACGACTACCTTAAGCCTTTCTTACAGCTCGTTCTAATCCTACTGTACCTATTAACCTTGAGCGCGCCTCAGATCACAGCTTAGACGGTAATGCCTACGCGTCTACTACCAAATTCCAACCAATGTCGTCAGACCCCGAACGCATATTTAGCCTGGCGGGCTTACTCTTTACTACCAATTGCGCATGACTACAATCTAATATAATTGGAGCTTCAATGGCGGTAGGATCATGGGATAAGGAAGGCATAATTAATATAGTAGATGGGCAGCTGAAGCGGCCGTAGAAGGAAGGAAAGGTATAGATACAGCCAGTGCTGTAATTGGTCTGGTTGGTTACAAATTTGAGCTCTGTAACCAACCAATAGCCCACTTGAAGCTCCGAACCGGTTCGCGAACTGGTTTAACCGGTTTAATCAGATGATATTTAATATATTGTAAGGCTTGGCATAGTGTTGGGTTATAATTAATCGTTAATAATAATATATTTAATAGTGTCTTTTTTATTACCCTTATCTTCCTCTTGGCTCTTATCGTCCCTATTATTCTTATTGTCCTGCCCTTCTTGCTCACCTCCTTTACCAGCTTCCTGATCTACGTTACTCTATGCATTAGAATCCTTTTTGGCGGCAGCTTTGGCGGCAGCTTTAGTAGTAAGCTCTTCCTTATATAAATTATTAACGTTAGGATTAACGCCTTGCTTAAAGGCCTTCGGCTTTAGGCGCCTATACTAAGATTTTAAGCACTTATTTACTTTAATAATATTAGCTTTAAGGCAATTGTGGGAGTTAGTAACTAGGTGTTTTATAAAGCTAAATACTCTCTCGCACTTAGCGCTTATAAGTAGTATAGCTAGCATATTAAGGGCAAATTGGGCAAGCTCTAGCTGTAAGAAATATTATAAATTCTAATAAGCTAGAGGATCTGGAGTAGACCAAGCTTAGCTTAAATATAGGCTTAGTAGGCGTTAACTCTTATAGTAGACATAGCCTTAATCTGCTTATATAAGTATAGCCTACTAAAAGTTTCGCCTAGTGTAAACTTAGTAGTAGATAGCTTTTAGGCAGCCGCGGCTGTATATTTGCCTTTATATTCTTCTAGCTAGAGGTTCTCTATAAGGCCTTATATACCAAAATCCTTAAAATCCTTAGGGCTACTATATAGCCAGTTCTTCTTCTCTTTATCCTTTTTAAATTCTTGCTGGAACTAGGCCCATTTCTTATCTGGAAGAAGAACTTATATAGTGTAGTAAGCGGCGCTATCGTCTGCGTATTTATAGTATTATTTATACTTCTCCTATAAGAAATAAGCTAAGGCTTCTAAGGAGGCATATTCCTTACTACTGTCATATAGTTCTTATAGTTCTTTAAATTTTTCCTTTATATTAAATAAATACCTAAAAAGCTAATCTATTATATTAAATAAATACCTAAAAAGCTAATCTATTATAGTAAACCAATAGGAAAGCGTATGCTTATGGCCCTAGCTATATATAGTTGCCTTATAGAAGGGCTGTAGAACAGAGGAGAGCTTCTTAAGTAGAAACCAATGGTAGGTTATAAGGGTGTTATTTTCTATACCTTCGCCATATTTTAGCATATAGTTACTATAGAAGGCCTAAATATATTATTTATAATTAATAGCATATACAATAGAGCTAAAATATAAGTTCCACCGGGTTAAATTGCTTTAAATTAACTAGTAGAATAAAATATTAGAATATTTTAAATATTGCAAATATTATAAATATTAAAACTATAGCAATTGTAACCTAAAGTAATATAAAATCCAGTGCCAGAACTAATTATACCCCTATCTTGCTACATTATATAAAGACAGCAAGTACAAATTGCAAAAATTAATACTAGATTTAGCTCTAGATTTTAAAACTTACCTAAAGTTAATTAAATTCTGCCTACTCTTTGCCAACTATAATCTTTTAAAACTCCCTATAACGCTATGGCGATATCCTAATATACCTTATAATATTATATAGTTAACTAAGCGCTCCCTACTTCCTCTAGATTATTATAATAGCGTTAAAGTCTTACTAACTATATACCAACTTAAGCTCCTCTAAAGTAGTATCCGCAGTTTTGCCAAAAAAAAAGGCCTAGGTAGCTAGGTTAACTACATAGCCAAAATACCTAAGGTAACAACGTTTCCGCTACCTCTCTATTATTTAGGGGTAAAGAGTTCTTAGAATTAAGTTAATAGCTATATTATTACTTAATATATTATCTAGTATAAAATACCCAATTTAACTTCTAATTCTATACTTATTAACTATATTAAGAACTACCTAGGCTATATTAACGCCGCTATACTCTCCCTTAAGCTACTATAAGGTAAGAAGCTTTATCTAGCAAGCTCCATCGCGATTAATATAATGGGCAACTATCGCAATAATAGCAAAGTAATTTGGTAACGTCTATAAGTTAAAAAATAGGTGTATATTTAAATAAGCATCTTATAAGTCTTCTTATAGTAACCTCTTCTACTTTTTAAACTCTCTTATTACCTACTTACATACTATATTTTACAAAGTGAGTAACCTTATAAGGCCCTTATTTAGATACTAAATTATTTTAATAAAGTAGATATTCTTAATTTGGTAAAATATAATATAGCAGTATACAAGCCACCAAATTAGTAGAAGCTTAAAAGCTTTATACTAGGCCTTCCAAATATAATCCTACTGCAATATAAAGCGGTAAATTAGGCCTATAGCTAAGATTGCTTTACCCTTCTTGTTAAGTTAATAAGCCTATCTCTAGTAGCCTAACACTATTAAATTACCATTAAGCGCTGTTTCTAAATTGGTTGGTATCTATATAAGAGTACAGAGCAACTTACTAAGAGGCTTATACTTTAGATCCTTCTTTTAATCCAGGTAGTAGTAGTAGTAGTAATATTAAACGCCTATAGCCTTATAAATAATTATAACGTGGGTGACAGGGTTTTGACGTTTGATGGGTTTTGACGTTTGATGGGTTTTGACGGTTTTAAGGTTTTCCCATACAAACTTTGTCCGTGTCCCTCGCTTAGAGTTTTGATGTTGGAAACCGTCAAAACCCATCAAACCGTCAAAACCCTGTCACCCACGTTATATCCTTTTCCTTCGTCCCATATTGTCACGGGGCGCGGAACAGTGGCTGCTGAACGTATGTATTCGAGGAGTCTACAAGACGTTGCGCGATCGATCGTAAGGATCGAGGGCGTAGGAAGGTGATATACTACGCGTAGCTGACGTAAGCTGTACGCGAAGCGTACACAAGGGCACGGGGTTCCGCTAGGGAGTCTCCTATAGAGGCTCCTACGGCGGCGTTCCGTGACACTACCCCCCCTCTTATAGAGGCGGAGCTCTGGCGACGCTGTGGTTACTATATATATGTAAAAGGAACGCTTAAGGCATAGAGAAGAAAAAGAAATAATGCTAAAGGGGTTAGTGGCGTGGGGTTCTACTAGCTCTAATTATTAAATAGACCAATTAGGATTTTCTATCCCCAGGATAGAAAATCGCTATTAGCTTAGTAGAAGGCAGTAAGCTAAACTAACATCTTTATAGTCCGCAGCGACATTATATAATAAGGCTTGGCACCTAAGAATTCTACTAATTAGATAACTTTAACCGGTGGTTAAAGTTCCTAGATATCTTAACAATTTTTTGGTTATATAATAGTAGTCTATGGCAATCTAACGGCAACCTACCCTTATATAGCAGTGTATAACGGTTGAACTCTATAAGGGCTCCTATAGAGGATTAGGTACGAAATCTCTGCTTAGGTATAAGGGATATTATTACGGTACCTCGGGTTGCCCTCAGGGCAACCCCCGGACACCCCTTAGACATCCATCGGTTACGTGCCGGAGGCACGTGCCCCTAGTATATAGTCTCCACAATCCCAGAGGCCTTACCTCCTTAAGGATTTGTCTCCTCCACAATCTATCTATTCCTACAATTGTGTCCTTATAGCCCCCTGTCTATAAAGTCCCCTTATATTCGAATCCTTCCTACTCTATTTAGAAGGGCAGCTGGCTTAAGGACAAAATTGTTTATTTACATTTTTGTTTATACCCACTATCCTACCTTAAAAATCTCGCGATAACCTAAATGGAAACTCTACGGATACCTTATAGAAAGCCGTCGCATTAAGGTAGGAAGGTCCCTTTAACAGTAAGAGATTGCAACAATATAAACCTTTAGGCAAGACGGCTAAACAAGCCCTAATACCCAGATGCACTAGGAGCTTAAAGACTCTCGCACACCTATAGTCACTGCTAAGAAAAACGCAGACACCCTCTATGACGGACATAACGCCGCCAGAAAGCAACTGGAACCCCTCTAGCCCTACCTAGGCCAATTGGAAGATTAAGCGCCAGAGGCAACCCCAAGATCTTCCCCTAAGCCAAAAATGCCAGAGAAATATACCGATGTATCCGACTAAGGACCCAACTAGAACCCTCCTGGAAGACCACCAGCCCATAATCGGCATAGTGGCGGTATATAGACTGTTTATAAGCCAAGTAGGCCTCCCCCTTTAGGTAACCTAACCTAACTACTAACTCGAGACTTAAGCCTTGTTAGGAAACCTATACTAGCTACTAGTACCAACACTACCTCCGTAGCTAGAGCCTCCCTAAGCCAAAGCCTAGGAAGTTAGGAGCCCCATACCAATCTTCTATAAGGAGGATATTAGGAAGCTGTTGCAAGGCTCTTAGAAGCCATACAGGAGGGAGCCACTAATAAACATATTAGAAACCTCTAGGGGCAGATCCAGGTCTAGTAAAACTTAATTTAGACCAGATAAAATCTTTTATAATTAGGCCAAGGCTAAGGACTCCCTAGGGGTTACCCTATACCCTCTTAAGGAGGTGTGGAAGATTTAGAGAGGCATTTATACAATAAGCAAAAGAAAGACATAGACTAACTAGCCAAGGCCTCTAATAGTCTAGAACTCTGCCCTAGACCCAAGGCTTACCACTTAGACAATTAGGTCCGCAAAATAGATAACTTCTTTAAGATACTAATAATACAAGATAATACCAAAGAATATACCTAATAGATTATCAGCAAGATTAAAGATCTGTTACTAAACCAGATTGCACTTAGTCAGCTTAATAAAGATTAAATTATTATATAGCTATAGCTATAGACCTTTCTAAAGAATTAGATCCAGGATCCGCATATTATATAATACAGTAACGCGGAGCAATTCTGGAATGGTATATAGTGTGACAACAAGGATTTCTGCTAGTTTATAAACTATATAGAAACCTAAGCTCAATAGATAAATCCAGAGCCCTTTAAAAATAAGGATAGTAGCATCCGCAAGAAAGAAAAGATTGGATTTATCTAGGCTAGAATAAAGCTACCAATTTATAATAAAGTAAGGCGCGTGGAAGCCCTATTAAGGATCACCATATATACTAATTTTAAACGAGCGGTTCTAAACGCTAAGGAAGTGGTAAGGAACCAGACCTCTTCTGGTAGGAATCCAGGGGGTCACTAGAAGCGCGGGCACTATAATAGTAATGCGGGGTAGTCCCAGCCTTTAAAGAAACCTTTCTTAAAGAGAACATTAAAAGGGTTAAAGTTAGGAAACCTAAGTAGTGGGAAAGAGTCCTAGGGCCAATCCGGCACCTATTTAATACCCTTATAAGACAACCCCAAAAAGCTAAGAGAAAGCTTCCCCGGAGGTAAAGCTTATTAGAAGGGCAAGTAGGGTAATAGTCGCACCAACCTAAAAAAAGAAAAGCCCTAGTTACGGACCTTTCCCGGTTACAACTAGGGTAAGATACAGAAGGGAAGACTCTTTGTATTACTATTAAGCTAGAAATAATACTCCCTACTAGTAAGGTACGGCAGCTCCAAGCACTATATAATAATGGCGCCGAAATCAACCTTATATGGTATGACTTGGCAAAAGAGCATAAGCTTGTCCTATTATAAAGGTAGTAAAAACCTATTATAGGCTTCCTGGATAAGCATTAGATTAAACTACATAGTGCGCATAAGCTTACAGTGTTAGTAGCCGACATGTATAACTATACTAAGGTAGTTAGCCCGCAGCCCTTCTAGGCGGCTAACTTCGCAGGTTATAACCTTATCCTTAGATATCCTTGGCTTGCGGAAGCAGATTCTAAGATACGCTTTAAAACAGGAACCTTTAAATAGTGGAACAATAAGGAATTAGAAGGGCGTATATTACTAATAAGTCTTAAACACATCCTAGAGGATGTAGAGCCAGATAAAACAGTATACGTTCTATACCCAAAGGAGTATCGGATCCAACCCCTATTCTATAGCAAGACGGGTATAGAGCCTGGTATAGGCAATAACCCCTCTATAATGGACACCCTATGGGGAACTGCTAGATAGGTCGCGGAGATATTACAGGGAGGTAGCAATCTTAAAGATCTTACAAGATACTTTCATCATCACGGGTTACTATGGCTCAAGCAATATATAGAGAATATACTATAGCACCTTAAACATTGCGTTAAAGAATTCCCTACCCTCCACTAGCTACCGCATGCAACTATTTAACGTACAGTAGCAACCATATACAAACAACCGCTATAGCGTATAACGCTGCCTATAAGCGTCCTAAGGGAGCTCTGGGATCTACCTAAAGATAATATAAAGGACAAGCGCGACCCTAATTTGTCAAATATTCCATTAGGCCTAAGGGACTTACTAAGGGTATTTTTAGGCAGACGAGTTAGAGTCCTTACATAGAGCTTAGAATACAATCATGTAATTAATCTAGAAGAGGGTAAAATACCCCTAAACCTTCCTATCTACAACCTCTCTTATAAAGAGCTTAAAATCCTACAAGAGTACCTTAATAGTTTAATGGAAAAGGGATGGATCTGGCCTAGTAAGTCACCAGCAGGCGTACCAATCCTCTTTATCCTAAAACCAGATAGAACTATAAGGCTATATATAGACTACTATAGTCTTAATAAAGTAACAATTAAGAACTGTTACCCACTACTACTAGTTAGTAAAATGCTGGATTAATTATCTAGGGCGAAGATCTTCACGAAGCTAGATCTATAAGACGCCTATTATAGGCTCTATATTAAAAAAGGGGATAAGTGGAAGACTGCTTTTAAAACCTAATATAGCCACTTTAAGTATCTGGTAATGCCTTTTAGGCTAGCTAATGCGCCTACGACATTCCAGTTGTATATTCACAGAGCCTTAGGGGGACTTATTAATTATATATATGTTATCTATCTAGATAACATCCTAATCTACTTAGAAGATAAAGATTAGCATAAACAACATATCCGCGAAGTGTTGGAATGCTTAGATAAATAGGGCCTCTATACCAAGGCGTTAAAATACACCTTTAATACCAAGCAGGTCGAGTTTCTAGGTTACATTATAACGCCTATAGGTGTGGTTATGGACCTAGTATAGGTACAGACGATCTAAGAGTAGCTAGAGCTAGAGAGCTACTAGGATATTTAAGTGTTCCTAGGCTTTGCCAATTTCTATAGGCGCTTTATCTATAACTACTTAGACGTCGCCCGGCACCTATCTAATTATATTACGGAAGCTTCCTAAGACCTAACCCAAGGAGCAAAAGGCTTAAAGGCAGAAAGGAAGAAAACTAAGAAGGGACTAACTAAGTAGTATAGACCATAGATATGGCCCAGAAAGGTACAGGAGGCCTTTTAAAAACTACAAGCAAAGTTTACAGAAGCTCTATTACTGCGGCATTTCAACCTAGATTAACCACTAATAATAGTTACTAATGTATTAAATTTCGCTCTTACTGGTATCCTACTCTAACCTAATAGGCATCCAGACGCTACCCAGCTCTACTAGAGACTAGTAGCATTCTATAGCAGAAAATTCCAGGGCCCTAAAGTTAGGTATTATACCCACGATAAGGAACTGCTAGCTATAGTTAACTGCTTTAAACAGTAGCAATATTACCTTAAGCACGCGAGCTATACCACTTATATACTCTCAGATTATTATAATCTACGCTACTTTATAACTACAAAGGAGCTTATACCTCAGCAAGCCAGATAGGCAGAGAAGCTCACGCGTTTTAATTTTAAGATTAAATACAAGCCAGGGGAAAGCAACCCTGCTAATAGACCGTTACGACAGCCAGACTATGCCAAAGGCTTTAAAACGGGAGACGGAAAGCAGATAATAGATATCTTACTCCCTATATTGCAGAACAAGCTCCAGGTATAGGATGCTTAAGCACCTATAGCTCCACGCATTAAGTCTTAGGTAATGCAAACCCTATTGGCATCCAGTAGCGTTCCGGCTAGTACCCGGTCCGTTTCTAATAAGGGCCTAAATATACCTAGACAGGACATCCCTAACACAAGTTCAGAACCTAGTAATACGTCACCCCTAATTACTAAGCTATCCCCTTAAGCTAATAGCAAAGCCATAGAGCAATCGGAACTCAAAGCCCTATAATAACCAAAGGACTTTAACCTCATAGCCGCCTTCCTAATATACGCGCATTAAAGAGTTGCAAAATCCATAGTACCATCTAGTCTTATACTTGGAGCAGTATAGGACAAAACAGCTTTTACCCAGGAACTATCCGAAAGGTTAACAGATCTTATCTATAAGGTATAACAGAGGGACGCCTTCTATGCTATCTTTAATGCGGAAGTAGGCTGGAAACGTAACGGAAAGAAAGCTACAAGGCGCCAAAATTAGGAACTAGACCCAATAGGCCTACTACATAAAAATAGCAAGGTTTGGGTACCACATAAAGCAAATCTACGGCAGAAGATTCTTATAAAGAATCACAATAATCCTCTAGGCGGCCACTATGGTTAAGTCAAGACAGTGGAATTACTTTAACGCAAATACTATTAGCTAAGGCTCAGGCAGGAAGTAAAGGAGTACATTAGCCACTACAAGAAGTGTTAAGTATATAAAATCCAAAGGCATAAGCTATGGGGTTTACTTAAATCGGTTCCTCCTATAAACAAACCATAGCAACATTACGCTATAGATTTTATTACAGATCTCCCACCATCTAAGGATAAGCAAGGATAAACATATAATTCGGTCCTTATACTTATTAATAGGTTTTCAAAGTACGTCTAATACCTTCCCATTAACAAAACAATTAATACACAAGCGCTTACAAACCTAATTAGGGAGAAATGCTTTCTTAAGGTAAATTAGCCATACTCTATCATTACTAATAGGGGCAGCGTCTTTATAAGCCAATACTGGTCGGATCTATGCTTCCATTTAAAAATAGACCACCGTTATAGTACGGCTTTCCACCCACAGACGGATGGGTAAACAGAACGCCAGAACTAGAAACTGGAGTCTTACCTATGGATATATTTAAACTACCAATAAGACAATTAGTATAAGCTACTTCCATACGCGGAGTACGCTTACAACTTAAAGCAACATACATTATATTAGTACGCACCAATCCAAATTGCCTACGGCGTCTAACTATTAGGATTTAATGGTATACCTAATAATCACTAGCTAAGACAGTAGGATCAATTATAGAACCCTACTAGGAAGTTCAAGGATATCCACCAGAGAGTATAAGGGTACCTTAAGGTATAGGAGGAGCAATAAAAGCATACAAAGCAAAGCCTACAAAATACTTAGGAGCAGCAGAAACTTTAGTATAACCATAAATACCAGGACAAGCATTTTGGAGTAGGTGACAAGGTTCTTTTACGTTTAATAAATATCAAGACCCGTTAACTATCAAAGAAGCTCAATACAAGATACCTAGGTCCTTTCCAAGTTAAGAAACGAATTGGCAAGCTAGCCTACTATCTCCAGCTACCCCTATCTATAGCCTATATACATCTAGTGATTTATGTAAACCTACTAGAGCCATGGCATAAACCACCACCGGAAAAGAACTTCCAACTAGGCCCAATTAAACACCCTAAGGTGGTGGGCGAGCGGTATAAGGTTAAAGCTATACTACGCCATAAGTCTATTAAGAACAAGCTTCAGTACAAAGTCAAATAGCTAGGCTGGCCTACTAAAGAGTCCATATAGGAACCAGAGGACCACCTTAAGTATTGCGAAGATATTCTAAAAGAATATTAGGACTAAGGTCCATAATCTATAAGGCGCAGAAAGCGCTCTAATACTACTATATTATCGCAACCCAAAAAGAAAGCTTATAGTAGGCCGCGAAAGGCTCCAGAGAGTAAGAAATAGATAGCTACCATTCTATACTAAGGTGGTTTAGAAGTAGCTACGGTAAACCAGATATAGAACGGATACGCTTTAAAAACCACAAGGGTTAAAGCTACGGCCTAGGGCAAGAGACGTCCTCAGCCTTTTTATATACATAGCATAGGAATTAATAGGGCATTTTACTAGTATTATATTCCCTATAGGCTCCCAAGCCCTCTCTATAAGCCTTCTAAGCACCTTAATTAAGGCCCTTAACTGCTACTATATATAAGAACAAATCCCAAATCCTATAAATCCAAACCATAAATGCCTAGAGCTACTATGCCTCGTCCTTAGAAGCAGGATCAATATCCATAGGGCCACCAAGTAATGGCTAACAGGAATAAGACCCCTTAGTAGGGGTACGAGCAGGCATAAAAATAGGCGTAGGACAATAAGGTGTAGCTAGGGCGAATATCCTTAAACACTTAATACTAATATCAGGTCCAAACCAGTACTAACAAAGCTCTTGCGGCATAAGCTTATAGTTAATAAAGACACACTTAAGCCCAGAATGGATAGAGATATTAGCTAGTTAGCATAGTCCAGAACCACTAAGACCTTACTACAGTAACTATTAGTCACCTATCCGCTAGGTACCCAAAGGGTAACCTACCTAATAACGCATTATATTATACTCTTTCGAAACCTAACGCGTATACATAAACTTCTTCTTATAGTACATGGTGACCTTCTTCTTATTATCCCCATCCTTTACCCTATCCTCAGTATACCAACCTTGCTTTTATATCAAGCATTACTGGCTAACTTACTAGAAATTATGAGCGGTATAGATAGCTGTGGCATAATCTCAAATTCGACCTAGTCGCTTAGCATTAACACTAGAATAAGAAAGCACCCAGGCGATATAGTAGTTAAGGACATTAAAAGCACGCCGCCACTTAGGCCCAGGCTATTAGAAAGCTCAAAGTTAGTAATAAAAAACTATCTATAGAATAGAAAAACCTACCTCAATATAACTGCCGCTCTTAGTACGCATACAACGATTACAAGGACTAAAGGTATTTAACCTTACACAGTATGTCCTGTTGCAGGCCTCCAGGATCCTCTTATTAGATTTCTGGTCTTTTAAGAATATATAGGCAAAGTTATTTAAGCAGGACCAGCACCAGTTGCGAGTCAGCGGAGGTTAGGGTTCTATATATAACGGTAGGGCTAGAATACGCTAAGAAATCAGCTTAAAAGAGCAGTTAGTAGGGGAATAAAGAGGCATATTAAATTAATAATAGAAAAGAAGAAAATCTTAATAATATATTAAAGATACGTCCAAAATTGGACGAAGGTTAATAATGGGGGGTTAGGTGTTAAGGAAAAGGATTAAGCTTAATAAGTAAGGCATCTTATACTTCACCTTCTAATACCCTTCCGGTAAATAGCCGCAACCTTGCTAATATAGCTCCGTTACAATAGCGTTATTTAGAAGGAAGGAAATATAAGCATATATTATCTAACCATCACTTCCTTACAAAAACTGATAACGCGGCCGGGGAAGGCAACTAAGATGTCAATTAAAGACGCATATAGGTTAAATTATACCTAATTAATGCTACAGTATTAAAGAACAACATCACGGATGTTCTTAACAATCGTATAAGGGCTATAAATGCTGTTGTAAAGTATCCCTCCTATTTACTAGGCAGAAAAGCTATGCCAATTATATAAGCATAGGACTACTAGATTTAGAAGCATATACACCAAATCTTAGGAGATAGGTCTCCTTAATTAACTAATTAATACGTTAACCGCACTAGATAGCCAAAGGGCGAATGTAGAAGTAATATATTAGTAATATAAAGGATTATAAGAAGAGATTACGGATTAATATCTCAGCAGTTAAAAGACGGCGGTAAGCTAAGGCCCTATACGCCAAACCCAATACCAAAAGGTTCTATAGAACTATACAAGAAACACCAAATTGCCTATAACACTTATAATTAATTGCAGACCGGCGTAAAGGCTTAGATATAAAGTTGCATAAAAATCCTTAAGTCAGCCTAGGTAGTTACCGGCATGTTTCTAGCAGGCTTCTAATAGGTCTCTAGGTAATCCTTACGTCTTTTCTCCAGTTATGTTTTTTCCTTATTAAGGTTTTCAGGAGTTCAAAGCAGGGGTTAGATAGATAGATGATATACAGCGGCATGCCAATATCTTTTTAAACCCCTTTTAGGACGAGCCCTCCATAATCTCCCTACCGCAAAGTAACGGCGATCGGGGGCCGACCGCAAGAAGGGGGGGGGCAATGTAAGGGATATTATTGCGGTACCTTGGGTTGCCCTCAGGGCAACCCCCGGACACCCCTCGGACGTCTATCAGTTACGTGCCGGAGGCACATGCCCCTAGTATATAGTCTCCACGATCCCAGAGGCCTTACCTCCTCAAGGATTCGTCTCCTCCACAATCTATCTGTTCCTACAATCGTGTCCTTATAGCCCCCTGTCTACAAAGTCCCCTTACATTAGGTCCGGTTTCTATGGGTTCACGTAGTAAAAGTCACTAATTAGGTTCTTTATATTTTTAAAGTCTTTCTATAGTTGCTATTCTGGCTAATCTATGTTAAATCCTATATAGATAGCTCTGTAGTAGAGCCGCCGTCCTCTACCTTTGCCAAAGTATTTAGAGTTAATGATTTATTTAATGGTCCACTTCTTATGGTTCTCGTCTTCGTTCTTGTCTTAGATTAGTACTAGTAGGGGTTTAGGCTATATCTATCCCGGTAAGGGGTTAGGCTAGTAAAGGTATAGTAGCTATAGGTAAAATATAGGCTATATCCCGCGGATAGCTAGGGTAGGCGGGAGCTCTAGCTTATATATAGCTCCCCTATTAATAACTTATTTAATCTAATAGGGGCCGAGATTCTTATAATTAAGTAACTTTATAGGCCTCTGTATAGAGATATTGCGTGTATTTAACTATACCTAGTTACTAACACGCATCTCTGGTGATGGCATTCTATAATAGTTAGCGAAGTAGGCCTGCTTTGCTTAAGCCTAGGCCATTTCTTCCCTATAGTAGTTAAGTGGATTTTTTATGCGGTCTGTATACTGGTTGGCAAGTAGCATCTTAAGGCGTTTTCTGTATAGCAGTTTCTTATTAATAGGTTCTAGTGGCTCTATGCCAGATTAGGGGTAATAACCCTTATTTGCGAAGAACGGAGTAAGTCCTATAGTGGCTAAAACGTAGTTATTAGCTATAAACTCGCCTAGTAGGAGGTAATCTACCTAGTTATCCTAGCCGTAGGCAACGACCTGTCATAAGTATGCCTTTATACTGGCGTTAGCGTTTTCTGGCTATCCTATAGTCTTATAGTGGAAGGATATAGACATCTTAATAGAGATACTAAGACGTTAACAGATCCGTCTCTATAGGTTAGAGTTAAATTACGTGCCCTAGTTGGACGTAATGGAGTTGGGTATCCTATATAGTTAGTAAACTTTGCAAAGAAAAGCGTCTGCGATGTTATTAACGGCTATGCCTTTAGTTGGGACGTAGTGACGTTCCTTTATAAGTCAGCATATTATTATTAGGATATTCTTATAGGTATAACCGTGCCGTTTATAGGGTAGTAGGTTAGTAATAAAGTCTATAGCTATATCTGCCCACCGCCGTATAGGGATTAGTAGTGGGTGTAGTAGTTCTTAGTACTTAGTGCGAAAGGCCTTAGCGCGCTTGTAGCCATAGTAGGCGCTTATAAAGTGTTTAACTGAGTCTATTATCTTAGGCCAGAAGTAGTATCGGCTAAGGAGTTTATAAGTTTCTTCTCTACCTAGGTAACCGCTTAACCGGAGGTTGTAGGCCATCTAGATTAGTTGCCGTTATAGGTCTTCTAAATTAGGGATAAATAGACGGCCTCTATAGTAGAGTCTATTCTCCTTTACTTCTAAGGCTACTATATTAATTTAGCCTAAGTTTCGGAGGCTAGTGGGTGGCTTGCAGACACTAGTAATTTTTGTGGTAATAAGTTAGTATAATAACGGGTTAATAGAGATATTATATACAGCAGCAATAAGCTTGTTAATTTTGGGGGGCGGCTTTAAGTCCGTAGCGTAAAGCTAAGGTATGGATGGTTTTATTATAGGTAGTATGCCAGGGGCTAGGTTCCTTACTTTTAGGATTATCTACTATTAAAACTAATTACAGGGGTTATCCTTTAACTAAGGAAAATCTTGCGAGCGGCGTATTAGGCTATTAGGTTTTATGCCTTATACTCCTAGCCTATATGCGATTTTAAAGTTAAAACTAGAGAGAAACTTGTTCTAATATACTTAGCGTTAGTTTAGCTGCTTTATGGTTATAAAGTATTTAAGGTTACAATAATCTATAAGGACTTTAGTTAGCTAGTTAGATTCTACTAAGAAGAGTTTTAGTTAAAATTCTTTAAACGCTTATATAATTGCAAGGAGTTCTTTATTATAGATCTTATAGTTACACTCTTATAGTATAAGCTTAGATGAGTAAAATGCGACTAAGTAGAGGAGACTGTTGTTACCTATTTAGAAGAGGACGCCTGCGTTAACGTGGTCTAAGGAGTTGGTTTTAAGATAGAGTTGTTGTCCTGGTGTAAAGTAAGCTAGGATAGGTACTTTGGTAAAGGCATTTTTAAGGTCTTAGAACGCCTTCTTATAGTTAGGCGTCTAGGTAAAGCATAGGTACGTTTTTCTTCCTTTTATAGAAAGGCCCTTTGTTCACATTATTGCTATAAGTAGTGCTACTATGCCTAAGAAGTTGTATATAAATTTCTAATAGAAGTTAGCGAAACTAAGGAAGGCTTATACATCCTTAATGCAGTTAGGGGCTTGCTATTTAGTAATTATACGTACCTTCTTGGGGTCCATACGGACACCCTTAGTAGTAATAATTAGTCTAAGGTATTTTACTTCTATAACTAAGAATTCGCACTTCTTTAAATTAATATAGAGTCCTGCTTCCCTAAGGCGCTATAGGACTTTTTAAACGTGCTCAGTATACTTAAAAGGGTCATCGCTATAAATAAGTATGTCGTCTAGGTACGCCGAGTAGAAGTCGTTAAGGTAGTCCTATAAGGCGTTATTAATGTAGCTTTAGAAGGTGCCTAGGCCATTACATACGCTAAAGGGTATAATGGTATATTTAAATTAGCTGAAGCGTAATATAAATATGGTTTTCTATTTGTTACCTTTCTATATTCGGAGATAGTTAAAGGCGGCAATAATATTGAGCTTAGTATAGATTTTGGCTTAACTAAGCCGCTTAAGGGTCTCCTATATAAGTGGTACTGGGTATTAGTTCTTAATTATAATAGCGTTAAGTCCTCTATAGTTAATATAGAATTGGATACCTCCTCCTAGCTTCTTAGTAAGAAGGATAGGGATAGCTGCTGGTAATATACTAGGACGAATAAACCCTTTGTTAAGGTACTTGTTGATATACTTTTTTATAACTAGAAGTTCGTCTTTTAACATTAAGTAGGGTCTCTTATAAGGTAGTATTTTTCCTTATTTAATATTAATGGTATAGTTATTAGGTTAATGTAGGGGGAGTATATCTGCGCCCTTTTATAAGCATATGTTGATAAAGTTGTAGTACTTCTTAGGGAGGAGCTTGCGGAGTTCCTTGTTAGTAAGTCCCTTTTTAAGCTTTATAAACTTCTTAAAGTCTAAGGTTAAGAGTTTATTAAGTTTTATAGGCGTGTCGTTCTCTAGGAGGTCCACTAGGTCTATCCTATTACTATAGAGGATATAATCCTGTTCTTTATTAAGTTCGTATAGCCGTAAGCGGGAGGCTGCTGTAATAACCCAGCTCTTTCTTCGTGCTATGTGATAGAAGGCTGCGGCACTAACGTGGTAATAGTTAGTTATAGGTGGTGTAATCAGAGGTTCTTTGGGTTAATATCCTAAGGAGTAGGTAGAGGCGGCTAGACTATACCCTAGGCAGGTCTCTCTGTAGTAGTTAGAGTTAAAGGTTACTTCTTTTTTTTTTTAGTTAATAATGGGGTTATGCTGCTTAAGCTAGTTTATTCCAAGGATAATAGGATAATTAGTAAGTGGTATAATATAGGCCTAGAGCTCTTCTTAGTGTCCGTTTATATCTAGGTAGAGTTATGCCATATAAGTAATCTTTTATATAGTACAACTACCGTTAGCGAGTTATAGGGCGCGGGCTTTAGTAAGGGGTAAGGTTAGTAGGTTATATTTACACACAAATTAGGTATCTATAAATTTATTAGTAGCTCCGCAGTTAATTATAGAATAGTCTTTATATTATTTTTTAGCAGTTGTTTCTATTATAGGTAAAACGATCTATTTCCGTTTGTCTATTCTTACTAAGTTATCTATTAAGTAGGCCAATATATAGATCCCTCCATTATTAGGGTGTCCTAGCTCGCGACTTAGGGCTAGGACTAAGTATTTCCTACTACTTTTACTACTGCTGCTTCTTTATCTTGTACAGTAACGGTACGTAGCAAGGTATTTGGTGTTTAAGGTATAAAGTTAGGTGTTAGACGGCGATTACCAAACCTAGCTATTAGGTAGTTTGGGTTTTCGCAATAATAGCCTTCTTAACGGCATCTATAGTAGTGCCCTAGCTTCTAAAGTAGCTTACGCTCTCTGTCTAGAAGTTTATATGGGAAGGTTAGTATAGAGAGGTTAATATTAGCTCCGGTAATAGTATTAGTAGTAGGCGTTGGTAACCTAGTGTATGTAGGTGTGGTTAGCCCAGAGGGCTTTTATATAGGAGCCTTTAGGCAAGGGTTAGCAGTAGAGATCTAATTTAGCCGTCGTTTAATCTTTTATAAGGCTGCCACCATGCTGTAAATGTTATTATAATTGTGACTAGCGGCAGCGTAACTAAGATAATAGGTAACCTTTTTAAGGAGGTCTTTCTGGTCTTTAGCATCGTCTTAAAAGAGGACTCTAGTGTATTCCTAGAACTTAATATAGAACTTATTAAATAACTTAGTAGGACTTATTTTTAGGGCACGTAGTTTGGCTCAACTAGTAGCCACTAGGTTATAGTCGCGATATATTAGGTTAAGATTATTAAGGACCTTATAGTGGGACTGCTACTTCTAGGGGCTATTGGTCTCCTATTAGGCGAAGAGTCTATTAAATAGGGTACCCTTTATACGCCTAATAATATAACCAATCTTGGTATCCTCCCTAGGAAAAAGGTAGGCGCTCTAGGTTAGTTTCTTGCGGATTTATATCTTCTAGTAGCTATATTCCTTGTGGTCTCCCTAGAAGACTAGGGGATTAGAGTATTATATATTAAACCCCGCAATTACGGCTTAAGTTTAGTCGCTGTTATAGGGGTTGTCCCTATTAGGTAAAGCTGCTTAACGCTAACTTTTGGCCAAGCGTTAAGTGGGTAAGGTTGCCGGAGGCGTAGAGACTTAGGTAGTATAGTGCGTAGTAGGGAGGTACTTAGCATTGTTATAGATATGCTTGTTAAGCTAAGACTATAGGTATTTAATTATGCCCTCCTTAGTAACCTGGGCAATAAGTATAATCTTAGCTTTTTTTAATTGTTAAACATTACGCTTAGATATGCGGAGGTTATCTTTAGTTTCTTAGTGTATATTATTAGTAAGTGCCTTACTAGCTTATAGGTCTTAGATAATATTATAATCTTAGGTAGTACGCAGTTTAGCTTATATAAGCTTTAGGTAGTAGTATTTATTAGGTTCTTGTGCTACTATTTATATAAATATCTTGGCGTCTTATATTTTAATCTTAATAGGTAGCTGCCCTTCTGGTTGCTTCTCCGTGGCTATATAATTAATAAAGGATAAGACATCGCCGGTGTCTATCTTATTAAGGTTGTCGCTGTGGCTACCTATACCAATAGGGGTATACCTATCCTGCTAGGCTAGTTAACTCTTATCATCTTTAAGGTAGTGCTGGGTGCTCGGGGGTACTTATAGTTATAACTCTTCTAAGCCGCTAGGCTTGCCCTTAGGGGTTAATGCTAGGGTTAATAAATTAAATTCTCCTAGGATTAATTGGCGTTATAGGTTAGGTTAGGGTATTAGGTTGCTCTTTGGGCTTAATATAGTGGCTAGTAAGGAATATCGTCTTACTATCGTAGTGCGAAGGTTGCTTGTAGACACGCTGCTTCCGGCAGCGCCTGCAGTATCGTAGAGACGTAGAATTGGTCGTAGGCTAGGTGTCGGTAGTAAAAAAAAAAAAAGGCGCAACGTAATATTACGGGGCGCGGAACAGTGGCTGCTGAACGTATGTATTTGAGGAGTCTATAAGACGTTGCGCGATTGATCGTAAGGATCGAGGGCGTAGGAAGGTGATATACTACGCGTGGCTGACGTAAGCTGTACGCGAAGCGTACACGAGGGCACGGGGTTCCGCTAGGGAGTCTCCTATGGAGGCTCCTGCGGCGGCGTTCCGTGACACATATATACGACAACTTTATACAGGCCTTTACCTTTTATGCAACCTTATTGCTACGCCTATACTACTAGCTATAGATCTTAATTCTGGTTTATATAGAAGTCTACCTTAGTAGAGGCTCAGGGTCTAAGTTAGACTTAACTTTATAATAGGTAAGAGGCTCTACCGGAGCTTTATTAGGCTTTATCTTTTAGCGCTTTATTTATTAACTACCAGAGCCCTAGCTGGGGCGCTTTTAAGAGGCGGCAGGAGCCTTACCCATAGAACGACTACTACTTGCTAGGCTGCCTCTTCCTCTATATAACAATCAAAAGCCCTTCATTAAATTGGCAATAGGTAGAAATAAGGGTAATAAGGATAAGGCAGTAAGGCAACATAAGAAGGATACAACGCGTAGAATAGGACGCGTAGAAATGGGCAACGCACAATACTAAGCTTAACTCTTAAAATAGTATTCGGAAATAAGGTGGTAGATCTTAACTTTAGTGGCTTCAGCTCCCCTATATAGCGTGCACTTTTACCCAAATCATCACCACTAAAGGCCTATACTAACTCTACTGGTTTAGCTGGTTAACCGGTTAATTAGAGAGCTTTAAAACCAACCAGCTAGAAGCCAATCAAAGCTCCAAACCGGTTGCGATTTTAAAGCTTTTCTAACCAACCAACCAATAAGCGAACCAGACCAGTTACAGCACTGGATACAGCAGGATGGTAAGTCAACACCATGCCAAGACTCGCGATAGTTGCTAACTCCTACAGCAATTGAATTCGGTTAAAATAGTTGCCAAGATCTCAATATCAAGTCAATCAATTCAACCAATTCAAAGCCTCAGTCGAGTTGAGTTGGGTGCCAAGACTCAATCAATTCAACCAACTGAGAGTTTGCTGACTTAGCAATTCAATCAATTTAGAGGCTCTGATTGAGTTGAGTTGATTGAATAATATTGAAGCTTTGATATTATATAGAAAATATTGGAGTTTACAGAGTAATACTCTAAATCTTATTCTTCTTAGTCTCGCCCACTAAAAATAGTTTACCCGAGAAGGTGAGTTAACGCCATGCCAAGACTTCAATATTGTCGGAGGGATCAAGAAATGAGAACTCTGTCCTATTAAGGGTGGCTCTTGAGCCACTATATATATATACAGTCACGATCAGCTGCTAAGGCACCCCTGATCTATACTCAATATAGGAAAGATAAACAGACATGGGTAGCCACGACCATCTGACAAATATTGATTCAATCAATTCAATCAACCGAGCTCTCTGTTTACAAAATCTTCAATTCAATCAATTTGGGGCCTCAGTTGAATTGAGTTGATTGATTTGCAACCCTGACGAAACTTAATCTAACACAGACAAAACGCGTAATGAAGCGTATAAAGAACTTTGCGACAAGCTGTCAAAGGAGGAGAAATGGTTGCAAATCGTAGGAGCAAGCGGGGAACTGAAATAAACTGGAATAGACAGTGGTAGAGAAGAGAAAAGCGAGAGGAAAGCTTTAGGGAAGGATGGGGAAATCGTGGATTCATATAATTCTGATATGAATGATAAGACGTTCGATATTTGCATGATTCTCCGCCGTGATAAATGGGTTACTGATGTATGCGCTATTTGAGGAATTCATGAGCATTTCACTATGACACGCAACTTCGGTTCGCCTGTCGTATATACTAAAATTGACACTACGTCCAATTTCTCCTAAAGACATCCGCATATCGATCGCATAATCATGCTGTGTCCTAGAATGCCCTGGAGTTCTCTTATCCCGAGTGCCGTCAAGAATGTAATAGCCGCTACTTGTCGGACCACCGCTCCTAAACGCACCCTTGAAGTTAAGCGAAGTTCCGCCCAATTCTTGGATCCTTCTTTCATCTCCGCGATAATGGTGACACATTCAAGTTCAACAATTTCAAAACATATTCCAAAACTGTTCAAATCCATGACAAATACTTCGATTACGAAAGGGCTGCTGTCGGTGATACGTATCTGGGTCCGTCTTCGCAATGGGAAGCGGGAGGCCAAAGTGTGTGTGGGTAGAAGATGTCGAGTCTGTGGTCAGTTAGGCGAAGAATAGATCCTAGGACCTAATAAGAGATTACTCCTAGGGGATCTGCAGACGGCCGCAGAACTTATAACACTTAGTGAGGAGTTGCATGTGGACGGCTTTGTTATAATGCGGATACTATAGGCTTGGTTTTTTCGTAGGAGGGTTGGAATTAGGATTCTGGAAAGACGCTTAAGATACCACGGTCCAAGGCGAGCTTTGGAAGGCCACATTTAAGGGGGTGAACGCCAAGAGTGATACTTTCGCAATTAAGTATGAATGGTCATCTCCTACTGATGATAGCATGAACAAGCTCTCAGTTTACTTTGCCTGGAAAGGAATGAGCACCTGGGTTCCAGTGATATCATCAAAGGATTGAAGTGTAGTGGATTAGGTGACAGCTCTGTGTTGTAGTGCAGATTATGAGCTATTGTGGTTTCGGGGCTGATGTATATTAGCGGCGTAGGCCAAGGGATTGAGGATATATTTACAAACTTATTTTCCAGGTGACTGAGTGACTAAATCCTGGTACCTGAATTTTTACACATCGGCAATGAGTGCCCCCAAGGTAAAGCTGCAGGGAGGAGCATGAAAAAAGACCACTAAGCATTGGCTATTCGCTCCGGAGGGCCATAGTCCATTGGTTTCAGTAGGATGGAATCGAGTGTAGATAGATAATAGCGGAAACGCGGGTCGTGGGTGCGCTCGAAGGTAAGAATGTGAAGTGCCGCTTTAACTTCCGAGGCTTTTCATCGAATGACATCACGCCCTGCAACGCGAAAGGGCCACGATCGTTTGAAATATGTATGCGCTGGCCACGCACCTTCACAAACGGCGGTATGCTTCTATTCCTGCTAACTAACGATACCGTCCCACTCTTATATCCCACCTTCTACCATTGACTCACTTTTGAGCTGTTCCAGCGACCTGTCTCCAACTTCACCTCTGCGCGCTACCTCGGGACACAACAGCAGTAGAGCATCCAGTTATATTCACTATGCCGTCAAAGTTAGTCACGCAGACCGCCCAAGCCGCAGTTCTCAGTGCAACCTCGAATATCCTTGCACAGGTCATCGCCGCCTACCGCCATGACGTTCGTTGCCTGCTTTGTGCTACAATCCTCAATGTTAACAGCCACTAATGATCGCGTTTATGAGCAGAAGCCTTTCCAACTCGACCCTATCCTAATGCTCAAATTTGTATTTTACACCATTCTCAACACACCCCCCAATTGCCTCTGGCAGCAATATCTAGAAGAAACTTTCCCGAGCAAAAAACCGGCTCCAGCTCCCTCCGAAAAGCCCGTCAAGTTGCAAATGACATTGGACTTCAGCAGTGTATTCAAGAAGTTTTTACTGGACCAAACACTGGGTGCCGCCGTGAATACAATCCTATTCATTGCTGCTATGGCCGGTATAAACGGTGCGAGCACAGACCAAATCGTGCAGGCTGTTAAGGAGGACTTCTGGCCGCTGACGCTGGATGGATACAAACTCTGGCCGCTGTTCTCGCTGGTTAGCTTTTTATGGATTCCAGTAGATAAGAGAGTGCTTGCGGGATGTGCGGTTGGTATGGGATGGGGTATATATTTGAGCCTGCTTGCCGCGGGGAAGTGAGGCCCATCAAACTGATGGAAGGATATTCTCCTAAGAGCGATATCTTCATGCCAGGCTAAAAATGCTACCGAATTTGATGCCAACATGAAATCCGAGAGACGCAATCATTCGAACCATTACGCATGCCAAAAAAAAAACCTCCATCAATATATCTGGACTTATCTAATCTAAAACATGACTCGCTGTTGGGGTTAAAATCGGACCCCCAGGCTATTTGTCCCTGCTTTTAGCGGAAATCAGATAAATTCTCCTCAGGATCATCCTCAGATCAGATAAGCCCCGTATACCAAGCTTTCTCGTTACTGGAAACGAGTACCGCCATCGTGTTCTTGCAGAACGCTACTGAGCTAGCTGAGCAGAGATTCGGAACCGATTCTGTTACCGCTGTCTAGTACAGCGCAACTCTCCAATATGCTGGTCAGTATTTTATACCATCTCAATATTCAATTGCTGACTGGAATAGGCTTCTTCGTCGTCCCTTGCCTGGGTGTTTTCATCGACATATTCGGCAACGGTATCTTCCTACGTGAGTTACTCTGGCCATTATGCAATTGACATCACTAACCTTCACGAAGTGGCATTTTGCAGGATCGGCGTCTTCATATCCATGTGTCTCGTAAACTACGCCCGAACATCCAACGGAACAGCAGCAGCATTTGGCGTCTATACCTTCGCATACTCCTTCGGCCCAACTGCTATCATCGACAGTGTCCGCACGCGTCTTCATATCCATGTGTCTCGTAAACTACGCCCGAACATCCAACGGAACAGCAGCAGCATTTGGCGTCTATACCTTCGCATACTCCTTCGGCCCAACTGCTATCATCGACAGTGTCCGCACGCCAATGTGGCACTCCTCCATCTTCGGGTCTGCCTATGCATTAAAGATCACCATGAACAATGCGTAAGCCACACCTTTCATCATACACTCCCAGCTAAGTTCTAAATTCAAACTCCAGCATGAACATTATCACTCGCGTCACTACTGGGTTGATCCAAGACCGTGACAACGACTCATATGATAATGTCACCATCGAATACATGATCCTTGCTGCCGGCTCTGTTCTGCGGTCCTCACCATTCTATCATGGAAGTCTGTTGATTTGAGTCACCTTCAGTGGACGCGCGAGAAGCGCATAGCTAGGGGCGAGTTTATCAACGAACGTAAGAGAGCATTTTACGAGGAGGGTGATGCGAGGAACAAACTGATCTCAACGGCTTGCTTTACTAGTATTGGGGAGCTGGGTGGCGTATTTCTGGGGTGCAGCGACGGGGAACAACGGAGATTGAGGAATCTTGCGAAAAACGAGGATAGGTTGAGATACATGAATTAAGGTCTGGGTTGGCGATCGCAAAGAGATTGTAGCTATTTCTCGATAAACAGAAGCACCAGAGACTCGTATCTACCAACCTTGTAGCACTTTCTCTAACTCGATCAAACTACACGAAGCTTTACTTAGAACCAGCAAGTCTTCCCTCCAGCACGTCCTTAACAGTCTGCTCCAAATCCTCCTGCTTTAGCCCCAACTTCTCGTTCCACAGCCCCGCGGGCCTCGAATCTCCCAAACCCTGCTCCCCAAATGCCGCGCCCTTAATCAGATCCGGAATTGCACTGAAATCACCAGCCTGAAAACGCTTTGTTGCGTCCGCGATAAGTTCTTTAGAGTCTACGTTCTTGACGATCCATTTCTGACCGGACACTTTCTCGGCGACGGCAAGGATCTCGCGCTGAGAGGCGTTGAAGGAGGATATATAGATGTATTTGTTAGAGGTTTCGGCGGGGTGCGAAAGGATGGCGATCAGGGCCTTGCCGATTTGGGAGAGGTTGGTGCCAGAGAAGGGAGTGGTGCCATTGTCGATGAGGGTGACGGTTTTGGAGGAGAGATCGAAGCCTAGGAAACCGACTCGCATGCCCTGGGGCAGGTTAGTTTAGGTTTAGAGGAGAAATCAGTCAGAAAGAGAAATACCAGGATGGAAGAAAATGGAAATAGGAGTATTAAAGAAATATCTTGAAAGAAAGTATTGTTTAAAGTAGTGGCTAAGAATAAGACGATTATTGAGGATGAAAGAAATAGTAACTCGTGATTCTAGAAATCAATGCCAAGCTGGAAATCGGGTTAAGTAAATCTTACCCAATCGAAGAATACTCCAGTAACAAGACTAGACCAGGTAATCTCGCCCTCTTTTGACTTCAAATATTCCACTGCACCGGTCTTGGCCGCGAAAATGGGTACGATGGCGCTGACTCTTGGGTCCGGCGTGTTGTTGCCAAACTCGCTTGGCAAGAATCTCTTCACGCCAGCCGCAATCGCAGCATCAATGAACTTCTGCTGGTCTCCAAGTGCAACGCCTCCGACGATACTGATGACGGCATCTTGGCCCCCCAAAGCAGTGGTAAGAGAGGAGGCGTTGCTATAGTCGGCTTTGATGACATTGACACCCGACGGGAAGGTCGACGTGGATTCTTGTCGAGAGAGAACGCTGACATTGAATGGAGAGTTAAGAAATTCTCTTAGAATTGAAGGCCCAAGATTTCCGCTAGCCTATACGCCCATGTTAGTCAGTATAAAGTGCTTACTGATGAAAAGGGAGTGGAAAGGCGAGGCAGGGGTGGAGCGGAGTGCTCAATGCGGAGTACACGGCTTGAACATACACCTATGAGGAGAACGTTCTTGATCTCAGAAGCCATTATTCACTAATGAGGTGGAAGCCTTTCTACCGATATAATTGAGCGAAGTAGGGATTTGAAACTGAAAGCAATTTTTGATGAAGGCTTTTGTAAGTGATTGTACAATCGCATCATTTTCGTGCTACTTATATCAATTCACCTATCACACTAACGCCGGGAGGAACCCCACTCGTCACGCCGTCGCAGTGCCATATTGCGTGTGGTGTTGTCGTGATGTCGAGCTTATGAATCTCGGTTTCAGTCAAGGCCACTCACGTCCGGCTTCCGAGCGGGGCTTGCGGAATCAAAGAGCGGGAACGGTGAAAACACTGTGGCGGTGCTTCGATGCGTTTCGAAGGGTGTTGCGAAAATTATTAAAGCAGGCGGAATTCGATGCAAATTAGACGGTGATTGGCGGTTCTTAGTCGGGGTTAGGTATTTTCGTTTATACGTTTTGCATTTTAGATGATCTTTTATAATCTGCTTTGTTATCCCTTCGCCTGGTAGCGTCCTACGAGAGTTGGACCGTGCGCGAACACCAGAATCAAAAATACGCGTGTGGCCACGGAGCCTTGATCCCATTGATTCTATTGGCTGGCTCTTATCGATAATCGTAGGACACATTTTACCAGGCGAAGGGATAAGTGCGGAATGTGGGCGCGCCTATTACAAAAGCAAGACTTGGCATCCTTGGCCATATGGGACTCCTTGCAGAGAGGTACAGGAACAGGTATAGTTGCTTTCTTTCGAGTTCTGATATGTGACCTGTAAGAATAGCGATGGCATGTGTTTTGGAGCTTATGAGACACTATTGAAATCCTATCCCTTACACCGATAATTATGTGTTCGGAGCTATGGCCCGTGCGCAACCAGCCAGGAACACCAACTTGAAGCCGTAAACTCTTGTCGATTTTGGTGTTGCTGTGCACGGGCCACAACTCCGAACACACTAAGGGATAGACTTGGATTTGAAAGCCATTCCAACCCTGGAAATGCCCCGGGACGAACCAAAAGCATTCGAAACCTTAGGTGCAGATATGATTACCACCAAGTCTTAAAGCCCGAGGAGGAAGCAGCCAAGTGGCAGCGCAAAAAAAGGCTTTGCTAGTTACAGTAATGGCGCCTCATTCTGGCCCGCTTAACATTTGTCATATCCTTCAAACACTCTAAAAATTCCAAAGTTGCTTCCGTAACCGTTTCCAAATGCTGGAATCTCAACTTGTCGTCTTTGTCTTGTGCAAGTGCCCTTGTATTGCTAACAATATTCCGAATTTGTCTCCCGTTGATCTTCTTCTTGCAGATTTTAAATATCTGTTTATCAATATCGTTGCGGTTGTAAATCTGCTTATCTCCAATTTGGTCTAGGAAATATTTGAAGATTTTCTTTTTCTGCTCTTCTTGAAGGCCCTGGTACTGTACCGCGAGATGGATACGTAACTGAACGGCAACATCGAGAGAGGTGATACGGTTGGTTGTTAGGATGATAATGCCTTCGTAGTACTTAAGTACGCGCAGAAGGTGTCGAACTGGATCGGATTTCCTTACCACTTTTAATACTGGCTTCAAGTCTAGAACCTTATGTCTCACTACCCCGACTGAATGACGACGTAGTCGTCATTCTATTACATCGAATGTCTTATTACCTGTTTCCATTACCTATTCCTGATTGAATGACGACGTAGTCGCCATTCTATTTGCCACCTATTTCATGTATATAGAGAGGCTTCTGGAGCCCTCTTTAATAAACAGAGTTCTTATACCTAATTGTCCGTTCGACAGAAGGGCAGAGACGAGAGCATTACGAGCAGCTTTGTGAGTGCCTTTACCCTCTTCTAGGAAGACGTCTGCTTTATCTCTAGACGTTTCCGGACCATGTTAGCACATCTTTTATCTTTAACACCTTTATCATTCCAAGCCCACCTTAAGGGGTTCGTTGCCGCGTATATTCTTGTAGGGAAGGTACATACATTAATAGGACTGCCTCCAGTGATCTCATTGGACTGGACTGGACTGGATTTTGATTTGAATCCACTCCACTCTATAGAAGATAGGGTTTGGCTCCTGGAGCTCCAGGATAAATCCAATGCAGTTACATAAGCAGTATATACTATAAATAGTAAATCTTGGCATGCTTCTAGGTCGTTAATAGGGTAGCCGAACTTACCAAAAATCACCTATATTATATATTAGCAGCAGAAAGGTCCTCCTCATCGCCAGCCTTATTGTCGCCCTCTAAAGCAGCCTCTTTAGCGAGTTCTTCGGCTAAAGCCTCCTTATCCTCGTCATCCACCTGAGTAGCAGCCTCCGCAGCAACCGCAGCAGCAAGCTGAGCCTTAGCCTCCTCTTTAGGTGAGAGCTTTGGTGGCTGTGGCTCTCCCTCTGCTTTGCCGATATCCTTATTATTAAATGTATCCTTTAGTGGAGGTTTATATCCATGCCAAAGACCCTTATTTGCCTCAATTATATCTATCTATAGCCGAGAGCGTTAAGCCTTAAGGAGGATCTTACAGCTACTAAACAGTTGTTTATATTCGTCGCTTATAGGAGGCACCGTAAGGATATTAAGGGCAAAGCGAGCAAGATTAGGCTGGCTTGTATAGCGGTCCTGCCAGTACTATATAAGGTTAAAGTGTTCATGCTCTTTAAGCTCAAGCTTATTTATATATAGATACTTATTAAAGTGATTAATTAGAGGAGGCGCAGCAGCCTTATTGTTTTAATAAACCGTTTTTAGGCGCTTATGATTTTAAGCAGAGGTATAGATCTTTGCTTGCTGAGGTTGCTAAACTGGTGCTAAATCTAGTAAGGACAATTGGATAGATAAATACTAGCCTTTATAATTAAGCTAGAGCTCCTTAATCTTCTACTTAATACTATTAATCTAATTCTTCTTAATAGGATATAGCCTCTAATAGTCCTCAAACCACTACATCTTAAGTGTTGGATTAAGAACAATTGCTGCGTAGTACGCTGCTATATCATTAGCCTTATTGTAGTACTTATTTCCCTTCTCCCATGCTGTTTCTAAACAGTCCGCTAAGTATTAATAAGCTTAAGCGTTGGCCTTCTTCTGTTTTTAAAGTAATTAAGTAGAGAGCTTAAGAAACTTCTACTTAGTTAATAAGAGCTCCTTAAGAAGCTAATCTAGTGTTTAAAAGTGGTCAGCAAGACTTGTTTAATTGCCCTTTACTATAATTATAGCCTCGTAGAATGTCTTAAGGTAGTTATAAAGGTATTCAAGCTGGAGCCAGTGCTTTGGCTGGAGGAGGTCATCTCTAGTAAGCGCTTTAGCTTTGTCGCTAGGTTTGTAAGTCTTACAGAATATAGTAATTCGTTCTCTACAGTTTAAAAATTATAAGATAGCTAAGAAGAGTGAGTTCCATTGCGTTTAGTTATTTTGGATAAGCTAGTGAATTATTAGTATTGCTTTTATAGGTAGTATTATAAGTTCAAATATTATAACTATAAGGCTTAGATTGCGACCGTTAAAGGCAGCAGATATAAAATCCAAAGCCGCAGCCAATTAGAGACTCGCCTGACGTTCTGCTAAGTAGCAAATCTTAATACTATAGCTCTATCATATACCTCCAGGTTATTAAATTCCGATAAAGGACCTCCTATTTAAATCCTCTTAAAGAAACCATAATGCTAGGGGGTTATACAAATGTACTAGATAAGATTTTAAAGTAAACCAACCGGTCCCTGCTTCTTCTAGAGCTCTTAAACCTTGCCGTAATTCTAATCGCAGTATACAGCTGCTATTTCTTTACAGATTTTATTAGCGTCTGTTCTAATAATAAAGGCCTATACGTAGAGGTTTGTTATATGGCCAAAGCAGCAAAGTTAACATGCTTTTTGTTTCTTTGCTAACATTTTTAGATATAGGGCTTAAAGAACTGCATTAATGCAGGTATTATTTAACTTAGTGTTATCAGCTATAAAGAACCTAATATTACCTATAATTCTATAGTCCCTGAATAAAGCGACCAGAATAGCTGCTATATTCTCACTAGTATGTTCACCAATGACCTTATGAAGGCCTAATACTATATGGCGACGCTTGCTATCCTTATTTATAAAATGGGCGACAACACCAAGAATTGCATAGCCGTTTAGTGAGGTCTATAGGTTGAAGGATATTAATATAGCGCTATAAGCGGCCTTTAGCTCTTTCCTTAGCAACTCCTTCTATTGCTCCCATTCGTTTATAACCCACGATTATATTGTATTTGCTGCCTTTAGTAGGAACTTTTTAAGCCTAGGGTAGATAAAATATAGTAGCTTATAGAAGTAGACGTTTTTAAATTAGAAGAAGGTGATATGGCAGCAAATAATCTACTAAATAAGCAACTGCTTAAACCTCTTAAAGTTACGAGCTCTATCAAGCGACCTCTCCTCTGGATACTCATTAATTATTAGCTGGTTAGATTTATTAGGTTTTTAGTAAGTATTAAGCACGCCCGTTATCTTATCTATATAGTAGTCCTCCACTAGGTGGTCTATAGCGGTAGTCCTTCCAGATAACACTATAAGCAGCTCCTGCTTATGCTGTATTTGCTTATAAAGATAGCAGTAGTAATAAGCTGTACCATTACTACCGGACTTTAATTAAATATCCTCCCCCTACTTCCATATATATAAGGTGCGCTGCTTTATATGTTTCGGTCCTCTTATTAAGGCGCTACATTAAATATAGTACTTGTTATACAGCTTAAACTCCTCTACCTTTACTGCCTTATTATAAGCCGGATTGATTGATTTTAGAGTAAGGATAAAGTCGTTGGATGTAGGAGGTAAGTAGTGCGTGAGGTAACGCATAATATCGGCCGCCATAGTATTGGGCGAGGAAGGGAGGGAATAAAATACTAAAGTAGTGAGTATAGATGCAGGAGCGACAGTAGAGGATAAGTAGATGTCCTTAATTCTTATAAATTAATCGTCTTATGAGACAGGAGCTTACCAATGCTAAACGCTAGCGTTGCCAATTGGCTCTGTTTAGCCTTAATACTAAGCACTGACTCCTCAGCGGCCTATCCTTCCTCCTAATTAGGTATAGAACTGGAGCTCCAGGAGCTCTAAACGAGTTAGATCCACTCTAATCCAGCCTCAAAATCAATAGCTCCAAATCCAATGCAAGAAAGGATCCAACGTGGAGCTCCAGAGGCGCTCCAGTCTAGTTAGATCACTGACTGCCTCCCAGCGTCCCGCATCTGCAAAAATCTCGACTAAGTTCTTCTCTGCTTTGTTGGGCTCGATGCTAATCTCCGCAACCGAGATCGGGAGAAGGGGTTTCCTAGTAGCAAGAGCAACCGTTTCAGCCGTCAAAGTCTTTCCCACTCCCGGGGGACCTGTCATACTGGTCAGATTTAGGTGACAGGGTATGAGATAGCGGATCCAGGTACTATGGAGAAGTATGACCGGGCCCTGGCCCTTTCCTTTAATGATATCCGTGACTGGTCGATTCTCTTTGGCGCTTTGGTGGTTGTTTATAAACGCCTGATGTTCGCGTTAGCCTTGAAACACAATACTCAGCAACCTCCACTACCTTCAGCAACTTCTTATTATCTTCATTAAACTCCAGTTTCGTGTCAAAAAAGTCTTCCTGCTTCTTCATCACATTCTTCTCAATTTTCTCCACTTTGTCTACCATGAACTGGTACCAGGCTTTTAAATGCAGGCTATAACCCAAAATCTTCGGGGGACACATCAGCATATGATCATCGATCGCTATGAACTTCTCTAGCTCATCACTTTCGCTATCGTGTAGTTTTTTAACCCATTGTTGCGTTACTAAATGTCGGTATTTCGCACATGGACACTCTATGCAGTGGTCGCAGTAATCAATTTTTAATGAATTTGACCTCTGGATTCAATTCACATCGTTAAGCGCCTAGAAGTATTCATTGATTCATAGCTTCTGAATATATTCATATGGAATGCTTACTAAGCGTCTATTATAAGTCTCTGTATAGTATTTTGCTCAATTATCGTCCTTAAATTCGCCTTCTTAATTACCTTGGCAGTCTTCCTGTGTATTACACTTAAGCAGAAGCTCCTTCCTCCATCCTGCTACTAGCCCTGTCCAAATCCATGACCTTTAAGCATTCTGTATTGGTTTCCACGGCTTTCTCAATAAAGTCTTAGAGGCATTTTGTTAGCCAGCCGGATGCACGAACTGAGAACCCCACCTGTAAAACCTTGGTTCAATGTGGGCCTTAAAACCTTGTTGATGGTCTATTTCTATGCATAAACTATCAACTTACTCATTCATTTAGATCCTAAGTTTTATATCCGACCTATACCCAAGGAGGCTGTGAAGAATCCCACGAAGAAATAAGGAAATCCCAGTGCTAGGCGCATCCGTTAGGCCGTCGGCGTGTCCGTACCGTCACATTCTTAGTCTACGCATAGTTCTCTGGCACTGCTAAGGGAAGGACTAGAACCTAACGGGAAAGCCCGGAATTTTTCTCCTGGAAAATTTCAGACTTAATCTTGTCCTACTGTACATATATCAATCCAGTGATGGCAATAACTATATAACTATAATCAGCCCCATGATTCCGATTATTATATAATCTAAGAAAGTGATTCTAATTTGGTTATATAGTTATATTGATTACGTCTTTTAGGCACAGGCCTCCACGTGATGTTATCTACACGTGAGTTATCACGTGTAGATAACTGTAAGGCTATTGCCTAGGTGTACGGTAGGGAGCAGGCAAGCCGAGCATGAGTCACAAGGAGAGTCGATGGAAGAGGACGATATGGTAAAGAGTAGGTATGGCAATACCCTGAGTACAGAGAGAGACGAACCGATGAGGAGGGAAAGGGCTGTAGGCCCGGGGAGCTTATAAGGAGGTGCCAAGAGCTAGCCGAAGGCTAGCCTTGGCAGCTCCTGAGAGCCCCCGGGCGTGCACCTAAGTAAGGGATAAAATATCCCTTACAATAACACACTTGCCCTATAGCTTTCCCCAGAGCTTACCTAGAGCTCCCCTGAAAGCTCTATCTCTCCCTCTTTTTATTTCCGCTATTTCCGCAGTTGATTATATAGTTATATCTACGTAACATAATCAGCAGGTGTAATTATGATTAGGTTGGTTATGTTCCTATATCCCTTCCGCTGGTGATGTCCTACGAGAGCGGACCGTGCGCGAACACCAGAATCAAAAGTACGCGTATGGTCACGTAGCCTTGATCCTATTGATTCTATTGGCCAGCTCTTATCGATAACAATAGGACGAAATACACTAGCGGAAGGGATAATATAACATAATCGTAACTAACTAACTGATTATTGCCATCACTGGATTATCAATCGAATTTGTACTTCAGCCTTTAGCGTTTTCAACGTCGCCAATCCCGTAAATATCTATAATTACCCCCGCAATGGCTCGAGGTTCCTGGCTCCGGATTGAAGATGATAACGCTACTCTAGGAGGTGATAAGAGCGTATCACTGCCCGACAGGTAGGCGGAAATGCCCATCTCGTCAAATATAAATTCACAAGAAAGTAGTGCACTTGAACCCGCAAAAACTGTCCTTGAAGACCGAGACTCTGGAGACAATCCCTGGACAACAGTTTGCCATCTATCGACGCCAATTATGATACCACATACAGCGATCTCAAAGCGGAGCTTGGTGTTCTGCAAGCTGAGGTCCCTGGGGGGGGGGATGCGGATAAAGCCCATGAGGGACTGCGCAAAGTGCTCACTAGCCGCAGCAAGTGGAAAGAAGACAGGCAGAGGTCGTCGCGGAAGGCAGGCGTGGCGTTGTAGAAATGGCTAAACGCGTTTGCGGGGTTCTTGGGGAGCTATTTAGGGATCGTAGTGGTGGTAAAGGCGGCCGATCAACAGTATGGTGGATTGGCTTATGGGTCGCTTTCTATCCTCCTGGGTGTAGGTTGGGTTGTGTAGAATGTTTTAGAGGCATGCTGACGAGTGCTTTTAGGTTGCAGTGAATAAGGAAACAAGAAGATATGATAGAAGATGCGCTCGAAGAATTTGCTTTTGCCTTCCCACGGCTACAAATGCTGAAGAAAACTTACGTAAGTCCTCAGAGTGAGACTCTTTGGAGACTTATTGGAGCTATATATGCAGAAGTGATCGTATTCGCGCGGGAGGCGGCAATATACTACCAGAAATCTTCATTTAGTAAGTTGGGCGACGACTGTGTGTGTACGAGCGCCTCAACACCCCATAACAGGGAAAACCACCGAAACAATGCTGTATCCCTTAAAAATAAAAGTATCGAAGAATGCAGCCCTTATTCGAAAGCATCTTGCAGAGATTAGATGGGAATCGGAGACGCTCATGTAACATCGTTTAATGGAAATGGTACAAGAGGACAGGACACTCCAAACAAAAGTTGATCGTAAGCAACCTCGGCAACGAGGTCTGAGGATAAAAATGAAGTTTACTGACCACACTATAATTAATTGAGAGGGAAAATACGAAGCAGAGAAACGAGGACCAAAAGAGCTTGAAGGAGCTCCGCTTAATGCTTAAGTTTAAGGAGTCCGACAAGCATACTAATATCCAGCACTACAAAGGACTCCTGGATTCTGCATTTGCTGATCGCCGTTATGGGCGTGAAGAGTCTTGCTTGATGGATTGGGATATCCTTGCCGAGGAAGCTTCTTTCCACCGGTGGTGGAACACAGAGTTATCATCGCTCCTTTTTCTTTCCGGGAAGAATTGGATTACTGTGAACAATAGCACGTTGAGCTGGCTCTCCTATGTTGCTGTTCTCCTGACCTAAAAGCTACTTCAAGATAACAGAAACGTAGCATATTACTTCTGCCAGGCTGATAATATGCTCACTGATCGTCGACGCCGCACAATTCAAGACCTAATGGCAAGCCTGCTCTACTAGATTGCAAATTCGCAACCAAAGCTTCTTCGCTCCGGTGTCGAGACTATTCGCGACGCTATTGCTAGCGATGAATGGAATAGTGAAGACGAGGAAGCTGCATTGGAAGCCATGGCCGCCCTGTTCATTGAGGTGCTCTCTACGCTAGATTCGGACGAGGAGTTTACGTTGGTAATTGACCGTATAGACCAATGCCGCTGGAGCGGTGAGAGTGAAGATTCAGGATCCAGCATCGAGAATGCTTTATTTTGGTTGCTCTATGTGATCAGGAAAGTTCCTTGCACCATTAAAATTACGGTGATCACATATTCTACCTCCATGGGGAACTTGAGTCACAGCGTCCACAACAGATTGCAGAAGCGTGGCGGCGAGCGATATATTGAGAGGACCGACTGGCATCAGGAGGGTCAAACAAGCCGGTCTGTGTCTCCTCCTATTTAACTAGTTATGTCTGGTACCGGTACAAAACTTTCTAGCACTGGGATTGTCTGGAGATTGGTCACAGTTCTGGCGCATAGCTACCGGAGCGGCGAACTAACTTCGGCATGAGATCCCAGACCTGCATGTGGCAAGCACACATACGAGCTTATTAACACCTATTCTCCAAGTGTGGGAGCAGGCTCTGTTCCGGCTTCCAGTTAGTTAACTGAGTACAGGATTTGAAGGTATTTATAATCATGGTGTATCGTCGCGATGATTTTACCTATTATGAGTGTCAGTAGATTGCCGGCAACAGTGATTTAGAGTGGCTCATTTTGGTCTATGTGGTGTTGAGGGATCGATCGTAGAGGTAGCTTAATAAAAATGGATTAAGTACCACAATGGAATTATTTGATGGCTATCGCCATCTTGTAAATGCACTGATGCGGTTTAACAAGCGGGATTGATAGAAAGAAATTCTACAATGATCCCGCTCGCGGCTTTTCCGCAACGCCTTAACACTACGCTATGCATGGACCAAAGTTAACACTTCAGCGTCTTGATGAGAAAAAAGGAAACGGCGCAGAAACTAGCAAGTCGCCATATACGTAAAGAAAGATATGTAAACAAAGGAAATGCAAAAATAGGATTGTAGAAATCTTTAAACATCCTTCCATGATCCGTTGACAGGTTTTCTCCCGACACCACCGGCATATTGTTGGTCCTGCCGGTGTCCGGAATCCAGCTCCTGAGAGTCCTGATAGTTATTCTGATACCCGTTGTAGGATGGCTCAAAACGTGTTGATCCTGACGGAGCATACCCTGGGGGGGTGCTGCGAGCGTAAGGACCTGCACTGTAACTGTTATCCTGATGCAAATCCTGGTATGAAGCTGCAGATGGCTGGCTATAACCTTGCCATCCTTGGCCTCTAGCGTGGCTATCCATTGGAGGACCTGGCGAAGGAGACCCATACGGCCGGGGTGCTCGGCCTTGTTGATCGTTGTAATTTGTAACTCCTAGTCTAGGAGAGCTCCGCCCGTACTCTTGATTTTGACCGTACATGCCTGCCCCTTCACGTAAAGGCGATATAGGATCGTAACCTTGCCTATGTTGGCCATACTGGTCCACAACACCCACTTGCTGCCCGGAGTGGAATGAATCCGGACTTTGGACACCTCGTTGCGGGGCACCTCCGACGAAACCGTTACTCTGCTGATCCTGAGTCGGGAAACCGTACTCATCACGTGTTTGGTGTGCTGGAGATCTTGCTGGAGATCGCAAAGGTGCTCCTGTAGCCCCTGCTAACATTGGACTTGTGGCGCTGCCATTGTGATCCAAGCAATTCAATTCCACGTCTCCTGGTTCCTCTGGGACAACAGTTTTTTCCACTTTCTTGCTTGTCGCATCACCCCAACTTGGCATGTGTGGCAGCGCATCCTCATTGATGGGTTTGCTCGGTGCGTCAAATTGAGCATATTGAGGCTTCTCGAAAGCAGGTGGATCAGGCGATCGGTATTGCGTATTTATTGGCGAGGGCTGGGAAGCAGGTTGGTACCCTGGAAGCGGCGGCGGAGGTGCAGAGTTTATGGAGTTCATGCGTTTGTGTCCTTTCCGACCGCCAGATGGGCAGCAAGACGTGCAACATTTGAAGCAGCAACATGCGCATTCAGCCCCGCAACAGATACAACGGAAGAGGCAGAAAAGTATAGAGAGGACAATGCATGAGCCGATAATTATTACGGCAATGACGGGCCATCTACGTTCGCGGGGTTAGCCTTCGTATTGTGGACAAGAAGCGCGGGTATAGAGGGCAAAGGCACTTAGCACTGACTTGCAGTAGGCCTTCGCCATACACTTGTCCCAGGACGAGAAAGTCGATTTTATATCGCCTGTGCTAGACGCGATGTCGCGCATCCATAGCAGTGTCGCCATATTTTTGGGTATTGAGAGTGATGCGTAGAATTAACGGTACTTTTCAAGTTTAAGGAGGCTGGTATTGAACGTTATCACGAGTCGCATTACGTCGAAGCGTTTGCGAACAATATACTCTAAGGACGAGGTTTAAGGACGAAAGGATTAGCCTGGAGCCAAAAAGAATGTGTATCTGTAGGTAAAGTCCCGCACAGCGTGCACTCTGACAAATACACTGTGCAGTTGAGATGAGAATCGTCATCGGGGGGATTTGGATGTGGGCTTCTAAGGTGAAACGGGTTACAGGAGGGAAGTGTGGCTGAGCTTCCACGCGTTGATCAAAGCAGCGTTGAACGATAGTTAGCGTCATGAGCGGGTGTTTGTACAGGGTCAGCGAGGTTCAGTGTCGCCCCCTCCCGTGCGCGCAGCAGCGATGGCATCTACAAGGGGGTAACATCAATGCCTCAGACGCCCCCCCTGCTAGTATGGTACACAAAATAACCTAACCCCGCTATATTACTTGGGGCTCGCTTATTTTTCGCTGCATATAGCAGGGGGGGCGTCTGACCCATTTATGTTACCCCCTTGTAATTTCGCTTAAGCTTCGCCTAAATTAGTATGTAGAGCTAGCAGAATTAGATGTAGTGGGTTGCCTCGTATTTGAAGCTATTCGCAATATCTCTTCATTACTAATATCGTGATCTCTGTTCTAGATCGTGGTGTAACTCTCGTCGTCGCCTCCGTCGAATATGGCGTTAAGACAGGTGGTTGAGAAGTAGATAAGGATAGTATTGGCGAAAGTCGAGGCCTTTAAAGGGGTGGACGAGAAGGACCTCCAACTGTTGAGATGAGGTTATGGAGCTAAAACTCTGTGTATTGCTTATTTTCTATATAGGTGGTTAAAGAGATTTTAAGGAACTTCGACCGCCGGTCAAAGTTCTCTAATTGGTTAGATTCCTGCCAAGAGGTTCTCCCTAAGTCTCATCACGTGATATCGTTGCGGGCTTGTTTTCCAACACCCTCCCTTAAGCTTAGTCAACGATACCACTATGTATACTGTATATAGGGGTATAGGATTGCTTAATAAGGGTTACTAAAGCTTCTCTAAGGTAGAATAAGTGTCTGATAAGGAGTTACGCCCTCCCTAATATTTAGAGACAGCGCCTGCTCCGTAAAACGTCTCTTAAAATTTTGGCAGCACCTCCCTATAGGTGTTCTACATTGCCTATAGAGCTCTAGAGGCCCTGTAGCCTCACCCTATATCTCTCCTAAAGTATATCCATCCTTCCTACCAGTATGAGCCCTCCCTGATGTCGTGACCGTTAGATTTGGGTGGTAGGTTTAAGTAGTACGTCAGGAAAAAATTTACCAGCATTTAATTTTTCGTTTCTGCCATTTTAGCATTTTCCAGCATTTTCCAGCATTTCCCAGCATTTCCCAGCATTTAGCGGCATTTATAATTAAGTATTAGCATTTGGCCGCCAAATGCGGCATTTATAACTAAGTACTAGCATTTAGCTGCTAAA
>Ga0307507_10000586_pt1 | contig 78419 bp, 30 predicted proteins | sample 7_EM_MG_FD_207223 | JGI IMG/M metagenome (GOLD analysis project Ga0307507, IMG submission 207223) | Populus trichocarpa ectomycorrhiza microbial communities from riparian zone in the Pacific Northwest, United States - 7_EM | ecosystem: Host-associated > Plants > Roots > Unclassified | place...
CATTTTGAGGGAGTTGGTTCGTGAATAGTTCCTAAGAGGCCGTCTGCAATTGACTTCCTTGCCTCCTTCCGTACGTATACTCTATTTTCACGGAGGTAATCCCTGATCTTCTTTAATCGATCCTTGCCAAGGTTATCAAGTATATCCCTCGTAAACGACTCAAAATCGTCGACAAAGCTCTCCCATAGGTCGAATCCCTTCCATCCATTCTCCTTGTATATCGATAATCGCCAATCAACGAATGCTTCGACTTCCTTGATATCGGTTGCGGTCGCGTTGATTCCAGTCTTCCATTTTTCAGTATCTATCGCGGAGGTAGCCATCTTTTGGTTCCGCAGTTGATTCGACAGTTGGACTAGAAGCGTGGAAACGACCACAAACTAATCATTCTGAAGGCGTGATGGACGCAGGTTAGAAGCGCGAGTAACCTCACAAACTGGCCTTTAGGCTTAGCAAGCAATACCTTAATTCTTAGCCTTCAACGAGAGGTCTAGAGAATCAGACAGTGCCTCTCTTCGTTATACCTTGCTGATCTGTGCGGCACTGATTAGTGTTCGGATCACGGGGGGGGGGGTTTGGGTTTAATCAATTTCGTTCTTTTCTTCTACTTCTACAGGTGGAATTTGATGGATCTCCTGAGCTCGCTTAGCTTACGTGGTCAACCCAATTGGTTACAAGCAACTGTGTCTACTATATTACAGAACCTTATTCAGACAATAGGCATTCTTAATAAGCTCCTTAAGGGGTTTTTTCTTAGGCTCTGGGTCTATTACTATAATAAAGTCTTTAATGCTCTAGTCTTGAGATTCGCTTAGTAGTTCTTCTAGGATAGTAGGGTTGACTTTCTTTGGTAGTAAAACGACGCGGTCTTGGTATTATAGACATTTGTTATTAGCATTAGTAGATACAACGCCTAAGAGGCGGCTAAGAGCGTCTAGGATTGTGGCTTTAGTGCTAGGCCTATAGGTAATAATAAAGTTAAATTAGGAAAGGAACTTAGCCTAGCGGACTTGGCGCTGGTTTAGTTATTTTGTTGTTATAAAGGTCTAGAGGTTCTTATAGTCTATAATAATTTTAAATGGCTGCTTAGTTCCTTATAGTTTAGGACGCTATTTTTCTAGTACCTTAACAATTGCTAGGAGCTCCTTATTATATATTTTATAGTTACATTTAGGGGCTAAGTACTTAGTAGAGAAGAATGTAACTAGCTTAAGCTTGTTACTTTTGTTGGCTTAGTAGAGCACTCTACCTAAAGCCCAGTTTAAGGCGTCTGTTTCTACTACAGTCTTCTTTATATAGTTGTAATATGCTAGGACTAGTGCTGTAGTAAATACTGTTTTTAGGGTTTAGAATACCTATGCTTAATTAGGGCCCTATAACTAGCTAATGCTCTTTTTTAGTAGCCTAGTTATAAGCTTAACTACCTTAGAATAGCCTTAAATAAATTGTTGGTAGAAGTTTGCGAAGCTAAGAAATTGCTATAGTTCCTTAGCTGATGTTGGGTCCTTCTATTCCTATAGGGCCTACACCTTTTTAGGGTCCATAGTTATACTATTAGTTAAGATAATTAAGCTAAGGTATTTTATTTTAGTAGTATAAAACTTAGACTTATTAATGTTAATCTGGAGTCTAGCATTACTAAGTCTCTAGATAATTTTATTTACGTATTTTATATATTTAGTGCGTGTTTTTAAAAAGATAAGGATATTATTAAGATATACGGTGCAGTAGTTGTTAAGGGCGTTGTGTAAAATATAGTTAATATAGTTCTGGAATATAGTGGGCGCGTTATAGAGACTAAATGGTGTAACTAATATCTTATAGAGTCCAAACTAGGTAATAAATACTATAAGCTACTTATAGCCTTCTGCAATCCGGATCTGGTTAAACATAGTAATTATATTAAGCTTGGTAAAGTACTTAGCACTATAGAGTATGTTAAGTATCTTGCGGATTAGTGGTAATAGGTACTAGTTTTTAATAGTAATTATATTTAGGCCTTAGTAGTTATAGTAGATTTATATACCGCTGCCAGGCTTTACAGTAAGGAGGAGTAGTACGGCAGCTAGTGAGGTTAATTTACGGATAAAACCCTTATCCAGCATCTTATTAATCTATTTCTTTATATAGCTAAGTTTAGCAGGTAAGAGCGGTCTTTTTTTATAATATAGGGCCTGGTTTCTAGGGATAATCTTAATTTTATGGTCCTATGGTTAGTAAGGGGGTAGCTTATCTACGTTTTTAGGGAGGAAATGCTTAATATGTTCACGGAACTCCTTTAGTAGGCGTTATAAAATATTTTTGCGGGTTAGTCCTGGTTTGCCTTTTAGGAATTTTTTAATATTAGTATTAACTATCTTTTAGCATAGAAACTTAGCCTTGGTTTTTAGGTTTATCTTAAGGAAGTTATAAAAATAAGGAGGTAGCACTTTACGGGCTTCCTCTATTGTATAGTTGCCTTCTATTAGTTAGCGGAAAGACTTTTCTAATAGGTTTAGTACTTCTATTAGGCCTATAGACAGCTCTTTAAGCAGCTATTAGTGCTCTTTTTATTTTTCTATTTTTACTAGCTCTGCTATATAGATCCTTATTACCTTTATGCCTTTTTATTTACAGAACTAGGTAAAATTAATGGTATAAGTGTATTTAATGTCGTTTAGGTTAGGGCGTATCTGGTTTTCCGGTGCTATAGCTGGGCTAGTGCGGCTTGGTTGGCCTAGGGGGACGGAAATGAGGCAGCGGCCCTATATGGTACGCGTAGGAGATGGGTATAAGGTTAGGTGTTGCAAGGAGGAGGTCTTAATTGCTCTGGTTTTAGTTTTAGCTATAATGCCTTTAGCTATTATATATGCGGTTATATATATATATAGTAATTAACTTAGAGTTAGGTGTTTTATTGGCTGGCCTAGGTTAAGCGGGTATATATAGGGGACTTATAGTTCTGGCAGTGTTTATTTTCTTAGGGGTAGGGTAGTGGTCTAGTCTTCTAGAATCTCTACTTTATTTACTATGTGTATTAGCTTACTAGTATTAGGTACCTCTTCTACTATTAGCTGATAGTATCTAAGCGTTAGCCGTGTGATGCGTTCGTATAGTGCTACTTAGTTATAGTTAGGAATGTGCCATAGGAGACAGTTATAGGCATAGTAGTTAGAGTTAAACTTAAGCTTTAGGGCGGGGAAGTCTAGCCTTAGGTTTGTTACGGCGCTGGTAGAAAACGGTAGATTATGGTAGACGTTATAGTAGACGCCGAGTCACGTAAGTCCACGTGACTAGAGGACCGCATAAAACTTCGCACGGCGCTACTATTCTTCTCCCTTCCTTTCTCTAGCTTTGGATCCTCGTTTATAGACTACCAATTATACAGGCTTACGCGTCCCTCATGCCGTGCTCATGCCTTAATTAACTGAGTTGCTAACATTATCTAAAGCTTAACTACTCTTTCTTCCTAAGAAGGAACTTAAATATATCTACAAAGGACACAGAATAGGACCCTAAGGACATCACCAGGACCACAAGGACAGGACAGACCCCTAAGAACTAAAAGAACACGAACAGAACGCAAAACCTAAGAATAGAACACGCACGGACCAGAACCCCTAGAAAATAAACAAACACTAGAAATTACCCAATACCCCTACTACCATACTAAGAAATACAGCAGCCGGCAAAGCCGCTGTAGGACCTGTAAATACCTCTAATAGTAAAACAGTCGCCGTCTTAACCCCCTAGGAAGAGCTTGTAGCAGCTAATACCGAAATTAAACGGCTTCGAGAGCTGCTTAAAACTAGAGACACCCCTACACCTAGTAAGGAGTTATTAGACACCTAAAGACTTACTATAGTCCTTAAGACCCTAGCCTAACGTACAGCATTAGCATCGTCGCGGTCCGCGAAGGTTGCGGACCCCCTATTGCTTACAGACGGAACTGACCCTACATTTAACAATTGGAAGCTTCAACTGCAAGACAAGCTTAAAGTTAATATAGACCACTTCCCTACTACCCAAGCTAAAATGGCCTACGTCTTTGGCCGTACTGGCAGGGACGCATAGACGTATCTACATCCATGATACGCCTAGGACTTAGCAGACCCCTTCCTCTCTAAAAAAGAGATAGTTAACTACCTGTCTTCCATTTACAAGGACCCCTTTAAGACACAGAACGCCCGCCTTGATTACAAAGCTCTTAATATAAAGATAACGGAGACCTTTTTAGCCTTTTAGACCCACTTTCTATACCTAGCCGGCTAAGCCTAAATTCCCCATAAAGACCTAATGCCAGACCTCTTTAACAAGCTTACTCTAGACCTACAGCGCGCCGTACTACCAGTTTTTACTACTATATAGACGCTAAAGGTACTTACGGACCACTGCCTAGCTATTAACTAAGGTCTTTATCGAATTAAGGCACGATCTAAGCGGTATAAAGCTAGAAACTCTCCAAACTAGACTACAAGCACTTTATAAACGGCCCGTAACACCCTAGCACAATCTGCAACTCCTATAGCACCAGCCGTACAGCCTGCCGTTAATTTAGCAGCTAGCCATACAGCTAGTCCTACTGCGGGTCCAGCGCATACTTAGCCTACATACAACAACCCCTGTAAACAGGCCCTTAGCAATTAAGGAGCTTGCTTCTTATACGGCCAGAAAGACCACTTTGCAAAGAATTGCCAGACAAAGGCAAAAACGGGCGAGGTTCTGTTAATTTAGGAGGACAGTATAGAGTTAGAAAAAGAGGAACCCTAGAGGAAGACTCCTCTCTAGGGTTAAAAGGGATTAATATATTATATATTAATCTAGGTCGGCTAGTTAGTAGAAGAAGCTACACTATCCCTTATACCTTATTCCGTAATAGATATTAAGTTTTAACCTCTACTTTAGCTAACTCTAGAGCAAATGCCTTTGCCTTAATAGACACCTAGTATACCATAAAGCTGGCTAACTTTTTAAATGCACCCCTTAAAGAACTGCCCAAACCAATTCCTATTTGCGGGTATAACGGACGAATAGGGCCACCCATTACAACTATCTTGCGGATTCACCTCCGCATTAACAGATAAAGGCAGTATAACGTCCCCTTTCTTATTACGGACCTTAGGAGCCATGATATAATTATAGGGAGAAAATAGCTAGCCTATTTAGGCTTATAGCTCAACATACGGAATAGACGGCTTATCTAGCCTAAAACCCTACCCCTAACCCCTTCCTTTATAAAAGAAATTAGCATTACAATGAAAAACCTTATACGGCCCTAGATTAATACTATTTACCAGGCCGATGCTATGCGCAGAGACTAGGCCTTTAAGAAGGATATACGTCTTAATCCTTAACAGATCTGTATACTACGCCGCCCCCAGACTATATATATTACGCTATCCGCACTAGAGACCTAGGAAGTTAGTAGTAACCTAGCTAAGCCCCCCACAGAGAACCTAGGCCCTACGCAGCCCTAAAGGAAAACTAGGGATATTGGACGCCATACTAAGCTAATAGACAGGAAGGATAACTTACGGAAAATGGAACATAAGCTAAGGAAGACTATACACCCTATACTACAAGATACGGCCTAATGAGCGTCTATAAAGAAACCTATAAACCTCCCACCAGTTAATATCTACTGTATTAGCGCTATAGGATTCTACCAGAACTTAGTTTAGCCTAATACCGTTACCTTTACGACTAGCCTATACAAAATTGATTAAATGCTTAAGGAAAAGGAAAGCGAGCTTAGCGGACAGGAAAGCGAGCTTACAGATAAGGAACTAGTAGAATAAAAACTGCCCAATCAACACTAGAAATTCAAGGACGTATTCTCTAAAACAGCGTTAGATATACTTCCGCCTTACCAACTATATAACTACAAGATCGAGATCGATTAAGGCAAGGGAAGTACCCTTAGCTTTAGCCCTCTCTACCCGCAGTCTATCGCCGAATTATAGGCTATAAAGTAGTACCTTATCGACAACCTTAATAAGGGCTTTATTAAGCCTAGCCAAGCCCCTTTTAACTTGCCTATTCTCTTTGCCAAAAAACCAAATGGAGGACTGCGCTTCTGCATTAACTACTATAAGCTAAATAATATAACCCGCAAGGACCGCTATCCACTACCCTTACTTAATAAGACTCTTGCCTAAATAAGTAGAGCTAGGGTCTTTACAAAGCTTAATATCCGTTAGGCCTTTTACTAAATTAGGATAAACCCTAGGTCTAAGGAGCTTACTATATTTTAAACCCGTTACGGAATATATAAATGCAAGGTACTCCCTTTTGGACTAACTAACAGACCAGCTACGTACCAGTGGTATATAAATAATATACTCTTTAACTACCTTAACGACTTCTATACGGCCTACCTAGATAATATTATAATTTACTCTAAGAATAAGCTGGAACACAAGGAGCACGTCTATAAAGTCCTACAATAGCTCTGCAAGGCTAGTCTCTAGGCCGATATTAAGAAGTTGGAATTTAGTGTTAAGCGTACAAAGTACTTAGGTTTTATTATCAGTATAGACAGAATTAAGGCCAACCTAGAGAAAACGGCCGTAATTAACCAGTAGACACCCCCATGGACTATAAAGGGGGTATAATCATTTTTAGGTTTCTGTAACTTCTACTAATACTTTATTAAGAACTACAGCAGGATCGCCCAGCCTCTTAACCGCCTTACTAGGAAAGACCAGCCATTCCACTTTAACGCCATATATATGCAGGCCTTTAATGAGCTTAAAAAGCGGCTGGTATTAGCTCCCCTACTTGCCTACTTTAACCCAGAACGGCCCTTAATGCTAGAAACTGATGCCTTAAACAGTATAATAGCCGGTGTTTTTTCCCAAAAGCAACTGGACGGAGAATGGCACCCTATTACATACTATTTAAAGACTATAATAGATGCCGAGCTAAACTACCATATCCATAACAAAGAAATGCTAGCTATTATCTCTAGCTTTTAGCACTAGCGTGTACAGCTAGAGGGGACCCCTAAGCCTATTAAGGTAGTTTTAGATCATAAGGCCCTAGAATACTTTATAACAACCAAGGCCCTTACGGCCCGCTAGGTACGCTAGGCGGATATCCTATCTCAGTTCAACTTCTTAATTATATATAGACTAGGCGCTACGAACCGTGCGGATACTCTTATAAGGCGTAAACAGGACCTAGGTAACCAGGCAGCTATAAAGATCTTATTACGGACCTAGGCACTACTATAACCAGAGCACCTTGACCCCCAGATACAGGCAGAACTAAATATAGACCCTTTAGACGCTGAGATATGCCCTATTAACTCTATAGAACTTAACCTTATTAATAAACTGCTATAGGCAAACCATACAGCCCCTTCTCTACAGGAGTGCCGCGAAAAGGTAAAGGATGCTACTAGCCCATAGTCCCTCAAAAACGGACTACTTAAGCACTAGGAACGGCTGGTGGTGGTAAAGAAATAGAATTTATGGACTCGGCTTATCGCTAAAGCATATACTTAGGTCTCTACGGCCTACCCCAGAAAAAATAAGACCCGCAGAATTATTGGCGACCGCTACTACTGGCCCAAAATAGTTACGGATATTAACCGCTATATACAGAACTGCGACGACTGCTGTAGGTCTATAATTCCACAAGACAAGACCCTAGGGCTATTAAAGCCACTCCCAATACCAGAACGCCCCTAGCAGCATATCTCTATAGACTTCCACAAGTTACCTACAGACCGCGACGGATATAATATAGTTATAATCCTAGTTAACCGCTTTAGCAAGCGCCCGTTCTCAATCCCCTATTATAAGAATATTGATGCTAAAGAGGCGGCCTAACTATATATCTACTATGTCTACCAAATTTACGGACTACCAGATACTATTATATCCGACCATAGGCCGTAGTTTATATTAGCCTTCTAGAACGAGTTCACCCGGATCCTAGGTATTAGGCTAAAGCTCTCTACGGCATACCACCCCCAGACAGACGGTCAGACAGAGATTATAAATTAGTACTTAGACCAGAGACTCCGGCCCTTTATTAACTACTTTTAGGACAACTAGAGCGGACTACTACCCATAATAAACTACGCCTAGGCAACCCTACCCCATAACTCTACAGGGTTTGCACCTATTCAGCTAGAAATAGGATACTTACCCTATATAAGCTTTAACTGGAAGAGACCGGAAGGACCATAGACCATACGCGAAAAACTATCTTATAAGGAAGCACAGCAGTATACTAGACGCTTAGAAGAAGTATAGACGGTAGCCTATAAGAACCTAAAGAAGGCCTAGAAATCGATGGAATAGCAGGCAAATAAGCACAGGCGCAAGCCCAACTTTACTATAGGCGATAAGGTCTGGGTTACAACAAAGAACTAGAAGACAGAATAGCCTAGCCATAAGCTAGACTATAAGATGGCAGGACCGTATAAGATCCTTAATAAAGAAGGCAACTTATATAAGGTTAAACTCCTAGACTCAATTAAAGTCCACCCTGTTTTCTTACCAGATAAGCTACGGAAAGCTGCAAATAACCCACTACCTGGACAAAAGAATAAGCCTCCACTGCCAATTTAAGTTAATGGCGATAACGAATGGGAAGTTAATAAAATACTAGCCTATAAACTAGTACGAGGAACGCTAAAATACCGTATCTAATAGAAAGGTTACGATCCAGACCCAACCTAGTACCCCGCCTGGAACTTTATAGGTTGCCCCTAGAAGCTTAAAGAATTCTATAACCAATACCCTAATAAGCTAGGACCCCCAAAGTATCTAGACAAGTGGATGGAGTGCTAGTATAGCGAAGATGATAAGCTACCTATTGAGCATACAGATAAGAACACCCTATGGACATGATACGGACATACAAAGCCTAAGGGCAGGCTTTTTCGGAGGGGGGGGTAATGTTACGGCGCTGGTAGAAAACGGTGGATTATAGTAGACGTTATGGTAGACGCCGAGTTACGTAAGTCCACGTAACTAGAGGACCGTATAAAACTTCGCACGGCGCTACTATTCTTCTCCCTTCCTTTCTCTAGCTTTGGATCCTCGTTTATAGACTACCAATTGTATAGGCTTGCGCGTCCCTTATGCCGTGCTCGTGCCTCAATTGACTGAGTCGCTAACAAGGTTATACTTTTTAAGCCAGGGCATTCCAAAAATTACTAGTATAGAGGGTAATAACTTTATAATATAGAAGAGTATAGATTCTGTATAGTGGCCAATTATTATTTTTGCTGTAAAGTAGTGGGTAATAAAGCTGGATAGAAGTCCGTTAGTAAGGCAGAGTGGTTTTAGGACTAGGAGTCTTTTTATTATAATATTGTGCTTTTTTATAAGTAAGTCTTTATCTGTAAACGCTAGTGCTATACTACCACTGTTAATAAGGCTTACTATTTTAATAAAAACTTATAGGAGTGGGTTGCGTAGTAAGGAGAGGTAGGTCTAAATAAGGATAGCATTTCTATTGCTATTTGCTATTCTAAGGTTAAGTGGCAGCTGGCTTAGAATAAGATCTAACTAATCTAGTAGCATAGATCTAATCCTTTTATTCTCCTCCCTATATAGTTCTAACCCTTAAAGGCGACTTAGTCTAAGGGTTGGTCTTTTAATAACTAAATTATAGGGCTTGGCTGGTGACTATGGTCTTAGTTAGTATATCCTAACGTATTGGTCTCTAAGGGTGTATATATACTAGGGGGTACTTTACTAAGGATATAGCTGGTCTTATAGTTAGTAGCGGCATAGAGCACTTGTCTATAGTTTGTGTACGGGACTATTAGCTAGGGCTATATTAGGGAAGGGAATTATAAGGGTGGGTTTCTATATCCAAACCCACGTCCCTATCTGCGGTTACTGTCTTAATTTCTATCCCCTTTGCTAAAGAATCTGCTATAGCTTGGAGGGGGTTGGCGTAGTAGTATTAGGAGGGGATTTAGGTTCCTCTTAGGGTTGTAAGCATCTTTCTAGTAGCTAGGTTAACTATATGCTATACAGAGTCTATTATCTATATAGTGTCTTTAGATATTATTAGGGAGGCCACCACTACTACTGCCAAATTTAACGGTGTTAAGGTCTATTAGGTTATTTTATGGTGCCAGTGTTAAGGTATTATTGTTAGGTGGTGTAGGTTAATAGCTGCTAGCGGTACTTAGCTTAGCGGTATTAAGCTTAGTGTAGTAGGCGTGGTTTTATAGGTTATAAGCGAATATATCTATCTACTTACTCTAACCTTTATAGTTAGCATCGCCAATCTTATGGCTAAGGGTAAGGGCTAGGTCCTTTATTTTAGAGGAAATATTCTTTTTAAGTAAATCTACTTTTTATTCCTTAGTTTTATTTGCTTTAATTATTAACTTATTAAGCTCTGCTTTCCAGGACTAGTAGTTACACTTGCTTTAGATTAAGGTATCTAACTTATTTTTTACTGCTTAAGTTATATTAATGGTCTTGTAGTGCTTCCTTATATATATAAGCATAGACTTTTAGTTGGAGAAGGTCTATTTGCTTAAGTTGTTTGGGTGTATACGTAGTATATTAAGGCCGTACTTAATATAGTTATAGGCCTTATCTATTATCATGTCTGACATATAGAGGACTTTATCTATTAGGGTCTTAAAGCACTTTATATCTTTCTAGAAAATGCCTTAGATCTTTATTTCCTATATCTTAAATTTTTCTTGTTTTTTAATTGGTGATCCCTTGCCGTTAAATAGGGTTAGATCTTTTACTTTACGCTTTTTTCTATAGGGCTTGGTTAGAAGAGGGGAGCCTATAGCTGTATTCTTATTGGCAATGGTCTGGGTAAGTATAGTAATCTAAGAGCTTAGACTTTGTATGGTCTTAGTGTATACAAGGGCTTGCTGTTTATATTGTTGTATATATAGTTTAAGTGTCTTAAGGGAGTTAATTCTGTGCTGAGCTTCTTTAAGTTAGGACTTTATAGTTCAGCCTTTATTATAGACGGCTTAGAGGCCGTTTTTAACGCTAGTTAAAAAGGTTGTATATATAGAGAGGTGCTAGAAGGTTCCTACTATATTAAGGTCCTTAGGGTACTTTAGACCACTCCTAATTGCCCAGGTAATGTGGGTGTAGGAGGTATTAAAGAGGCAGGCAAGCACTTTGCGTGGGTTTATTAATGGGGTATTATCTATGTTATAGTTGCCTATTTTAAGGGATCTAGGTAAGGCAATTGAAATCTATAAGGCTTGCTGTGATGCTAAGATTGTTTAGGACTATACTAAGGTTGTCTAGGACTGTGGTATAGTGTTGTTGGTTACGCTAGGTCGCGATTACACTGGGAAAACGGGGATAATATACTAGGAAGAAAAAGAAAATAGAGGTCGCGATGGGGCGCAATTAGAGATACCATAAACTGTTACAGTGCTGTAATGTAAGTAGGCTAAATAACTACATTGTGGTATGAAGAGGAGAAGGAGGTAAAAGGGGGTATCGTATATAAATAGTAGGGGCAGCCGCCAAGGCGCTAGTGGTGGGCCAGCCAATAGTAGGAAACAGTACGAGACAGTATGCGTCAGGACAGTGCCGTGACATACTTATAGAGCTTAAATTAACCCATGCAGCCTAAATTCCATGGGGATAATTGTATAGTAAGCTTTCTAAAGACGGCTAAGTAATAGAGTTCGCTTAGAAGGACGCCAATATAGTACTTTTTATAAGTACTATTAACGATGGTAAGTTCTATAATTTTACTTTTAAGGCTTAAAGCTAATAACGTTATACATTACCAGGTTAAGAGAAGATTAAGGACCTATAAAAACGGCCTCTACTTACTTTTAGCAGCGCTAGGCAGACTTGAAAGGTCTTTGGCGATGAGGTCTAGAAGTGGTTGCTTATTCCTACCTTTATTTTCTACTCTAATTACTACATATGCGGTGTAGATATTACTAATTAATTGCGCTTGTATTTTACTATATAGAGAACCCACTGGCAGACCTAGAAGCCTCTATGGCACTTCCTTCTTAATATAGTAATTGGCAACTGCTTTCTGCTGTCTTTCTATACTCCTACTAATTGCCAAGCATGCCGTAAGGATAGCCATAAGCAATTCCAAATTGACCTCCGCAATGCCCTATTTAAGCGCTTAATCCGCAAGCAAAAGGCTTATACTAAGGAAGACCCCCCTCGACGTTCTATAAACAAGATTCTATGGTATCCTACAGAGACCTATACGCTAGTAAAGCTCTGGAGGAAACTAAAATACTGTTCGGCGTGCATGGAGGCTGGCAGGAAGACTCAGGTAGAGCATAAGGGGCGCAGGAAGGTTCTCTTAAAGATATCGCCAAATACTACAAGGAAACCTTATGATAGTGAGGATTGGTAGGAGGAAGAAGGCGCCAAGCACTCTATTTGGCTGCGGCGTGTGCCAAATACCGTTCTGCAGGAAGGATGACTGTTGGCTACCTTATATAGAGCGACTCAACTCCAAAGAATAAGCTTTATATATCACTTTTATATGAGAATTGAGCAATATTACTACCTTCGTATTTCTGAGCACGGGGCCTTGATCTAATTGATCTAATTGGCTAGCCCTTATCGATAGTCGTACGACCCATTTTGACGTGTTAAGGGATATCGCGAATATCCATTCATATCGCGATATTTTGGCTCTCTTAATGATAATAATGGATATTTGGTCAAAATATCAATCCATTTATTATTGGGACCGCTGGTAAAGGTAAGGGAGCTGTACGCGGTACTTATGACGTCTACCCTTCTATAAACCCGCACAGACGTGTATTATATATATATTAATTAGTTTAGAGCTACGTACGGGTATGTAGATTACTACTGGCGATACATGTGCTAACTAGAAAGATCTAGTACTCAACACTACAGCCCTCTTACCACTACCACCTGTTCTTACCGCGGGTGATTATATTGTTGTATCTCCGTAACAAAATCACTAGGTGCGATTATGATTCGATTCGTTATGTTACTATATAATCGAACATAACCGTAACTAACTGATCATTGCCATGTCCGCTTCCTTGCATGCACAGCAACGATATAAGCTATGAGCGAATCATCTGTTCACCATACCCAAGATAACGACATAACCTCTTTTCCTCTCCCGAACGGTACTACCTCAATGCTCCCATCTTTAGACGTGACGACCAGTGGTATTTTCTCCCCTTTCCTTTCGAGTCGAATCATAGGCCCTTCTTGTTCTGTTGTGCCGTCAAGTTTGTAGAATTCTCGTCCGTAGCGTGAGAGAAACCCTTCGATTGATGTTTGCCTAATCTCTTCTTCTTTGATCCATCCTTGCTTGATACCTTCCTCTAAAGCGCCGATTACAAGAGCAGTGCACCATGGCTGAGTGAAGCAGCCTGCTGCAGCGTTGCCGGGTCCTTTCTTAGACTGAATTGGATGCGGGGCCGAGTCGCTTCCTTCCGTGTTTTTCAGTAAGTAAATAAAAGCATTCTCTACCGCGGTCTAGTTACCGAAAAAGAATTTTCCTGAACCCTCTATCACTGCTCTAACTAAAGCTACGCGATCCTCTGGCGCCTGTTAGATAGTCAGCATAAATGCACTTTTGAAATCCGAGGCTATTACACGACGATTTGTCGCTTATAGCTGTGGAGCTGCTGTTGTATGGATTAATTTAGGTAAAGATATTCCTCTCATTTTGACTTCTTCCAGCCAGGAATAACAAAATTTTAAATTATAGTACCTTTGCAACAGGCTTACAAAAATTGAAAGCATCACCACAACCCCAGTCATCAACGGTCATCCATAGATGATGTGCTAATCGTGCGCGGTGTGTGTGAATTAATTAGAAAATAGATCTAGAGCTTAAGAAACTTACCGGTTAACGTACCCACCACCTGCAATTGGCGTTAGCTGAGATATCTCTTTTCGGAAGCTCGCAGGCTCATCCTGAAGTTGGGATTCCCTACCGTTCGTCCACATAGTCGCACTGCCTCTAAACCTTCCCGAGTACTGACATGTTCAAGAACAATACGTAGCTTAGGGAAAGCTGCGTGCAGCTTGTAAAGGTGAGGTAGGAACTTCGGTTCGGCGTTGAGTACGGTTACGGCTTCTGTCCCATCTGCTTTGGCATATTCAGTTGGAGGCGAGCTCATCATTTCGCCGTGCAAATTTAAGACCATGTCGTTAGCCTCCATTTCCTCGAAAATGGGGTAGTATTGCTCTATATCTAGCACACCATCTTGGGAATTTGTGGTAACCTAATTTAACGATCAGCTGTGTTAAGTCTTATGAGGCGAACTGGAACAATCAGCGCATACTCCGGCTGGGTAAAGCTTGACCTAGAAGCCCAAGTCAGCGACCACGTTCCTAGAAGAGATACATGGTGTAGGAGGGTAAGACTATGGTAGATAGTAGAGCGTTTTAGTATGAATGCGGAGATTTACGCCATGTATGATTTTCGTACGAGCAGCCTCAGCGATGGTAGCTGCGCTCAACTCTGGATGCAGGTAGAGAGACATCAAAAATGTTACGCCGGGAGCAAGACGAGACAATTTTTCGTGGTAAGCAAGGGCATCAGAAACCTTGATTATTGGTGGTTGAAGATTTGGCATAACGAATATCGTATCACATCCGCCCTCCTTAACAAGCGGCGTGATAAATTCCATCATTGTATCTTGTCGAAGATGACAATGGAAGTCCGCCTGAATGAGAGTGAAGGCAGGTAATTAGCATATAAAGTTCACAAAAAAGTGAAATATTTTGCCTAATTTTCCATAGAAAATGTACACTAGTTTTATACAACGAAATGGCTTGCTTACTGTGGGCGGCAGCTCAAGAAAAGGAATATTTTTCAGCTGCATTTTGATTTTGGGTAAGCTTAATAAGACACTATAGTACCAGAGAGCATAGATATTTTAGGAAAGACGATCAATAAGTTTCTACCTGTCGGATGGATAGTGCAAAGAAATTTGCAACCGGACAGGATATAGATAAGGTGCATGGATATTTTTGCGCATACAGCTGAAGATCTGCATGAGGGGTGGTGGTGCTTGGCGGCATTTGGCGGCAATTTTAAATCACGTGAGTCTAGATTTTGGAGGTCTTTTTCCACGTTGAACGTCACTGATGGGGGTCGGCGAAAGCTGAGCGCGGTTACCGATGGAGCCGCCGGAAAAGGTCGGCGGTACCACACTTTTACCCAGTCTTGACAATAAAAAGCTTTTTTTTCTGGATAAGATCACGTTGAAGGGATGAAGCCGAAATGCGTTAGCGCCAAGAGTGCTTCGTCAGGCAATACGTCAACACCCGTTGCCTAGCAACGACCTCCATCACAAGCCCGAAACCGCAATTTCCAAACCAACTTTTAATATACGCAGAATCACAATTCGCAAAGGCCAGAATCCATTCCTCAGCCCGCATACAGAACCGCAGAAGCAATCCCGCGTATTGCCCTCCATTCCACCCCCGGCGCCAACTCCATGACCCGGGAATCCTCACGTCGCGACCACACTCGGCACGAACCTAGGGATAGAGACCGAGACCGCGACCGTGACCGGGACCGCGATCGCGAACGAGAACGCCAGCGACGCCGCCGTGGCCACCGCGCGACTGACAGTACCGGGGAGCTTCTCCCTCCAGTCACTCGAACACCGCGAGATAGCGCTTCCGAGAGCCCGAGTCCAAAGAAGGTGAGGGGTTCGGATAGAACGAGTGGTAGTAGAAGCAACCCGCTTTCCCTGGGTAGTTTAGCGAAGCTTGATGCACAGAACTTGAAGCGAGGTTCGAGGGGTTACGACTATGACTCGGAGTATGTTAAGGAGGTGAGGCAGAAGGAGGCGAGAATGGAGAAGGAGAGACTGAGGGAGGAGGCACTAGAGAGGAAAAGGGAGAGAGAGCGGGACAGAGAAAGGAGGAGAGCATATGAGAGCGATAATGCACAACAGGAGCATGAGCGAGTAACGGTGGAAAGGAGAGAGGAAGAGAAGAAGAGGAGAAGGCACACAGATGATGAGAGGGAAGAGAGACGCAAGAGATACACGGAGTCTGAGCGGGCAGAGAGGAGAGAGCGGCGGAAAGCCCAGATAAAAATTCCTGCGCACCAAAAGAGGAGGGTTGTAAGTGGTCCGCTCCTGGAAGAAGGTGGCAAGGATGAGGTGTATGAGTACATGGCAGAGAAGAAGGGTGGAGCTGATAGCGATGGGCATACTGACGAAGAGTGGGCACGGAGAAAGAGGAAGCGTATATGTGAGAATAGAAGTTTCCGACATTTTGGCTATGGTCTAATCAATCTATTTAGGTATTATTGTTGGGGTCACTATCTTGATTCTAACAATTGTGATAGTGGTCGCAGTGCTGATGTCAAAGAAGAAGTCTGACCCTGTAGAGAGCAAAGCTGCAGCCAATTCACAAAAACCTTCGAACAGCAACTTGAATGGCGTTTCCGAATCTTCTATCCCTTCCTCTGCCCAAGGCACAGTGCTAGACCCTTTCACATGGTATGACACGACAGACTTCAATGTCACATATACTGATGCTACAGTCGGCGGTCTTTCTATTATGGGACTCAATTCAACTTGGGATGATTCAGTTCAGGCGAACTCTAATGTTCCAGCCCTAAAAGATTCGTTCAATTATGGTACTATGCCAATTCGAGGCATGAACGTGGGTGGATGGCTGAGCATTGAACCCTTCATCACACCGTCCTTCTTCTCAGGCTTCAGTACACATGATGGGGTAATAGACGAGTACACCCTCACCTCTAAACTCGGATCTACGAAGGCAGCGCAGACTTTGGAAAAGCACTATGCTTCCTTCGCCACAAGACAAACTTTTGAGGATATCCGTTCAGCTGGTTTCGACCATGTCCGTATTCCCTTCTCCTATTGGGCTATCACAACCTACCAAGGCGATCCCTACGTACCGAAGATTTCGTGGCGATATCTGCTCCGCGGGATCGAGTACGCCCGACAAAATGGCCTGCGGGTAAATCTGGATCTCCACGGCGCACCAGGAAGTCAGAACGGATGGAACCACAGCGGTCGCCAAGGCTACATCGGCTGGTTGAATGGCACGGACGGAGACTTGAACGCTCAGCGCACCCTCGACATCCATGGCCAGCTCTCTGCCTTCTTCGCCCAACCTCGCTACAAGAACGCCGTAACTATGTATGGCCTCGTGAATGAGCCGCGTATGGTCGCCCTAGACACTCAATCTGTGCTCAGCTGGACCGGAAAAGCTATTGACATAGTCCGCAAGAACAACATCACCGCCGTCATTGTCTTCGGCGACGGCTTCATGGGTCTGGACAACTGGCAAGGCAAGCTGCAAAACTACGACAACTTGCTCCTGGACGTGCACCAATACGTGATCTTCAACACCGACCAGATTGCACTCAAACACACCGACAAGCTGACCTTTGCATGTAAAGGCTGGACCACGCAAACGCTGCGCTCGCAGAACAAAGCCACCGGCTTCGGCCCGACAATGTGCGGCGAATGGTCGCAGGCTGATACTGACTGCACGCAGTACATCAACGACGTCGGCGTCGGGAGTCGCTGGGAGGGCACCATGAACACGGGCAGCGCTTCGACCTCGGTGCTCGATCCCACCTGTCCAACGCAGAACAACCCGGCCTGCGAATGCACCGACGCGAACGCGGACCCGTCGAAATACTCGGCCGCGTACAAGCAGTGGCTGCAGCAGTTTGCAGAGGCGCAAATGGAGAGTTTTGAGCAGGGGTGGGGCTGGTTCTACTGGACGTGGGAGACAGAGGCGGCAACGCAGTGGAGCTGGAAGCTGGGAATGGCGGCTGGCATCCTGCCGTCGAAAGCATACGATCGGAATTTTAATTGTAATAACACCATTCCAGATTACGGGCAGTTGGGGTTACCTGAGAACTATTAGGTGTAGAGTGGAGAAAGTTGGCTGGTTACATAGGACTAGAGGAGGATTTTGGCGTTCGGGTCTTTTTGTTGTGTTTTTGACTTGATGAATGCGGTTAAAGATGGCGGTGCATATAATAGGCGTTTTGATGCATACCATGTCGATACCAAGAGCTTATACTCGCCTATGTATAAATGAAATGCTGTACATTTGAACAATAGACCCAATATATCATGGCCTTCTCATGGCTTGTGTGTCCATGTACGTTTGCAGATAATAACTTCGTTATACAGGAACTTTATATGATACAGATCGTTAGAGCTTGAATCCAGTATTCTGGAAAGCTTCACCATACATAACTTCATGGACATAACATTCGTCGACAAGAGTCCATGTATCCTCATGTCCCGTAGAAGGAAGATATATGATACCTGTGCTCCCGGTATTAGCATAACAACATTATTCAATCTCATGGTCTCTGGACTGAGGCCCATATGCCTTAACCCGCTTGCATGCATCGCTAAATCGCGACTAGAATTAATTGGGTACTAGTATCTCGTGCAGCTTACTTGATTGGCTGACCCGTTATCGATAACAGATGCACGCAAACCAGCGGGTTAAGGGATAGCCCCTTCTCGTGAAAACAAAAAGCCTCCCAGTGTTTATTTCAAACAGAGCATCCAGCACTTCCGGATTAGAAAGGGTCCCAAAAGTTAATTTGCAAAACCCTAAACCGTAATCCAGTATTAATATAATTTATAAATATCTATCTGATGCTATGCGAAGAAGTGCAACAACTGGATATGAAATGATCGACTTACGAAAAAAGCTTATCAAACTCTACAAAGCGTCTTCAAGGCCTCGACCTGGATGATTTTGCGTGAGTTTGTAAATCGTGTTTATTACTCTCTGTTCCTACTTTAGAGTTGGCTGAAGACCTTGGCCGCGGATGACGTTTCACAACATCGGAAGTGGTATCGGGTAAGGTGCCATGTGCTCAATAGTTCTTTCGATACTCTTCGGGGACTTGCCGAGCCGTATGACGACCAACTTTGCAAAATGCAAAAATCCTTCCCATCATGTTCATCCAGGAATTGCGTTCAGAGACGTTGTCTTAGTCAGTACAAATGGACTCAATCCATATGGAATGGTTGCGTGACCTTGCCCGAAAATGGTGAAGCGCATCATGTAAATTCGAGGTTATATTCATACGCTTGCCCTTATTGCAAATGATTGTTTTCTCTTCGGCTGAGTTTGGTTAATATATCCCACCGCTTGATAGCTTTGTGGCTGCCGCCATCTTGTGATAAAATGTCAAACAAGAGGTTCCTATCCTTTTCTGAAGTATAGGGCAGGGCTTCGTTTTTTTTGGGCCGTCCTTCAATTCTACTTCTCTCATTTTGCACCAGATAAATCCGCTGCCATCACCGTTAGCGATGGTAAGAAGACGAATCGAGGAATCATTGTTTAGTGGGGCGTAAATACGAGGCTTCGACTGAGCGGAAAGCCCTTCCCTAACTCTCGTTGCCAGACGTCGGAAACGCTTGCTCTTTCAGGGTTCCATGTTTGACGGCTTCTCACTAAAGTCGCCTGACAAAGGGGAGGTCGTTAATCCAAACGATGACTGGCTGAAAAGGTTGATAGGACCTGCAGTTGTTAGAGGTCCATAGCACCGAGAGATTCTAGGGCCAGACACGTCTTCCAGAAAATGAGTCGTGGATGTTCTAACATCCCAAGGCTGTTTTCTACCAGCGGTTACTCAGCCTCAGCCTTGGCGGCTGATGAGACTTTATGCTGGCCTAGGAGCTGGCTACTTGCTCACAAGATGGCCAGACTACTTTCAAGGCATATAAGAGTTGAATTACCGTTAACAGGATTGCAAGAGAGGTATACGTTTTGCGATCATATGTTCGAACAGTCTTGAATCCAGTTCGATAATTCTGTGGTATACATGGTATCGATAAAATTACTACCTCCGCTCATATTCGTGCCGGCGACAGCAAGTCCATCCTCTATTCAATCGTCTTACTCCTGAAATAAACCCCTACGAAGGGAAGGTTGCCAGCCATATCTAGAGAATAAAGATTCCGCCAGTAGATTCTTTGAACCAATGCACCACATTTACTCGGCTCCAAGCCGATAGCGCCTGAGGTGGGCGAGCGTCGGAGTCGAATAAATAATGTAGGAATATTTCTTGAAGATGATGTCTAGTACGGTTGGTTGAGAGCTTTTCATGGTGTGGCTTGAGATCATGTCAACTTGCGAGTGTTTCCAACTTCGCAAGGCGCAATGGGGGCGAGCTCATCATTAGGTGCTAGTCATAACAGGTTCTGCCATCTTCTCCTTGCCTTTTTCGGGTTTAGACTTGTCATCATCCAGGTAGAGATCATTTTCGTAAATATAATCGACAACTTTGTCTGGAATGAGGTACCGTATGCTCATGCCTCGTTTACGGAACAGTCGAATTTTGGTGGAACTACACGCTAAGTCAGTACGCGGTCACTATATCAAGGAAGTGCTAACTCACGAGACGTCGTTTTGAATCAACTGCTGGATCACCCTAATATTGCCTCGCCATTGTTGCAGGCTAGCAAGCGCATCATCTAGCGAGTTTGTTTAGTAGGTTTACTATTTGTTCTTGGGTAGGCAGAGCTTACCTATATCTGTACCGCTCCGCTCAAGGATGAATGCCCCATAATGGCCTAGGATTCTTTCCAAGTCCTCTTGTGCCCACAGACCGGGCGTACTCATTGTCTGTATAAGATCCGCGCCGGCCAATAGAGCCACATGTATCTTCTTCTTTTCTCCTGTGTATGTCTCGATACCTCCAAGAACTTCATTAAGATAATAATCAAAATGGTCTAGGACCTTAACGGTGGGAAGGTATTCTTTGTGTAGCGGCTCCCACGGATCCACTCCAATCCAGGTAGAGCTCTGTTTCACAGCGAGGTTACACATTGTGATCCTGTGCTGAGCTGAGACGAGGCCAGCCTTCTTGTAGGCGTCGCCGACAGGACTGAAGAAGCCGCCGACAACCTCGAAGTCGGTCTGAAACTCGCAGTAGTCGGCGGCCTGCTCGAACATTCGTAGGTGTAGGTTCGTAGGAGGCGAGAATGACCCGCAGGAGACTAGGACAAGCGGGATTTTGCCTGAGTCTAAAAGTAATTTCTTCAGCCTATCTGCCGGAAAAGTGTAGTTCTCTAATGTGAGGGCGGCCTTTTTCTGGGTGTCACCACCATGGGTAATTCCATCATCCGCGACAGCGAGCTTCGGTGAGTTTGCCATCGTTGCTGCTCCCGTCTTCTTGTGTTTTGGTACAATGTGCAGGTAGGTTTGACGATGTTTCTTGTGCTCGGCTGAGGTTCAGAAGGACTGACTGGACCCTAGAGAGTATGACGCGACTGCCTGGGGGTTCTTCCGGGTTAGTAAGGCGGAAGGAGCGGCAGTTTGCGAGACAACGACCGCGATGCGATGTGGTTTGTTTATGGGTGAGACAGTCTCGGCTAGGAGGAAGCAGCTAGAAGGGGAATGGGGACTGAGTACTTGACTGGTGGGCGCGACATTTCTTATGGTCTTAGGAAGCCCTTTGGCCTTTGTAGCGGCGGGGTGGGAGTCTGCGGAGGGGAAATCTACCCTTGACCCTTGAACAAGCTCGGTTGAGACCCTTTAAACTCCGAGCTAGAACAGGCTCTGATAGTCACGATTACTCGACTGCGCAAACCTTTTGCACAATACTTCTCTGTGCAGGTGAAAGCAGTGCAAGAGGAGCAATTATTCCATGACGGTATTAATCATCACTGCATGACGCGCTGAAAAGCATCATCTTGGTGCGAGAATTATCTCGTGGACTCTTGGGGTAGCCTCCCCACACGGGTGATTGACAATCTAGGATTGCTAATACTAGCAGAGGAGCGCGGGATTCCGGTGGCGGACGGATCATTTAGGGAATCTGTAGTGTCTGAGATCTGCGGTCTAGGCTTTGAGTGATCCTCCAGTTTCGTAGTGCAATAATAATAGCGCTCAGCGTATGGTGTGGCGTTGTGTGTAGGGAGACGTCCGACAGCCCTGCTCCATGGAGGCTGGAGAAGTAGCATGTCTCTCGACATATTTATTCGCATCCTGGCAAAGGCCAGCGTCTTCCGGAGAGTGCATGTATATAGTTAAAGCGAAGATGCCGGGTGGGCCTTGTCTGGCCATTGCTCGCATGCTCCATGGAAAGTGATTGCGGACCGGGTTATGCCGCCTACATGCACAGCTGCAAACACACACTCCGGTCTGGCGCATGTCGAAATATCCTCCTGAATTCTCATCAGAGAAAGGAACGGCAGTGTGCAGGTTACCAGGCCGAAACGTGCGGCAGCATCTGTGGAACTCAAGGCTCTGTATAACAAGTCATCCCCACTGCATTAAGCGGGACCAAGCAGCGACGCCATCATTATCATCTCCATCTCAACCGTCGCAGGATAGCCGTTACCCACACCGTCTCCATCTACCGAGACGTACTTCCACACTTCGACGCACTGCATCACGGTTTTGTTCCATTCTAAGCACTCGTTATTCTAATTCACACGTTCGCTTGCCCGGCCTATGGCGAAGTCGTAGGATATTGGTATGGACCGGGAGCGTCGACCTTCATCTGGATTTCTCGACAACCCAACCACCACAACTTTTCCTTCCAGGTACAGCCCCACCATCTCATCACACTATCCACCATCAGTTATATCTGTCGCTGTGTCCACAACAATCCTCTCACCTTGCTTCATCGGCACAGCTGCGAGACCCACCGCCGGGGTCACAGTCTGGGTTGCGAGCCATCAATACCAAGCAATTAGATTCTCATGTCTCCCAGAGTGACTCGCTCTTCTGCGAGACTCTCAGCAGGTTCTTCAAACTCTATCCCCGCCCAACCTCCCGCACCTCCTTCTCGCCCACTGTCGACGGTTTCAAGGAAACGTAAGGCGCCCGCCCGAGACCCAACCCCCGAGCAACCCGCAGAACCCGTAGAAGCACCACAATCTCGTGGGCGCTCAAAGCGGACTAGAATCGAGGTGCCAGAGCCTCTGCTGTCACCAGCTCCTGCTGCTTCTACACGTTTGAGGAAGGGCAAAGCAACATCGGCGATGTCAAGTGCTGGGTAGGTATTTTCTTTTCAGACAACATCATCTACTAATGCACCCAGACCTTCGGCAGGGCCTTCCGAGGAAAAGTCAGCACCACAAGCTCCATCTGGATCCTCATCATCTGCAAACAAGCGTAGATCAAGTCGGAAGAAAGACAATCAAGGTAAAAATTCCCGCTATCCACCTCATCTAACCGTCTACTGACTGTTTGCAGATCCAGCTCCTTCTGCAACTCCCCCGTCCTCTAGGCATCGAAGAAAGTCAAACCCTAAAACCGACGACGATGTGTCAATGAAAGATGTTTCTGACAAGGCAGAAGGACAAGCAGATAAAACGGAGGCGGAGCCAAGTCGGCCAGACATGAGTGACGACAGCAACGGAGAAGGCGCGCCTCGACACTATGATGACGAGGATGACGATGATGATCCTTTTGGGGGAAGCTATCTCGGTCGCCATGGAGGCCCCCCGGGTCTTTCAAGCACTCTCCGAGCTCTGAGCGGCATGATGTCTGGGGTGTCTTCTCGTCTACGCGGTATCTTGGAGAATTTAAGGCAGAAGAATGATCCATCAGTTCAGCTTATCGCTCTCCAAGAGCTTTCCGAGATTCTTCTTGTTTCTACGGAAGACAACCTTGCTGGCCACTTTTCGCCTGATCAATATGTCAAGGAACTAGTTATATTGATGCAACCAAACGAATTTGGAGAAGAAAACCCGGAGATTATGCTCCTTGCTTGTCGTTGCATTGCCAATTTGATGGAAGCCCTTCCTGCGGCCACTGCGAATGTTGTGTACGGTAATGCTGTTCCAGTCCTTTGCCAAAAGCTGCTTGAGATCCACTTCATTGATTTAGCTGAGCAATCTCTAAGCGTATGCACCCCCTTTCTCGTCCTACCTGGCATTGCTGATACTACTACAGACTCTCGAAAAAATATCTGTCGAGTTTCCTGCATCTATTGTGCGTGAAGGAGGACTCACAGCTTGCTTAACCTATCTCGATTTTTTCGCAACGAGTACCCAAAGGACAGCCGTCACTACTGCTGCAAATTGCTGCCGTAATATCCCTGAAGACTCTTTCCCTACAATTCGAGACGTCATGCCGATCCTCCAAAATGTGTTGAACAGTAATGATCAGAAGGTGGTTGAACAAGGTTGTCTTTGTGTATCTCGAATTGTCGAAAGCTTCAAATATCAGGAAAGCAAATTGGAGGAGCTTGTAAGCCCGGAACTGCTCAAAGCTATTCTGCGCTTGTTGTTGCCCGGCACCACAAACCTCATCGGCGCTAACATTCACACCCTGTTCCTCCGCGTACTTTCAATCGCCGCTCGAGCAAGCCCCCGCTTGTCCGTTGAGCTTTTCAAGATGAACGTGGTCGACACTTTATACCAGATTCTCACTGGGGTATCACCACCGAGTGGTACCGACGACATTGCGACAAAGATCGACAGCGTCGTTATTATGCAGGCTTTGATTCATCGCCCCCGTGAGCAGATCTTCGAAACACTGAACGTCATCTGCGAGCTTCTTCCAAGCGTCCCTAGAGACGGTCTTATGTATCTGGACGATCTTTTTGACGCAGGGTACGCAGGGGACGAGTTGGTATCAATTTCTACACGATCAAAGAAATCACCAAACCAGAAGAGGGTTGAATTGCTCGAAGAGTGCAAGAATGAGGTTAAGCGCTTTGCAGTTATTCTCCTCCCCACTCTCACGGACGCGTATTCCAGCACGGTGAATCTGAATGTGCGACAAAAAGTGTTGACAGCGCAACTTAAGATGCTCTCAAACCTTGATATCGACATACTAGAGGATGCTCTCAGGCCAGTTCCTTATGCTTCGTATCTGGCCTCGATTCTTTCACAGCAAGATCATCCATCGTTGGTTACTTACGCGCTGCAAGCAGCGGAACTCCTTCTCAAGCGGCTACAATCCATTTACCGATACCAATTCTATAGAGAAGGTGTAATTGCAGAGATTTCTGGGCTTGCAAATAGGCCCTGCAAGACTCTGGAAGACCAATCGAAAGCCATCAAACCAGCAATTGAGGTCGAACCCGCTGGAAGCTCGAGCAGGAGCAGTAGCTCTGCAGGAGATGTCGACGTAGATCACGATATCGACGAAGATGCGGAAATTGAGATGCATTCCGATGATGACGAGGATGATCACGAAGACCACGTGGACGCTCGAGACGATGAGGACGATTCTGATTCTTCCTCATCTTCTGATCATCATTACGTCTCAAATCCACCTATCCCAAATATAGAGGATGTGATTACTCTTCGCGCTAAGAAGTTCATAGAGGTCCACGAAAAAGATAGCGCCAAAGCTATTCGCGACAAGGCCAGTGCGATCCTCGAGGATCTTAAGAGCTTAGCTCAAGACATCAAGGCTTGCTATTTGGAAAACAGAAGCAGCCAGAGCATGGAACTGTTCACTCGCCTAGCCGCATATTTTGATGGAGACGCATTGGAGAGCATTACTAGCTATGAATTACTAACTTCGAACGTAGTCGAGGTTTTACTCGAAATATTCTCCGGGCCGGATAGCACTACCAATTCAGACGCGCGATCAGTATTTCTTGAGGCATTTATGGGGTCAAGTACACAGAATAAAGTTAGAACCTCCAGCAGTAATTCTCCGGCAACGCCCTTCAGCGTACTGGTAAACAAATTGCAGGACCTTCTTAGTCGAGCTGAACATTTCGAAGTCATCACGGTACATCAACACTCCTATGACAGCAATAGAAGCAGTGCGGCGTCTATGTTGGCAAAACAGCTTCGCCTTAAACTTGTCGCCGATGAAGACTCTGGGATCCCTAAGCCTTACCGAAACATTATGGTTTCTATCCATGCAATCGCCACATTCAAAGCCCTGGATGACTATCTTAGACCGCGGATTAGCGTTTCCGAGAGACCACGAGCGTCCAGGACTCGTGACGGAGTGTCTGGAACTATAGCAGCATATGCTGCAGCACTCTCTGGCGGTGAAGGTCGAAGCTCAGCAGGGCCACCACCGGTTCTCCCTCCTACGGAAGCAACTAACCGCAATGCTTCGAAAAAGTCGTCCAAGTCAAAGACGTCGAATTCAGCACCAGCCACACAAGCAGGACCCAGTTCTTCCCCAGAAAAACCGTCCAGTACCCGACGATCAAGCAGGCGACATCAGACCCAGGCACAACCTCCCCCACCACCTCCGCCGGCGCCAGCCCCTCCCAGGTCCGACAGCAACCAGGACCCCATTGAGTGTGCCGATGAGGAACGCCTCTCAGACCAAGACGATATGGATGAAACTGGGGCATTGAACGCGATTGTAGATGATCTGGAGGATGAGATGGATGATGATTCGCCAGACCCTTCTGCCGTGAGTGTGGAGGTTGCATCAACGGGCAAGGTGACGGCCCGCAAAGAAGACGGGACCAGAGTTGCAACTCCTCTTCAAGGTCAAATTTCAGCACGCCCATCCCCAGCAGAACGCATGGCTACTCAACGCCTCTCCGCACTCTTGCGAGGATCATCTATGCAACAAGCATTTGGGGTTGCAGCCTCGTCGTCGGGCGCGCTATCTTACGCGGCTGCAATCCAATCTATACCCCAAGATTGGCATATCGAGTTTAGTGTCAATGATCAGCCGATATCAAATGAGACTACTATATATCGTGCAATCCATTTCAACCAGACTCAGCCCACTGATGTCTCCATTCGAACTGTTTGGAATGCTATCCATACCATCAAATTCAAGCGCGTCCCTGGCCCTCCTCCTGCCGAACCGAATTCCTTGACCCCCCCACCGGAGTCAACTCCTACAACCTCATCAGGACTTCCGCACTCTCTTGATAAAAATCCCACCACTTCGGGGATTCTTCGATTGCTCAGCATTCTTCATGGGCTCAATTCCAACCTTGATGATGTTTTGTCGGAAAACAAGGAGCAGATTAAACTCAATGTTGAACCGCTTTCGCAATTTGTCAATACTAAGCTGACCGCGAAACTCAACCGCCAATTAGAAGAGCCTCTGATTGTAGCAAGCAACTGTCTTCCAAGCTGGAGTGAGGACCTAGCTCGGCTGTACCCATTCCTTTTTCCTTTCGAGACGAGACACCTTTTCCTCCAGTCGACATCTTTTGGCTATTCACGATCTATGACCAGATGGCAAAACGCGCAGTCTACCAGCGATGCTCGGCACGACCGCCATCGTGACGAGAGGCCCTTTTTGGGTAGGCTGCAACGCCAGAAAGTTCGTATTTCTAGAATGAGAATCTTGGAATCAGCGATCAAGGTTATGGAACTATATGGCTCCTCCCCAAGTGTGCTTGAGGTTGAGTACTTCGAAGAAGTTGGCACTGGTCTAGGTCCTACCCTAGAATTCTACTCCACCGTTTCAAAAGAGTTTTCAAAGAAGAAACTCAAGTTGTGGAGAGAGAACGAGTCTAACGATAATGATGAGTACGCTTTTGGAAAGCGTGGTTTGTTCCCTGCTCCAATGAGTGAAGAACAATCCAACAGCGAGAATGGCAAGAGAGTGCTTCATCTTTTCAAGATGCTAGGCAAATTTGTTGCACGGTCGATGCTTGACTCAAGAATCATTGATGTTTCGTTCAATCCGACGTTCTTCCGTATTGGAGATGGCACGGCTGCTGTCACCCCATCACTTGGTGCAGTTAAATCTGTCGATAGTGACCTCGCCAAGGCGTTGAAACTTTTGAAACTATTCGCCAATGCAGGAAAGAAGATCGACGAAAACGGCAACCTCAATCCAGCTCAGAAAGTTCAAGCAATCCAGGATATCGAAATTGACGGAGCTCATGTCGAAGATCTCGGCCTTGACTTTACGCTTCCTGGCTATCCTACAATCGAATTAATTGAACGGGGGGCTGACACCTCTGTCACTATCGACAATGTCTCTCTTTACGTAGATAAGGTCCTTGATTATACTCTCGGGTCCGGAGTGCAACGGCAGGTAGACGCTTTCCGAGCTGGTTTCTCCCAAGTGTTCCCATACTCTGCCTTGAAAGCCTTTACCCCCGACGAGCTTGTAATGTTGTTTGGTAGAGTTGAAGAGGACTGGTCACTTGAAAGTAAGTCTTAGATCCTTCAAAACGGGTTGTAGTGAAGTATACTAACTAGTATTAGCATTAATGGATTCGATTAAGGCCGACCATGGTTACAATCTAGATAGCAAGAACGTCCGAAACCTGCTCCAGACTATGAGCGAGCTATCACTTCCTCAGAGGCGGGACTTCCTTCAATTTGTTACAGGTAGCCCGAAGCTTCCAATCGGAGGTATAATATATTCTGCCTTAATTTCTATCGATATAAGGGAGCTCCGTTAACACTGCTTATAGGTTTCAAGAGTCTTACTCCCATGTTCACTGTGGTCTGCAAGCCGAGCGAGCCTCCTTATACTTCGGACGACTACCTTCCAAGCGTCATGACGTGCGTTAATTATCTCAAGATGCCCGATTACAGTAGCATGGAGATACTGCGCGAGAAATTGAATGTTGCAATTCAGGAAGGCCAGGGCGCTTTCCACCTTTCCTAAGAAATTATCTGATGAACTTAACGGCCACTTCAAAGTGAGGAAGGGAACACGACCATTACAGGAGGCGCATACAGAGCATTCACGGTGGCAGGTTTTTCTGGTGGTTGACTGGTTTTCACTTTTCTGAATCTGCATCTTTTGTTCAATGATGGGGGCATAACTTTTTCTTCCTGCATGAAGCTTTCCCATTGCCCCTGGATTTCTATTATGTTTACTATTTACACGCTTCTGCTTCGAGAATGATGGGTGCATACTAGGGTACGAAGGGGAATGGTCTGGCGTCACCAGTTCTGCGTTTCCCTAGCATAATGAACGATTAGGGAAGGTGGTTTAGATAGAGCCCTCAAATCATATTTGTAGACTGCGCTTTGTATGAAGATTGCTTCGTGTCCATACCAATAACAAATATTGAGGAGAGAAAATCCTAGAGCCTAATCGTATATAAGCTAGCGTAAGGAGTTTACCAGGCCAACTATGCGAGGTTTACCATGATAATACATTTAGACCATCTGCGAATGTTGGCAAGTACACGACGCTTTTGCATCTCTTTGTCAGTGCTGGTTGATCGCGTTGATCAAACGGTATTTCAATCAACACGCACGGCAAATTTACCGTATCGCTACCTACATAGGCTGGTTTGTATGGAAAAGGTTTAAATTTGTTCTGCATAGCCAATGCGGCTAACACGCTACAACAAGATGCGAAAACGTGGTATACATTCAGTGGAAAGCTTGCTTAAGGTTATCTTATAAATCAGCCGCTTCGTGGAGAGAATTTGGGGGGCGGGGAGGGCATATGCATACTGCTCCCTATACCCCTTGAACCCCCTGCGAACCGTCTAAGAGCCTTTTAGTCGCGATTTAGTGGTAATCAACTACTAAATTATTAAATTACTGCTAAACCTTACTACCTTTTCTATATTTAATTACTTTAAAATACTATAAAATAAAAGCTCTTTAGCTTCTTTATTTATTTTACTTAGCAATTATATTATAACTAAGTTATATAAACGTTAAATAATAATATTTCGAAATTTAATACTATATATAAAAAGGTATATAACGTAGTTTACAAGCGAGCTAGCACCCTAAGTAAGCTAGCACCCTCGCCAACTTTACGGGACGCATTACCTTTTAATAATAATAGCTCTACTAACTACTTCTAAATTGGCCTATAATAAAGTAGATATTCTTCTTACTATCTTAGCTATTAATTAAAACTAAATCTAAAGTAAAAAGCGCGCTATATTAGCGTTTAACGTCCCTTAAAGCATGCTTTAAAGCCAATATACTAGAATCCTATTATAACACAATTATAAGCCTAAATTAAATAAACTTTCTAAGCTTAAAGAGGAGGTAATTATTCAGCATATACTTAACCTAAATTTATAAGGATTTGCGCCTATACTAAATACTATATAAGATATAGCTAATAAACTGCTTACTAAGCGTAATGCTAGCCAGGTTAGTAAAAACTGGCTTAATAACTTTATTAATTAAACAGATAGCCTTATAATATAATTTAATTAACTATATAATTAGTAGAGAGCCCTATATAAGGATCCTAAAATTATTAGGGCCTAGTTTAAACTTATAGAGCGTATTAAAGCTATATATAGTATCTATAATAAGAATACCTATAACTTTAATAAGACTAGCTTTATAATAGGTAAGATATTATTATAACTTATTATTATAGGCTCTAAAAGGCACTACTAACTAAAGGTAATCTAACCAGGTAATTATAAATAGGTTACTATAATTTAGGGAATTAATATAATTATTCATTGCTTAACGTCCGATTCGGATCCCTATTAGGCCCACGCGGACTACTCCTTATTTACATATAGGGAGAAAACTCTATTTAAGAAAATAAGAAAACCCCGTAATCCATCTCCCCGCCTTTTAGGACTCGCATACGGGGCCTGCGAGTCACCTATAGTGCTCTACTACCTTACTTTATGACCTCCTTGGGAACCACTGCTGCCGTAACAAGCCTACGGACGCGCTAGTATCGCAGACTTAACTCTACTACTATAGAGTCATTAAGGGGCGCCTAGTACTCGCCCCTTTGCCTTCTATTACCATTTCCTTTGCAACCTAGAACTGGTCTAGTACATTTTGGCTAATAAGCTACTAGGTAACCACCTTAAGACCTTTTTGTATTAAGAGTAGTGTATTATAGTTCTCTGTGCTAGCTACTAAGAGCATTGCTTCTCAGTTAGTATATAGGGGGCATAGCAGTATTACATGTTTTAGTATCTGTCTTAGCCAGCCACATTCATATCTTAGGCTACCTACTAGGACACCTACCTAGTAGAGCCAATCTTTTAGTCCTATTATTCCTATTCTTAAGAGTGTTACTATTATATTTTCTGCCTTTGTTAGGCCTTCTTAGAGCCCTTAGGTGTTTACTCCCTATAGCATTAACTATACTACGGCTTGGGTTCCTCTTGCCTAAGATAGCCTCTATACCTTTAACTCCTATATACCTTTCTAGTGTTAGTCTAACCAGTGTTATATTATGGTAGATAGTTTTCCGGTACTCTTTTATGCTCTACTTTAGCTCCTTTCTCTTTCTTACTGTTATCTTTGCTAATCTCTTACGCGTCTCCCTTCCTCCTCTATATAGGCCTAGGCCCTAACACGGCACTATTCTTTTTCTGCTTTCTTTACCTATTTCTCTAATATATCTTCCCTACTTTGGGGTTGTTGGTTTGTTCTCCTATAGGGCACCCTAGGGTCACTCCATAGTTTATTTAGGCGTGTCTTAATATACTTTATAACATTAGAGTTACGCTCCCTTTGCACCCTTTATATTGCAGCGGCTTCAATATATAATTATAGGGGGGGGGATATTAGCTTCCTTCTTAAGCAGTACTATGGCCGTTTGCTTATACCCGCCTATTATACTCCAGAGACAAGCTATTTGGACCTTTTGGAGTAGTTTAAGGAGTAATTTAGGGGGGCCTTTCTCGGATTCTCCTATAGCCCAAATACTGGATCCATACGTCATGGTTGGCCGGACAACTGCTATATATAGTAGGCGTGACCTCTGGAAGCATGGACCCTATGTAGAATTAACAATCCTAGACATTACGATGTACTGTACTTAGCCCTTACGGGCCGCTTATAACGCATATGCGCTCCACTAGAGCTTACTGTCTACCCATACTCTTAATACCCTTAGGCCTTGAACTGGTTGACCCCCAAAGCCTTAAATGTGAATTGCATACTAGAGATCTGCAGATTAGTTGCGTTTTCTTATAAAGTGGATTAGCTGGTATTTCTCTGGTGAGAATTGGACTCCGTGTCGTCTTGCCCATTCTATGTAGGTGTCATGGGCTTTCTCTAGTGTTCTGTAGGGAATTAATATAGCTAGGTAGATAATTCTACTATTTATTATCTTTATAGGTAAGTACTACCTTTTGTTACAATGACGATGTATTACATGCGAACGCTAGATGAATAAGCATCAGATTCGTAGAATTGATAGCTACGTACGGCTGTCGTAGAGACTTAAAAGGATTGCTGGAGAGCTCGACAGAAATGCAACTGCGGCTAAATCTATATAGGGGCAATTGGGGCGGATAAACTATCTGCCAAGCAATATTAAATAAGGAAAGGAAAGCTACGCGTCTAGCGTAGCGCGTGTCGTGGGCAGTCCCGTAACAGTACCCCCCCCTCTAGGGGGTTGCAGATCTAGTGAGGCAGATCTAGAAGGAAGGAAGAGAAAGAGAAAGAGAAAGAAGAGGAAGAGGAAGAAGAGAATCTGGTAGATGGTAGTACGGTGCCAGCGATAAGGTTGTTAGGGTAGCAGTATAATGCTAGCAACTGGTATCTGGAGCTCCTGCTATAGCTGCCTACTAGCAGGAGAAGGGTTTAGGGTAGTAGTAGGGTGCAAGCCATCTGGAGTCTGGGGTAGCAGTAGGGTGTAAGCCGTCTGGAATCTGGGGTAGCAGTAGGGTGTAAGCCGTCTAAAATCTAGGGTAGTAGTAGGGTGCAAGCCGTCTGGAATCTGGGGTAGTAGTAGGGTGCAAGCCGTCTGGAATCTGGTCTAGTAGTAGTACAATGCAAGCGACTGGATCTGGAGCTCCTGCTAGAGCTGCCTACTAGCAGGAGAAGGGTCTGGGGTGTCTAGTCTGGCGGTCTGGTCTAGACAGTCTGGTCTGGGTAGCAGTACGATGCAAGCGACTGCGTCGTGCAGTAGTAGTATGGTGCTAGCGTTGGGGTTGTGCGGTGGCAGTACGGTGCCAGCGACTAAGTCGTGCAGTAGTAGTACAATGCCAGCAACGGAGTTGTAAGGTAGTAGTATAATGCAAGCGATGTGTCTGGGTAGCAGTATAATGCAAGCGATCTGGATCTGGGGTAGCAGTACGGTACTAGCGGTCTAGATCTGGGGTAGCAGTACGGTGCTAGCGATCTAGATCTAGGGGTAGCAGTACAGTGCCAGCGATCTGGTGTTGGGGGTCTAGGGAGTATAGCTCTACCTAGTCGCGCAGTAGCAGTATAACGCTACAACAGGATCGGGAGCACAGCTCTACCTAGTCGCGACCGTGTGGTAGCAGTACGATACTAGCGACAGAGTCTGGAGTAGTAGTATGGTGCCAGCGACTGGGTCAGGGTCTGGATCTGGAACTGGAGGCTAGATCTAGAAAAGAGGAAGAAAAAATCTGGACTGGATACGTTAAAGACTCTACGTGGAGAGCCCGTGATAGCTCTGCGCTATTATTAACGTCTAGCTGGCTAGGCGAGCAATCCTAATATTATAATGACAATGTATCACATACGAACGCTAGATAAACAAGCATCAGATTTGTAGAATTGATAGCTACATACGGCTGTCGTGGAGACTTAAAAGGATTGCTGGAGAGCTCAATAGAAATGCAACTGCGGCTAAATCTATATAGGGGCAATTGGGGCGGATAAACTATCTGCCAAGCGATATCAAATAGGGAAAGGAAAGCTACGCGTCTAGCGTAGCGCGTGTCGCGGGCAGTCCCGTGACACCTTTCTACCTAGTACTAGGATAATATACCATATAATTAGGTTATTTTAGTTAGTAATAATAGCTAGACTATTAATAAGCTTAGAGTTACCTAGCTAAAGCACTTTATTATATATATAAAGGATTATAAAGTAGGTGTATAGTAGCTACTAATTATTAATAGCTATAAGAGCTATAGCTTACTTAAATTTTAAAAAATCTATAAGAAGAATAAAATCTATACCCTCTATATGCTGCTATATTTATTACACCTCTTATAGCCGCTTAATATTAGCTACTTTTTGCTATTAAAGTGCGTATATGGGTATTAGATTAGCAGCCTTATATATAATTATATTAACTATATTATAAAGCTTAAGTTTCTACTAGCCTTTAAAGTAGCCTTTAATATATTAATTATAAAGGATAATATCTATATAGGCTTTTAAGGCGCTAGCCTAATCCTATATAACCTAAAAAGGGTAATATTAAAGCTTAATATAAAGCTTTATATACCTATATTACCTACCCTAAAGGCCACCCTATAGGAATTAAAAATACTAAGTAATACGCGGGAATTAGAGTCTTAATTAATACTAATTTATAATTAGATATAAAGGCATTAAGATTTATTACCTATATTAATTATTATAGCAATTAATTAGCTTAAAAAGGGCACTAAGGTAATAATATATTTAGCTATATTAATATATAATTAGATTATAAGCCTTAAGAGAGCTAATAATGCTATTATAAAGTATAAAAAGTATAAAAAAAAAAGTGGATTTAGAAGTAAGGCACCTTAATAAAGGTAGAGGGTAAAGAAATTATTACTTAAAAGAATATTAATAACTAGCTTAAAGGCAAAAAGTATTAAGGTAAGGTATAAGTAGGTAGGTAATAGTGCGCTATAGGCGCTATAAAAAGCTAGGGTATAATTTATATATATATTAGAAGGATACTATAGATACTATACAATAATATCCAATTATTAATTAGATAGTATTACTATATATTATAGAGCTATACGCGTGTAAAGGCGTAGAAAGTTAGTAAGGGTACTAGCTTACTTAAGGTGCCAGCTCGCTTATAAACTACGTTAGAGATAAATAACCAATATTAATAGTATAAGGTAAAAAGCTTTACGCTACTAATTACTAAATAAACCTAAAAATATAAGTGTAAGGTAAGGATATAGATAGGAAGTTCAATTAATAAAATAATAGAGTAACGTAGTTTATAAGCAAGCTAGTATCCTAAGTAAGCTAGCACCTTTACCAACTTTTTACGCCTTTATACGCGTATAGCTCTATAATATACAGTAATACTATCTAATTAATAATTAGATAACGTAGTTTACAAGCGAGCTGCGAATCCAAGCGAGCTGCGCACCTCAAAACTCACTAAAAATTAGAAAAACCGCACCTTAATATCTTAACAACCACTCAATAATAAATTCTAATAATTTGAATTTAGGCTTTCATATACACTTTATAGCTTCTATTAAATTTTTATAGTAACTTATAAAGTAGTTTTTAAGATATAGTAAGATATAGTAATTTAGCCTTATTTTAGCCCCCAAAATTCAATATCTTAAAAACCACTAAACTATTTACTATATAACTTTAATAGAAGCTATAAAGTGTATATAAAAGCCTAGATCCAAATTATTAGAATTTATTATTAAGTGGTTGTCGAGATATTAAGGTGCGATTTTTCTAATTTTTGGTGAGTTTTGAAGTGCGCAGCTCGCTTATAAACTACGTTAATACTTTTTACTTTTAAGCTAGTTATTAACATTTTTTTAAGTAATAATTTCCTTACCCTTTACCTTTATTAAGGTGCCTTACTTCTAAATCCACTTCTTTTTACGCTATTTATACTTTATAGCAGTGTTATTAGCTCTCTTAAGTCTTATAATCTAATTATATATTAGTATAGCTAAATATATTATTACCTTAGCGCCCTTTTTAAGCTAATTAATTACTATAATAATTAATATAGGTAATAAATCTTAATGCCTTTATATCTAATTGTAAATTAGCATTAATTAAGACTCTAATTCCTATATATTACTTAATATTTTTAATTTCTATTGTAAGAGGCCAGTCTAACCAGAACATATAATTATTTAATTAACAGTATAAAATGAGAGTCTTAGGTAAGTAGAAGGTAAGTTAAAGGTAGAACAAGCTTTACGTATTAAAGGACAAATGCTTTCTAAACTCTTCTATTTAAAGACTAATTACTAGTTCTTCTTTAGAGGAGAACTAGCTCCCTATATAATCCTTTTAAGACACTAGTAAAACCCTTTGCCCCTTATTTATCTAACCATATCTCCTCTAGGACATTAGTAAGACATTAGTGAAACCTTTATCTGTTTTATCTAATATATACCTTTTAGGAGCGCCCGTTATAATTGCCTTCCCTTTAAGGGTCTTAGTTCTCTAAGACTTTACCTCTTAATAAACTCTTATAGAGTTCCAACTAAAACCACTAGGGAAGTTCTCTAGTGGAAAGGTACTCCATAATACGGCTTATTACCAGTTCTTTACTAGTGTGGAACCTTACTTTATCTTCTATTCCTCCGCTCTTCTTCCACTATAGCTTTTTACAGTGCCTTTATAATAGAACCTTAATAATAATAATAAAAATTAAATGGGATTCACCTTCCTTATTATAAGAATTTGTTATAAGCTGATCTAAAGGTTATCCCGTGCAACGCGTTAACTAGCTACTATTCCTATTTACCTAAAATAGGTCCTAATAATAACATCTTAATATTAATTTCTTCTAGTTTATAAGCTGTTATCTCTTATGCATCTTTCCATTAATAATACTATTTGTCTCGCCTTTTAGCAGACTGTTTTTTTATTACATCTTAGCTTTTAGCTTCCGTATCTCCAGCTATTCTTTCTACTACTGCTCTGTTCTCTTCTTATAACATATCTATAGGTAATAGGATCCCCATTTTATCTCTTTAATAATACTAACTTTCTATAGTGTTCTCTTGTAATGGCTTATAATTATGCTACGCGTCCCTAAACTAGTAGTGGCGTTATTCCTGCTCTATTAGCACCATAGACCACTTCTATTACTCCTATAGTGGTTTCTCTAAAGTGCTGCCGTTATTGCGTTTACACGCTTATATTAGACCCGTCCCACGCCTATAAGATACCGCGCTCTAGCAAGAACAGATCTAAGTATTCCTACTATTACAGCTGGAAAAAAACCTATATTCTAGTATTTCCTATTCTATCCTATTCTGGACTTCTCTAACTATATTAAATCCCTACTATTTATGCATATAAGGCTCGCCAGCTCTAACGCGCCATTAGGGATTTTCGTCTATATTAAAATAGTAAAAGATAGGGACGGAAGGTGTCTTTTATTACTTATAGCCTTTTTAATTTAATAAGGGTTTCTACTGCTATAGAGACGCAGTAATCTTAGATATATAGTGTCTAGGAGCGTATATATAAGCAGTTCGTTTTTATAAATAACAATATTCATACTCTTGCGCGGGCCTTTCTGGCTAGGTAAGTCTCTTTAGTAACACGTTTAGGAACTATACTAACTCCTTAGTTATTAACTTTCTAATCCCAGCCTAAATGCCAATTTAGAGCCTAGGGATGATACTAAGGATAGTAACAAAGATAAACATTCTCCTCGCCAGTCCCCTGGTTATAGTGGTCTATTTAGTTCTTACCGCTCTAAGAAGAATATTAGTAAGAATGCTAATGCTTCTGGGGATGGGAGTGCTAATAATACTGCTAGTGATAACATTAAGATAGAGGAGGAGGCTCCCATTGCTACTTCTAGTATTTAAATTATTATCTTATTCTTTCTTCCTTCTTATAAAATAGCTTTATATAGTGCCTCTCTGGTGCCTTTAGGATGCCCTAGTACTAGGAATCAACTTTATACTTTAGGGATACCTCTATTCTTATTTTTAGTAATAGTTTATGTAAAAGCAGCATACTATTATAATCTCCGTATATAATAAACGGGTGGTGTTCTTATAGGTGCTTTATAATTTCTTATAATTTCTATATCTTCGCTCTATGTCTTTTTGGTCCTCTTTATATTATTAACTCTACCGTATATCTCCAGTATTAGACCAGATACTCTCCTTTTATCCCTAGGGAACCCTTCTAAATCCCTAGGGCCCCTTCTTCTAGTACTACTACTTATTCCTAAACAGTGTCTTCTTTAGACAGTATCTTTAGTAGTTCTTATATAGATCCCTATAGCTTTCTCTTACAGAATTCTAAGATCCTTATTATAATAGCAAAACGTTCCCGTTTTTAATACCTATACTTAACCTTATGGTTTTAATTTATAGGGTCTTCCCTATTATCTCATCTATAGCATATCTAGAACCATTACTGAATCCTAATTTATAGTCTTTAGGAAAGTTTTAATTGCCGTGTTATATCCTGGCTAAAGGTGCTCCTTAGGTTCCCAACTATTATGCGTCTAGGAGTATCCTTCCTAATAAACCAAAAATTCGCGTTTCTTTTAATGCCATCTTTAGTCTAAAATATCTTCTATATTCTATTCTAAATACGACCAAATACAGAAAAGGCAGAGGAACTTAGGGGACAATCAGAAACAGAAGTTCTTACAAAGATTCGCAAGGAGGTCCACAACGCCGTTGCAGTCCAACACCTTAGGAGTAGAGACATTAGAGTCACCCTAAAGGACTAATAGGTAAAGGAACGGGCCGTAAGGGCAGGGGACAGGCTAGGAGAGCGTATTGGCATAAAAGTGCTTCGTAAAGATCACCTAGTTAAAGTCCTATCGGTTCCCATAAGCCTTAGGGTAAAAAGGGGACGCCAGGCGGATAATATAGCAACTATATAGGAGATAGTAAAACAAACGGAACGCCTTATACCAGGACTCGTAATTACCCGGATCTAATAGCTTTAATAGGAAAATATAAACCAAGCATATAATAAGAATAATAAGAGGATATAAGGGGCGCCAGAGACTTACTAGGGAAACGACAGATAAATATATGGCTCCCTTATCATTAGCGTATATATACTAGGAATGCAAAAACTCTTTATTTAAAAAGGAATAATTATAAATGGCCTTATATATAACACAAGGCTCTACAACTATAGACTACGCCTAGAACGATGTTATTGCTGCGCATAATGGGGACATACCCAATCCATATACGCAGCATAGGTGTGCTGCGGCCACTATGCAGGCCCCCATAATACAAGACAATATATAAATTAAGACCAAATAAAATGCGTAAACTGTTACCAAAGCATACATAAGGCGTGGGAGAGAGAAGACTACATTAAATACAGGAGATGGAAGGAAAGGGCTTAATAGCTACAGGAACAACTGCATGCCAGGTTATATAAATGGAAACAATAGGCAATAAGCTAGGGGGACGTAGGTGTCTTCCCAGTATTTCCTACCTTTAATACTAGGGGGCTAAGCCAGCTATTCCAAGCCTTAATGGGCTAAAAGCGACGCCGCGTAATATCACCAGACTGAACAGGGATATAAGGGACATATAGGACACAAGGGAGAGGACGCCCAGTAGGAAGACCCCCATGGACGGCTACGGTAAGTTTAAGGCCAGGATAATTAAGAATTAGATTTAACGCGGCAAATACAACACACGCAGCTGGCTTATAAGGGGTATATAGCTAACTGGCAAGAATGGGGGAAGAACCGGAGGCAATAACAGACTTAGATTTAGAAAGACTAGTAGGAACACAAGATATAGGAATAGAAAGCTCCACACAAAATAAGTAGTGGCCAGGGAGCAAACACAGGAGATAGAAGTTCTAAATATTTTAGAGAAAGTAGAAACGGAAGAAGCAAGGAGTGAAGGAGAGGCAAAGAACCCCCGCCAGGGGTCCGCCACTTAACCATTATATAGTATAACTGCGGCAATACAAACCACCGTCTAGTAAGGCCCCTACTAGATAGTCTAGACCTAGAGAAACACCATATTCTTGCTATATAAGAGCTATATTACAATACCTACACACAATTAATATACTGCCCCTAAGGATTCCAGCTCCTATATAAACCAAAAGCAGCCACACGCGTATGCTTTATAATCAGCAAAAATATCAGCCTTGCCTTATGGTTATGGCAGGCAGTTAACCTAGATATTGCAGTTATAACCATCTAGATATATAGGGGACTAGTACAAATTATTAATGTCTATAACCCTAGGGTTAAAGGGGTAGCATAGATAGAGAATATTATATCTATAATAAGCTTGCTAGAAACTAAACACGCGGAGTCTATCCTACTAGGAGATATAAACCTCCACTATCTATGGTAGGGGGGCATCCATATTACTGCTGATTAATAAGTAGAGTGCCTACTAAGAGCTATAGACAACGGGGGCCTTAAGCTAGCTACCCCCCTAAGTGCAATTATATGGCAATAGGGTACTGCCAAAAGTACAATTAACCTTATAATTATGGACAAAAACCTATACCAGAGACTTAAAAGGTGCTCCCCTAAAGAAGAATGGGCACTTACCTTAAACCATATCCCTATCCAGATACAACTAGATCTAGACATCAAGGCGCAACTAAATGGTAAAAGATATGCAATAAGGAAGCTTAACATAGATAGCTTCCTTAATATAATTAAACAATAACTTTAAGACCTAGAAGAAATCCACCTAATATTAAATAAGCGAGGCTTATTAGCTACCCCTAAGGAAATTAATTAAAGACTAGAAAGGATCTAGGTAGCAATTAAAAGTAAGCTAAAAGAGTACTGCCCAATTTCAAAACTAGGTCCCTACGCGCGACACGCATAGTCCGTATAGTACGCGGCCCTTATAGCCGGTCAATAACAAGCAAGGAGGAAATATATAAGCAGCCATGATTTTAAGGACAAGAGATAATATAAAGACACAAGAAACCAGCTAAAAAATACCCTAAGAAAAGAAGTAAGGAATAATTGGAGACGGTTTATAAATAAATATACTACTAACCTAACTCTCCCCTATAATAAGGGCCTTTGGATTATAGCAAAATGGGTAAAGAAAAAGGCGGGATACCTAGTAGAAGATCTACACCTACTACCCCTATAAAGAGTAGGCGAACTATAGGCTATAAGTAATAATAATAAGAAGGTAAAGATTCTTATAGAAAGATTTTTCCCTTAACCGGCTTCAGCAGACCTTAGCAACATTACTAGTAAAACACCAGTGACTTGCCTAAGGGTTAACAGCAATATAACAACTAAAGAAATAGCTAGAACTATTAGCCGCCTCTTAAACAATATAGTACTAGAACTAGATAGGATCCTAAACAAAGCCCTAAAGACCTATAGACCACTTATAGCACCTTGGCTTATAGACGTAGCTAAAGCATACTTTATAATAGGCTACTACCTATAACTTAGAAGATCTATAATAACAGTTATCTTACAAAAAGAAGGTAAAGCAGACTACTTAATCCTAGGAAGCTACCGCCCTATTGCCTTAGAAAACACCCTAAGCAAGATCTTAGAAAAGGTTATAGCAGACTATATAGTAGATATAGTAGAGGAACACGCCCTACTACCATAAAGCCAAATAGGGGCAAGAAAGAATCGCTTAACGCTATTAGCACTTACACTACTCACTGCTACCATTAAAACTGCATAGGCTATGCGAAAGGACTTTATAGTATTAATGCTTAGCCTAGATATTAGTGGCGCCTATAATAATATACCCTATAAGTATCTCCTATATATTCTTAGGGCAAAGGGCTTCCTAGAATGGATTATTTAGTTTATTTAAGGATTTATAAGCCAGAAAGAAATATTACTGGTCTTTAGTGGATACTAGAGCCCCCCTATTACAGTCGCAACAGGAATACTACAAGGATTACCTCTATTACCTATACTCTTCCTCTTCTTTATAAGTAACCTACTTAACACCTTTAAGGAAGGGGCAACCTAGGGGATAGGCTTTATTAATGATATAAACCTAATTATATATGGGCCAACAGCTACAGAGAACTGTAGGACACTAGAGAAAGCCTATAATACCTATATAGAATGGGCAAGATAATATAAAGTCCAATTCTTACTAGAGAAATACTAGCTAATCCATTTTATAAGAAAACGTAACCAATCTGTAGATCTTTAGTATATAATCCATATTTAAGGCTTTAGGGGTTAACCAGTTTAAGGCCTAAGGGTATTAGGAGTGTAGGTAGATAGTAAGCTCTAGTAGAGCGTATATGCAGCATAAGCGGCCTATAAGGGCCAAGTATAGTATATCGCCATATCTAGGATCGTTAATTCTATATAGGGTCCATACTTCTAGAGGTTACGCCTACTATATATAGCAGTTGTCCGGCTAACCATAATGTATAGATCTAGCATTTGGGCCACTAGAGAAACCAAGAAAGGCCCCCCTAAATTACTCCTTAAACTACTTTAAAAGGTCTAAATAGCCTACCTTAGGAGTATAATAGGCGGGTATAAGTAAACAGCTACAGCACTGCTTAAGAAGGAAGCCAATATTCCCCCCCTATAACTATATATTAAAGCTAATGTAATGCAAAGGGTATAAAAGGAACGTAACTCTAATGTTATAAAGTATATTAAGACACGCCTAAATAAACTATGGAGGGACCCTAGGGTGCCCTATAGGAGAAGAAACCAACAACCCTAAAGTAGGGAAGATATATTAGGAAAACAGGTAGAGAAAGTAGAAGAAGAATAGTATGGCGCTAAGGCTTAGGCCTATATAGAGGAGGAAAGGAGACGCGTAAGAGGCTAGTAAAGATAATAGTAAGGGAGAGAAAGGAGCTAAAGTAGAGTATAAAAGAGTACTGGAAAACCATCTACTGTAATATAATACTGGTTGGACTAATGCTGGAGAGATAAATGGGAGTTAAAGGTATAGAGGTAGGCTTAGGCAAGGGGAACCCAAGCTATAGCATGGGTAATACTATAGGAGGTAAATACCTAAGGGCTCTAAGAGGGCCTAATAAAGGCAGAAAATATAATGGCAATACTCTTAAGGACAGGAATAATAGGACTAAAAGATTAGCTTTACTAGGTGGGTATCCTAGTAGGTAGCCTAAGGTACAAATATGGCTAGCCAAGACAGACACTAAAACATATAATACTGTTATGCCCCTTACGCACTAGCTAAGAAGCAATACTCTTAGCAGCTAGCACAGAAAACTATAATACACTGCTCTTAATATAGAAAGGCCTTAAGGCGGCTACCCGGTGGCTTATTAGCCAAAATATGCTAGACCAGTTCTAGGTTGCAAAGGAAATAGCAATAAAAGGCAAAGGGGCAAGTAATAGGCGCCCCCTAATAACTCTACAGGAGTAGAGTATAGTATATAATACTAGCGCGTCTATAGGTTTGTTACGGCAGCAGTAGTTCCTAAAGAGGTTAAAAAGTAAGGTAGTAGAGCACCACTAGTAACTTATAGGCGACTTACAAGCGAGCCCTAAAAGGCAGGGAGACGGATTATAGGGTTTTCTCAAATAGAGTTTTCTCCCTACATGTATATAAGGAGTAGTCTACGTGGGCCCAACAGGGATCCGAATCGGACGTTAAGCAATGAATAATAATAATAATAATAATAATAATATTCTATTCTAGTTCCCTATTAATTTTACTAGGTAGGGGTAGATCTATACCATCTCTTCTCTAGTATAACTTTAATAAAGAAACATAAAATATGGAATATATTAGATATAATTTTAGCAATTCCAATTTATAGGCTTAATTTCCTTTAGTTTTCCTAACTATCTTAAAGGGTCTAAGCCACCTATAGTCCAGCTTCTTCTTAATACATTTTATCTAGATATTTTTTATAGATAGTAAGACTTCATCTCCTATTTTAAATTCTTTAGGTATATATCCCTCATTATAGTACCTTTTTTATATAGCCTAGGCGTCTAGCAAGTGCTTTTTAAGTTCTTCTTTATAAATTCTTATTTACTTAATTCTCTTGGATGCTACCAGTGCCTCTATTTTAGGAATAATATCCTTAACATTTTAGGGGTTATTTGCTTTTTACTCTAAACAGTGCTTTATAAGGGGTTATTTTTATACTACTATAGATGCTTATGTTATATATATATTGCGCTAGAGTTAACCATAATAGCCAATTATCCTATTAATAATTAATATAGCAGCGGAGGTAGTGTTCTAATAACATATTTAGACGCTCCATTTGCCCGTCTATTTATAGGTAAAAGGTAGTGCTTATCTTTTACTGTATTTTTAATAAAAGATAGAATAAAGACTAAAATGCGCTGTTAAATACGGTACCTCTATTAGATATAATTCCCCTTAGCGTACTAAATAAGAGCTACCGCTCTAAAAATAGGTTTACTAGTTCCACTACCGTGATCATTATTATAACAGCAAAATACCCTAAAAACTTTGTATATCTGTTAATAATTACTAGGATAGTATTAGTAACCTCTCCTATTCTTATTTTAGTAGGGGGTAAGCCTATTATAAAATCTATTATTAATTCTAATATTGGTCCTTATAGAATAGGAAGTACTAATAACTTGCTATAGGGGCAATGTCTAGATATCTATACCCTTTGGCACGTATTATATCTTAATATATAGTCCTTAACTTCTTTAGACATTCTATCCTAAAAGTATTTCCTTTAAACGGCCTTAAGGGTTCTATTAGCACCATAGTAACCCCTAAGAGGGTTATTATAAAAGACCTTTAGAATTTTATCTTAAACTGCTTGGTCCTTTAGAATATATATAATACTCTTAAAGCGTAATAGACCCTTTTAGTTTTGCTACTATAGCTTCTTAGTAACTCTAGCTAAGTTAGTCTCTACTATAGCTTTCCACCTCTCCCCAGTAATAAAGGCGTCCCTCTATTACGCTTAAAGAAGAAGATCTAAAAAGGTTTTATATAGATTGCTTATTTCTATTTTACCCACCGCCATTACAGACTCTAGGTGTGGCATAAGATGTTTTAAACTATTAGTGCCAGCAGATTCTCCTACCATTATATAGTATACTATACTGTGGATAGGCACTTTACCTATCCCCTTTAGATCTGGAAACTTGCAGCTAATACGCTGTTGAGTTAAAGGTGCTATAATACCTCTAGCATATCCCGCAGAATTCTTACTAATTCTAGGGTACGCCAACTTTATAATATCTGCTTAGTCTATAACCTAGTCCATAACTATATCCTACAGCTCTATTATTATAGTACTTTACAGCTGCATTACTAGGACCTCTACCCTATTATAGAATTCTATAGTTCCAGGGAAAGATTCTTCTTTCTTTTTAAGCAAATTTTGCAATATAGGAATTATTTCCCCTATGCTGTCCTGGATTCTCCCAGTCTTATAATCCAGACATCTTAACAACCTATTAGCGGGATTTGTCTTTCCTAGGCGGTATATAATTTTAAAGTTATACTACAATAGTGCCTCTGCCTATCTAGCTTATTAACCACTTAACACCTTTATAGTTATAAAGTATTCTAGGTTGTTATAGTCTATAAGGACTTTAATAGGATAATTGCTTCCCATACAATAATATTGCTAGTGCTTTATTACTATAACTATCGCAAGCAGCTCCTAGTTATATATTATATAATACTACTCTATAAGGGTTATTTTCCTTAACCAAAACACTACAGGATGCTATTCTCCGTCTTTTAATTAAGATATAATTGCCCCTAGGGTAAAGCCAGATATATCCATTTTAAGGTGTATATATAGCTCCTAGCAGAAGTATATTAGGATAGGCGCTAATATAAACAAATCCTTTAACTGGTCTATAGCCTACTTAATAGCTTCCCTAAATATAAAGGGTCCTAACTTCTTGCCATCCTTAGATCCCTTTAGCAGATTGGTAATTAGGAGCATTACTTACAAGTAATAAATAAAAAACCTTTAGTAGAAGTTCGCCATGCCTATAAAAACCTATACTTCCCTAAACGTTATAGGGTATAGCTATTCCCTAATAGCGTCTACCTAGCTTTTATCCATTAATACTCCATTAACGCTGACGATAAAGCCTAGAAAATTAATGCTAGTGATATAGAATAAGTATTTTTTTAGGTTTATATAGAGCTTATATTCCCGCAGTCTTTCTAGTACTATTCGCACATAGTGCGTATATGCTTTGTAGTTATTAGAGTAGACTATAATATTATTAAGGTAGACCACACATATTGTATCTAATAGGCCTAATAATGCCTTATTAATATAGGCCTAAAATATTACTAGTGCGTTGGTAAGCCTAAATGGCATTATTAGGTACTTAAAGTGGCCGTACTATATTTAGAACGCCGTTTTCCACTTATTACCAGCTTTAATCCAGATTTAATAGTATACATCTTTTAGGTCTAATTTTATAAATATCTTTACGCCTAACAGCCTATTAATAAGCTCCCCTATTAAGGGTAGTAGGTAGTAATTCTTTATAGTAATCTTATTTAGCGCCTAATAGTTAACATAAAGGCAAAGGGTCTTATCCTTCTTGGGTATAAATATAATTGGTGCCTCTACCTAGCTTATAGAAGGCCAAGTCCATCCTCTCTAAAGATTGTCCACTATATACTAACGCAATACTACTAGCTTATTTTCTAATAGGTTATATAGTGGTCTAAAAGGAGGTTCCTTATCTCTTATATCTATCTTATACTCCACCAATATAGTGTTAAATAAGGTGTGCGCAGCTTCCTTATTAGCAACATCCTTTAGGCCCGCATATTCCTGTAGAATCTTTAGTTCCTTAACTATACATAGCCAGACATCCAAAAATAAATACTCTGCGTCCCTACTCTTGGGGTTAAGAGTAGTATATATAGTATATACCTACCCTTCTTCTTGTACATAGCTTAAGAAAGTCTCTTAATCTTTAACTATAATGCGTGGTTAAGACTTCCGGTATTAATATAAGGCGGAAGGCTAATTAATATCTAGATTAACTTAGTAAAGCCATAGGTATCCTAAAATAAGGTTATACCCCTTAATTTCTACAGCGTAGAAGCGCATCTCCTGTATATCCCATAGACCATTATGGTCCTAGCTGGCCACAGAAAAAGTTTATTCCCTATAGCACAGAATCCAGTAGCCTCTAATGCTTTAAACAATGCGCACCTATAAGCCACTAAGGTCTAAATCCAATTCTTTTACTAGTAATTAAGAAATAAACCCTATGGTTGCGCCGCTGTCTATAAGGCAGTTTTATATTATCTATTTGTTATTAACTTAAATAGAGACAGGAATAACCATACAACAGCTTATTCCCTCCTTCTTTTACTAGCCTAGTATAAGGGAGTAAAAATCTACTAGGCTCTCTCTTTTCCTAATTAAGTATCCTCTTACTTCTTCTACTGGCAGAAGTGCTATATATGGCCTTTCTTGCCGTAGTAATAACAGCTATATAACTCTTAGTTCTATAGTTTCTGTCTATTATTATTTTAGGGTTGACTAGCGTTGCTCTAGGGTTGTAAAGCCTACTTATATTATCCTTCTATAGAGTGGTTAAGTTAGAATCTACCCCTTTTATTAAAGCTAGGTCTAGTTCTACGCTCTTTATTATTAGCGTCTCGTTCCTTTTACTTCCCTAAATGGTTTCTTTTAGCGTTCTTAATCCAAGTAGCTTTAGAGATAAGTGTAACGGAACCTTATAGCTTAGACTACGGTGGGTTCTGTTATTGGGCTGGGTATATAGGTACGACAAAATCAACAACGTAATAACAACTGGTGGAGTGGTTGCCCAACAGATTAACTCTAATTATATTCTAAGATTCACTACAAGGAGAGAACTATCTACAGTAGGGACTGAGGTCCTTTAAATACACAACCATACTCCTAAGAAATCCTCTCTTATACATAAGGTACATATTATCTATATTAAACGTAACATCCCTTCTATTTAATATAGTTAATATATTTAATACCACGTGACCTCAGTTACTATTCCTCATCATATAATTCTACTAGATCCATCCTGGACCGTGCCTGTATTAACTAACTAGCTTCCGCCAACTCTTCTCTAAGTAGTTATAACATTATACTTAAAGCGTCCGTAACACCATCTCCCTCCTCTTTATCTTTGTCCTTAAAGATTCCTAATATCTCCAAGTTGTCTACTAGAGGTGTAATGTCCGTTTAACCAGTCTGGTTAACATCCTTGCTTATTATACCTAAAGCTTCTTCTTCTCTTTCCTAGGTTAAGCGTCGCCTTTATACGGTTTCCTCCATACTATTGCTTGGTAAAGTAATGGTGATTCCTTACTTAAGATGCGTAAAAGAGGGGTTGGTCTATATTACGCTGGCGAGTCCTTTATCTTAATAACCCTCTTCTTACTCTAAGTGCACCAAAGCAAACGTTTAATTGTCCTGCAATATTTGCTCTATCTCTAACGCTAAGTGTACGTGTCCTATTACTCTTAATAGTCTTTAAGTTCCCTAAGTAACTTATTATAGGGTCTTGTATTTAATCTGCCGCTGTAAAGCTTAACAGTAAGCTGGCCTCCGCGCTACTTAAGGTTTAACGTGCCTTAGAAGAGTCCGCACGCGTCCTTAAAGCTTAATATTTAGCTTATACTTATCTTTAACGCCTTAAATATGTTTATAAGAAGGTTCGTTCTAAGAAGTGGAAACTAGTTTAATAGGGTCTGTCTAAGCTAGGTAATAAAAGGATTAGCTCTCCTCCTATAAGGGAAATAACTCTAAGTAGCTCGGCAATTGCTCCTCTTAGGTCCCCCTTAGGTAACTCATTCTTTAGCAATTCTTCTTTGTTAATATTACCTAACCTGCTTTCTTCTAATACTCCCATACCTTTCCTATAGCATTTCTTAAATTGCTTAGTAGTTCCTAGATAGTCTCACTATAGCCTATCTACTTTACTTCATACCACATTTCGTCATCTACGTCCTTATAATTAATAATCTTCAAAACTTGCCATTTATCTTCCTCTTATCCTCTATACATGTCTGCCTTATAGACTAGTAGCTTAACATTTCCGTGTACTAGCTCTAGCATTGCGATATATTATACAGGGTAGATTTTTATTTTAGCTAGTAGGTTTAACTTATATATAACCAATAAAATTCTTTACTTAACTTTAAAAGGTCCTAGTCTAACATAGTCCAACTTCTTACTTAGTCGTCAACTCTTAAAATTTTTATATAGTAGCTACACTTTATCTCCCTCCTTAAGATCTAGTCCCTTAGATCTCTTAGCATTATAGTACCTTTTCATTCATTCTTGTACTAGTTTAGCTGTTTCTTTAAGGTCTGCATAAAGATTCATTAACATCTCCATTCTTTATTTAGCTATACTACTTATCTTTTTTACTTAATATGGCGACAATAATATTCTTAGCTCATATCCATAACTCGCCTTAAATAGTGATGTCCCCATTCCTTCTTATAGTATTATATTGTATGCAAACTATATAACTGGTAATAGCAATACCTAATTATTCTATGCGTAATTAACATAGTGCCTTAAATACTGCTCTAGTGTCTAGTTTAGTCTTTCTATTTATCCGTCCGTCTACGGATAATACGCTATAAATATTACTGCACAAACTCCTTATTCTGCCAGAAACACTTCCCAAAATACTACTATAAATCTTAGATCTCTATTTAATATAATCTTATCTAGTACTCCATGTCTTGCAAACACTTCTTTTATATAGATTCTAGCAACATCTTCTACTAATATCTCTTTAGTATATGCTATAAAGTATCCCCACTTTATTAGCTTGTCTACTATTACTAAAATTATATTATAATCTTGTCCTATAATAGAATCTCTTAACTTTAGTAACTTAATAATAAAGTCCCATAATATAACCTCCTATAGTCTTCCTAGTGTCTTAATAGGTTATAGCCCTCTATACAGCTTATACCTCATTAGTTTGTTCCTTTAGCAATCTAAACATTCCTTTATAACTTATCTTGCTAATCCCCAGATTCCTTAAACAATATACTCCTCTTAAAGTCTTAACACTAAGCCTATAGCTCCACTATATCCTTATATTATTCCCTTATAAAATTCCTTAATAAATTCTTCTATAATAGACTTAGGCACATATATTACCTCTCTATTCTTATATTGCTCTAAGTCTAAATCCTCTACCTATACTTCTTAGATCTTCTATATCTAATCACTCTCTAGTAATTCATAGATCTGACTTTCCTTAGTCGCTATAATCTTCAGATAATTATACCTAATTAATCCATCTTAATCCCTTCGCAATAAAGCTCCTAATAGCTTTTTATTACTTTATAGTTCAGCCTTTCTACTTAGAGCATCTGCTTATGCATTGTCTGTACCCTTAGTATACTAAATTTTAAAATAGTATTCTGTAAGCATTTCCGCCCATCTAACCTATCTTTAGTTGAGTTTCTTTGTCGTTAGGAATCCTATAAGGTTCTTATAGTCCGTCTTAACTATAAATAGTTTCTCTATGCCTTATAAGAATACTCTCTATTTCTTAAGTGCTGTAACTATACCTAATAACTCTTTATTATAGATATTATAGTTTAACTCTAGTAGTATTATCTTTTAACTATAGTATGCCACTGGGTGCCATCCATCTTAATACTTCTATAGGAAGCACGCTCCTAGTATAAAGTCTAATATATCCGTTTCTACAACTGTCTCTAGACCTGGTTAATAGATCTTAAGTACTAGCTCCTAGGTAAATAACTTCTTAATTCTCTTAAATAGTTCTTATTACTCCTTTCCCCATACCCACAGTTCTTCTTTTTTTATTAGCTATATAAATAGCTTAATATCCTATAACCATTATGCTATAAACCTTCTACAGTAATTGTAAAACCCTAGGAATAATCTTAACTATATAACATTCTCTAGTTCTTGCTAATTCACTATAGTCTTAATCTTCTTTAGATCTATACTAAGTTGGCCTAGTTTAATAATAAACCTAATAAAATTAGTCTTCCTAGTAAAGAACTCGCATTTCTTAATTGCTACTAGCATCTATTCTTCTTATAGTCTCTTTAAAACCCACTTAACGTACTCTCTATATTCTTCCTTACTCTCTAAGTAGATAATAATGTTATTAAGGTATACTATAACAAATTCATCTAGGTATTCTCCTAATATACTATTAATTCGCTTCTAGAATATTGCTAGTGCATTTATAAGCCTAAATTATATAACTAATAGCTTATATAGTCCTTCCTTTGACCTAAAGGCTGCCTTCCATTTATCACCTTCCTTAATTCTAATCTGGTGGTACGCCTACCTTAGATCTATCTTTATAAAGATCTTTATATTGCCTATCCTATCTTAGATTTTGCTAATTAAGGGTAAAGGATACCTATCCTTTCTAGTAATACTGTTTAACTATCTATAGTCTATACACATCCTAAGTTTTCCATTTTTCTTTAGAATAAATAATACTGGATATCCTACTAATAACTATAATGGTCTAATATATCCCTTTTATAAGTTCTCCTAGATAAACTCCTTAAGCGCTACTAACTCTATTTTAGTAAGCTTATAGATTAAAAAGAACTTTAGACTTATTCCTTCTTCTAATTCTATCTCATAGTCCTAAGCTGTATACTCTAACAGCTTTTCACTCTCTAGTAACCATAACTTTTTACTATACTTATAGTATCTTTTTAGTACATAACTTAAGCCTTGCTTAGTCTCTTTATATATCACTCCAACTTAGTACTATACTAACTTAGTTTACTATTGCACTTTATATTATTATATATCCTTAATATTAACTTAACCTATAACCCAATTAATCTTTGGATTATACTCTTATAACCAAGGCATTTCTAGTATTACCTTATCCTATCCCAACGGTAGGATATTAAAGGACATTCTAACTGGTCTCCCTTTAATAGTTATCTAAATAGGTCCTATTTTAAGATTAATAATACCTCCTCTATAGGCTATCTAATCTCCTAAAATTGTTATAAGTAGATATAAGTGTTCCTTCTATCTATATAGTAACCCCATCCTTTCTACTACCTTTAGTAATATATAGTTCCTAGTTACTCCACTATCTACTAATACTTTAAACTACTAATCTTACCACTTAGCTTTTAAATTTAGGTATTATCCTTAAATTCCTTTAAGGGTCTAAGGCTTTAACACTAGTTCCCTCTAGTCCTATATACCTCCCCTTTTCCCAATTATTAGCTGCTTAATTCTACTTATACTTAGTCCAACTTTGGCTAATACTTAGTTTATTTCTTTTCCTCTATATGCTATAGATATATATTCTCTAGGCACACCTACTACTATTATCTATCTAGGCATTCTTCTATAAGGAATTTTCCTAGTTAAAGTATTAAGTCTCCTTAACCCTATACTTCTACTAGGTGCCAACTATATATATACTTAGCATTCCTAAACCACTTTTCCTCTAGTGCCCAATATATTCTTACTAGGTACTTCCAGTTTTTATCTTTAGGTGCTCTATATATATTATATATGTTATCTATACAAGCTATCTATAATAGTATATAATACGCTATATGTTTTAGGTTAACTCTTAGTTTATCTTCGTCCTTAAGTTTAAACCTATACCTAGTTAACCTAACCATAGGTATCTCTGCTATAAGTACTAAGATTTATTACTCACTTCTCTAGTCCCTAGATCCCTCTTCTAGGTTCCTTAACGTTATAATTAATACTCCTTTAATATAACTTATGCATTTCTCCGTAATGGGTTAATCTTAAACAACTTTTTTATCTAGCTATATATAAAAATCTTCCCATTTGTTATTATATTGTTACCTATACCACTTTCCATACAGCTGGTTTAGTATATATGGTTTATCCGTTAGAAAGTACCTTATCATCACTATATCATAACATCCTTTAGTATATCTTTCTTTAAACCTAGTTAGAATATCTAGATCCTCTTCTTATTCTAGTTTATCTAACCATTTTACCCTAGGTGTCCCTACACTCAGCCTATTAGTAACTCTTTATATAGGTACTCTATTCCTTATACAACCTAGTATAGCTAATCTCTTATCTAGCTTTTACTCTTACCATACAATGATTTTTATCCTAAACTTATCTATAGTTTCTTATTTTCTATATCTTATAGCTAGATCTTTATAGTCGTCTTGCTTTTTAATCCTAGTATTAACTGTTTAATCTTTAGGCTGAACACTACATTTACCTAGAATTGCTAATATTCTTATTCGTTCTCTAAACTTATAGTTCTTAAACTTGCATCCTATACTCATTTATTTGTTATTAAACTAAGTTACTGCCCTTTCCTATTAGTTTTCGTCCGTTATAGGTCCTTAGGTGTGTCTTATCTTACTTTAAGAATCTTAAGCTTTTTTTATCTCTTCTTAAGAATCTTAAGCCTATGGCCTTTTACCTTTATTAAGTAATGAGCTAGTACTAGTAGTTGTCTACTTGCTTAGTTTCTTCTAAACATTACTCCTATTATCTTATAAAGCAATGGAAATCGTATCTAATGGTGTTATAACATCCGTTACTAAACCTTATTTGGTAATGGTCTTAGTCTCTGCTTCTATTACATCATTAAGGTTTAAGTGCTCCTAGTTAGCCCTCTTTTCGTCCTCATTGCTAATAATTAATAAGTACTCTAACTCTATTATCATTACTGCTAATCTTTATCCGCATGTTACTATAACATCTTAATCTAGCTTGTAGAGTTGATCCTATTCTTTATCTAACTCTCTGGTTCCTTGGAGTCCTTTTAACTCTGGCTCTTATAGCCAATAGCTTGCGCCATACTTAGCGTCCTTATAAATTCGGCATGTATTATTGTAACAATACGCAAAACTGTTAATTAAACACTCTTTTATTCCTTACAGTGCACTATTATCCCTCTATATATACGTGCTGTCTGCTAGTCTAGTTCCCTTTACCGCGTAGTTACTCTAACTACCTCTATAGTCTCTAGCAAAATAACCCTATTTTCCGCAATTTATATAAGCTCCATCTTTAAACCATCTTTCTTGCTATAGAGTCCGCCTAAATGTCTTCTGCTACTAAGATCCCTAGTTTAGCCTCTACTCTGGGGTCCTTTAATCACTTAATCCTTAACCTCTAGGTTTCTATGGTTTCTTTCCCCACCTTTAGGTTTCTTTAGTACCACTTAGGTCCATTAGCTCCGCGCTATTCCATAGTTTTTAACTCTGTGTCTATTATTGCATACTCTATGCCTTATACAACTATAGAACTCTGTCTTACCCTCTTTTAGCTTATTCCCTTTAGTAGATTCTATTATTAATCTTTATTAACTAATCTATTAACTCTCTTAGAGTATCCGCATCTTCTATTAGGATGATTACGTTCTAGACTTTAGCCTTAAGTCCCTATTTATACTATGCCATAAGCGCCCTATTATTCCACTTAACCTATATAGCTAGTGTTTAAAACTGTGTTATATACTTAATTACTGAAGTGCGTTATACTAAGTTCTAAAGCTTTTATTCCGCTATAGTTGTGGCCTCCAGGTCTCTAAATATCTGCGTTAGTTACTCTACAAACCCGTTCTAACTAGCAAATATATACCGTACATCCTAGTTAGTAGTTATCATGCCATTGGCCTATATTTCCGTGAGATACGGCTTAAACTACTTAAGTGCCCTCCCTATTAGGAACAACCCTGCATAGGCTACTTGGTCTAACAATATTACTAACTTTGCTCCTTCCTGTACTACCTTAAAGTGCATTTATATAAGAAATCCCTTAAGCTTCAACTTCTCTCTGGAGAATTATTTAATTAAAGGTAACTTGATCTTTGCCGCTCTAATTCCATTAATGCGTTCGTTAAGTATCCTATTATTGTCTTATAAGTAATCAACCATTTCCTATAACTAACCTCGCGTAACCACTTAAGAATCCCTATTATCCATACTAGTATCACCTGGCCCTAAGGTTGTAGCTCCTATTAACGCCATTATGACTGGTGCTGCTCTTAGTAGCATGTTGTTCAAGTTTATTCCAATACCGTAACCTAGGTAGTAAATATGTAACGGAACCTTATAGCTTAGACTACGGTGGGTTCTGTTATTAGGCTGGGTATATAGGTACAACAAAATTAATAACATAATAATAACTGGTGGAGTGGTTGCCCAATAAATTAACTCCAATTGTATTCTAAGATTCACTACAAGGAGAGAACTATCTACAGTAGGGACTGAGGTCCTTTAAATACACAACCGTACTCCTAAGAAATCCTCTCTTATACATGAGGTATATATTGTCTATATTAAACATAACGTCCCTTCCATTTAACACAGTCAATACGTTTAACACCACGTGACCTTGGTTACCATTCCTCGTCATATAGTTCTACCAGATCCATCCTGGACTGTGCCTATATCAACTAACTAGCTTCCGCCAACTCTTCTCTAAGTAGTCGTAACATTGTACTTAAAGCGTCCGTAACAATAAGTTTTTCTTAGAAGGTAGGAATTTCGCCCTTCTCCTATATAGCCTATTAAATCTTAGGTTATAACTTGGTAAGTAGCTAGTAAAGTTATATAGCATTATCCCACAGGTCTAAGCAGGGTATATTATCTTTTAGTTCTTCTAAGTAGTTTATAAACTAGACTACACTCTAGCCTTCTTACTGTTTGATATTATAGTATTACTGGTTATAATCTATCCCTTAATTAGTAGGGTTTTGGATCTAATTAACTAACTAGGACTTAAGTTTGCTAAATTTAAGGGGTGTGGTAAGTTTCTTCTTATAGTGTGTTTATAAACTCTTAATAGTGCCATATAGGAAGGTAGAAGCAATTAGTGTTTAATTATACTTATTAGAGTAACATTTTGGGTCCAGCTGAAACTTGGTTTCGCATTAACAGATAAAACAATTGCAGTTCTAAAGACTATCACTATTATACTTATTAGGTTCCTTTATACGGAATTTAGGTTTTTCTAATGTTATAGCATAGTATGGTATTACCCCTTTAAGTCCGCTTTGTATCTAGGGTGTCTATGCTTCTCCTAATTATCCTTGCAATTGTCCTTAGTAGTCTTAATATACTTATCTCTATTATATCTCTAACTCTTTTATCTTTTATAGGGTCTTGTATAGTAACTACTTTAATAACTTTTTAGCGGTGATTGTTTCTAAGGGTCTTAGAAGGTTAGATGGACTAGCTATAGCTTCCTAGTCTACTCCTTTATAAGTAAAGGGGATGCGCTCCTCTAGGGAGACTCTGTCAGCCTTTTATAGTAAGGGCGTTATTTTAAGGGGTAAGGAGGTATGGCCCATTATTGTTAATTAATAGCCATACGTTCCTTCTGTAAAGGATTGTGAGCAATTAGAATTATAAAAGGCTAGTCTAACTAGAATATATAATTATCTAATTAATAGTGTAGAATAAGAGTCTTAGGTAAGTTAAAGGTAAGTTAAAGGTAGAACTATTACAGACAGCTTAAGTACGATGTTACGACTACTTGGAGAGGAGTCGGAAGAAGCTAGTTGGTTAATATAGGCATGGTCCAGGATGGATCCGGTGGAACTATATGACAAGGAATGGTAACTGAGGTTATATAGTTGGATCTATGGTCTGTGGGATTAGGAGAATGTAGGATCTATAAGCAGGTTAACAGATTAACGGATTAACAGATTAATAGAGTAAAGGGATTTCTTAAGCGTATAGTTGTGTATTTAAAGGACTATAGTCCCTACCTAGATAGTTCTCTCTTCGTAGTGAATCTTAGAATATAATTAGAGTTAATTTATTGGGCAACTACTCCACTAGTTATTATTATGTTGTTAAACTGTTCTTACCTATATACCTAGCCTAATAATAGGACCTACTGTAGTTCCTGCTACAAGGTTCCGTTACACATTCACTACTAAGGTTACAGTATTAAATAAGGTTGAATAATATGCCACCCAAAGCACTAGTTATGACGCTATTAACGGCAGCAACTACCTTGGGCTTAGGAGGAGATACTAGTATAGCAGATACCGACTTATAAGTAGTTACACGAGGTCAGTTACAGGAAATGGTTAATCACTTATAGGATAATAATAGGATACTTAAAGAACGCATTAATGGAATTAGAGTAGTAAAGGTCAAGCTACCTTTAGTTAAACGGTTTTTAGGAGAGAAGTTAAAGCTTAAAGGGTTTCTTACGCAGATGCACTTTAAGGTTATGCAAGAAGGAGCGAAGTTAGCAATACCTATAGATTAGGTAGCATACGCGGGACTATTCTTAACAGGAAGAGCTTTAGAGTGGTTTAAGCCTTACCTTATAGAGATATAAGTAAATAGTATAACAACTACTAACCTGGACATATGGTATATGTTTACAAGTTAGAACGGATTCGCAGAATAATTAACGCAAATATTTAAAGACCCTAAAGTAACTACAACAGTAGAACAAAAACTTTAGAACTTAGTATAGCGCACTTTAGCAATTAAGTATATAACGCAGTTTTAAACACTAGCTACGCAGGTTAAGTAGAACGACAGGGTGCTTATAGCACAGTATAAATAGGGACTTAAGGCTAAAGTCTAGGACGTAATTATCCTAATAGAAGATACGGATACTCTAAGGGAGTTAATAGACCAGTTAATAAAGATCAATAATAGGATCTATTAAAGGGAATAAGCTAAGAAAGGGCAAAACAGAGTTCTATAGTTATATAAGGCGCAGAGTACGCAACAACCAACATAGAGTTAAAAACTATAAAATGGCGCAGAGCTAATAGACCTAAGCGGTACTAAAGAGTCTAAGAGGTAGATAAAGAAATTATAAAAACCTAGAGGTTAAGGATCTAGTAATTATAGGACCCTAGAGTAGAGGCTAAACCAGGAATCTTAGCAGTAGAAGACATTTAGACGAACTCTATAGCAAAGCTAGTGGTTTAAAGATGGAGCTTACATAAATTGCGGAAAATAGGGTCATTTCGCTAGAGACTATAAAGGTAGTTAGAGTAATTATGTAGTAAAGGGAACAAGACTAGCAGACAGTACATACGTATAGAAGGACGATGGTGCACTATAAGGAACAAAAGAGTGTTTAATTAACAGTTTTGCGTTTTGTTATAACAACACATACCAAATTTATAAGGACGCTAAGTATAGCGCAAGCTATTAGCCGTAGGAACTATTGTTATTTAAGTTTAGAAAAACCAATAAACCAGCTTATAGATTAGACATTAAAGACGATAAGTTTAACATAGGCGAAGTATTTACCAACAATAAGGCAATGAAGGCAGTTTACTAGGAGTATGCAGACCTTAGAGAAGTCAAAATAGAAGTAGAGACTAAAACCACTATAGAGTAAGGTTTAGTAACGGGTATTATAACACCATTAGATATAATTTCCATTGCTTTATAAGATAAAAAGAGTAACGTTTAGAAGAAACTAGGTAAGTAGATAACTACTAGTGCTAGCTTATTACTTAATAAAGGTAAAAGGCTATAGGTCCAAGACTCTTAAGACAAGATAAGGAAGGCTCCAGACTTATAAGATATAACAAGGATAGCTTAAGAGCCCATAATAGATAAAAACCAATAGGAAAGAGCAGCGACTTAGTTTAGTGGTAAAAAAATAAGTATAGGACGTAAGTTCAAAAACCAAGAGTTTGGAGAATAAGTAAGGACATTATTAGGTAGCCAAGATTTCAAAGAACAAATAAGGACTATAACAGTTCTAGGTAAACATAGTGTTTAACCTAAAGATTAAAAAGTTAATACTAAGATTAAGAAGCAAGACGACTTTAAAGATCTAGCTGTAAGACGCAGAAAATAAGAAACTATAGATAAGTTTAAATATAGAATTATTATATAGCAAGAGCAAAAGCTAGATAAGAGGTCAGCTATACTAGGTTATATAAGGGATAGAGTACCTATATAAAAAATTACTAATAGGCCTAAGGCAGGGACGCCTAGAGTAAAGTAGTTAAATAAACTAGAATAAGAAGAGGATTTAGGGATTCTAATTAGGTTTAAAGAAAGACACACCAAAGGATATTATAATGTAGCAATAATAAGGTACTTTCTAATAGACAAACCATATACACTAAACCAGTTATACAGAAAGTAGTATAGGCAAAGAAGTAATAACAAATAGGCAGATTTTTATATATAGCTGGATAAGAAAGTTGTCTAAGATTAACCCATTACAGAAAAGCGCATAAATTATATTAAAGGAGCGTTAATTATAATATTAAGGAACCTAGAAGAAGGATCTAAGAACTAGAGAAGTAAACAATAAATCTTAGTACCTGCAGAAGAAAGACTAACAGTTAGATTAGCTAAATAGAGGTTTAAACTTAAGAGTAAAGATAAGCCAAGAGTAGACCTAAGTCACTTAGCGTATTATACACTATCATAGATAGCTTATATGGATGATATATGCAATATATATAGAGCACTAAAAGACAAGAACCAGAAGTACCTATTAAGGATATATTAGGCACTAGAAGAAAAGCGGTTTAGGGACGCTAAGTATATATATAGATAGCACTTAGTGGAAGTACAGAGTTAAGGGGACCTAATACTTTAACCAGGAAGATTCCTTACGGAAAAATGCCTAGACGGATAATAGTAGTGGGAGTGCCTAGAAAATACTTGTCTATAGCATATAGAGGACAAAAAATAAACTAAGTATTAGCTAAAGTTGGACTAAGTATAAGTAGGATCAAGTAGCCAATAGTTGGGAAAAGGGGAGATATACGGGACTAGAGGGAACTAGTATTAGAGCCTTAGACCCTTAAAGGAATTTAAGGATAATATCTAAATTTATAAGTTAAGTGGTAAGATTAGCAGTTTAAGGCGTTAATAGATAGTGGAGTAATAAGGAACTATATATTACCAGTAATAGTAGAAAGGATAGGGTTACTATACAGATAAAAGAAACACCTATATCCACTTATAATAATTTTAGGAGATTAAATAGCTTATAGAGGAGGCATTATTAATCTTAAAATAGGACCTATTTAGTTAACTATTAAAGGGAGACCAGTTAGAATGTCTTTTAATATCCTACTATTAGGACAGGATAAGGCAATACTAGGAATACCTTAGTTACAGAAATATAATCCAAAGGTTAATTAGGTTATAGGTTAGGTTGATATTAAAGATACTTAATAATATAAGGTGCGACAGCAAACCAAGTTGGTATGGTACTAAATAGGAGCAATATACGAAGAGACTAAGCGAGGCTTAAGTTATATACTAAAGAGATACTATAAGTATAGCAAAAAGTTATAGTTACTAGAAAGTGAAAAGCTATTAGAGCATATAGCATAGGACTATAAGATAGAGTTAGAAGAGGGAATAAGTCCAAAGTTCTTTTTAATCTATAAGCTTACTAAAACCAAGTTAGTAGCACTTAAAGAGGTTATTCAGGAGAACTTATAAAGGGGATATATTAGACCATTATAGTTATTAGTAGGATATCCAGTATTATTCGTCCCAAAGAAAAACGGAAAACTTAGGATGTGTATAGACTACAGACAGTTAAACAGTATTACTAGAAAGGATAGGTATCCTTTACCCTTAATTAGCGAAATCTAAAATAGGGTAGGTAATGCACAAATCTTTACAAAGATAGATCTAAGGTAGGCGTACTATTAGATTAGGATTAAGAAAGGCAACAAATAGAAGGCAGCTTTTAGGTCAAAGGAAGGACTATATAAACCGTTAGTTATATAAATTAGGCTTATAAACGCACTAGCAACATTCTAAAAGCGAATTAATAGTATATTAGGAGAACACCTAGATAAGTTTATTATAGTATACCTTAACAATATTATCATCTACTTAGAGAATAAGGAAGAACATAGAAAATACATTAAATGGGTCTTAAAGAGACTACAGGAAGAACAAATGCTAATAGCAATTAAGAAATGCAAGTTCTTTATAAGGAAGACCAATTTCGTAGGATTTATTATTGAACTAGAAAAAATTAGTATAGACCCAAAGAAAGTCAAAGCTATAGTAAGTTGGCAAGAACCAGAGAATGTTATATAGTTAAGGTTATTTCTAGGGTTTTGCAACTACTATAGGAGGTTTATAGCACAATAGTTAAAAAGCATTAAGCTATTTATAAGGTTAACAAAGAAAGAGGAACCATAGGTTTAGGGTAGTAAGTAGAAGAAGCTGTTCTAAGAACTTAAGGAGATATTTACCTAGGAACCAGTCCTTAAGATCTATTAACCAAAGTTAAATATAGTTGTTAAGATAGATGCATTAGACTTTACACTAGGAGTATATTTACTACAGAAGCACCAGAACGCATAGCATCTAGTAACATACTATAGTTAGAAGATAACACTACTAGAATTAAACTACGACATCTATAACAAGGAGTTGTTAGGTATAGTTACAGCACTTAAGGAATAGAGAGCATTCTTATAAGGTATAAAGAAACCATTTATAGTTAAGACGGACTATAAGAACCTTATAGGATTCCTAATAATAAAGGAACTCAACTAAAGACAGGTTAGATGGGCGGAAATGCTTATAGAATACCATTTCAAAATTTAGTATACTAAAGGTATAGATAATGCACGAGCAGACGCTCTAAGTAGAAAGGCTAAACTATAGAATAACAAAAAGCCATTAGGAGCTTTATTACAAAGGGATTAAGATAGATTAATTAGGTATAATTATCCGAAGATTATAGTAACTAAGAAAAGTCAGGTCCATAAATTACTAAAAAGTAATTAAACACAGAAAATCTAAAAAGTATAGGTAGAAGATCCAGACTTAGAGTAATATAAAAATAGAGAAGCTACTTATATTCTAAGGTTAATTATAAAGGAGTTTATAAAAGAGTTTTATAAAGGAATAACATAAGGATATAATAGAGCTATAGGCTTAGTATTAAGACTTTAAAAGGAGTATATTATTTAAGGAATCTAGGGGTTAGTAAGATAAGTTATAAAAGAGTGCCTAGATTGCCAAAGAAACAAACTAATAAGGCATAAGCCGTATAGAGGGCTACAACCTATTAAAACACTAGAAAGACCATAGGAGGTTATATTATAGGACTTTATTATTAAGTTACTAAAGTTAAGAGATCCTATTATAGGATAAGATTATAACGCGATTTTAGTAATAGTAGATAAGCTTACAAAGTAGGGATACTTTATAGTATGCACTAAAGAGATATTAGTAGAAGATGTCGCTAGAATCTATATAAGGGAAGTGTTCGCAAGACATAGAGTACTAGATAAGATTATATCGGACAGAGATCTAAGATTTATAGCAGTATTTTAGGAAGTGTTTCTAGTAGAATAAGGAGTTTACACAGCAACCTCTATAGCATATTATCCGTAGACAGACAGATAGATAGAAAGGCTAAACTAGACACTAGAACAGTATCTAAGGCATTATATTAATTATGCACAGAATAATTAGGTATTGTTATTACTAATTATATAGTTTGCGTATAATACAACACCATAAGAAGGAATGGGAATATTACTATTTAAGGCGAACTACGGGTACGAGCTAAGAATATCATTGTTGCTATATTAAGTAAAGAAAACAAGTAGCACAGCTAAATAAAGAATAGAGATGTTAATGAATCTTTATATAGACCTTACGGAAACAGCTAAACTAGTATAGTAAAGGATAAAAAGGTACTATAATGCTAAGAGATCTAAGGGACTAGATCTTAAGGAGGGAGATAAAGTATGGCTACTATACAAAAATTTTAAGAGTTAACGACTAAGTAAAAAGTTGGACTATATTAAACTAGGACCTTTTAAAATTAAGTAGAGAATTTTATTAGTTACATATAAGTTAAACCTACCAGCTAAAATAAAGATCTACCCTATATAATATATTGCGATGCTAGAACTAGCATATAGAAATATTAAACTACCAGTTTACAAGGCAGACACGTACAGAGGGCAAGAGAAAGATAAGTAGTAAGTTTTAAAGATTATCAGTTATAAGGATATAGATAACGAAATATAGTACAAAGTAAAGTAGATAGGCTATAGTAAGACTACCTAGGAACCACTAAGCAACCTAAAGAACGCTATAGGAAAGGTAAAAGAGTATTAGAAGAAAGCAGGTTAGGGAGTATTAAAAGGGGATTACTAAAGAATAAGTCACCTAAGGGGGACCTAAGAGGAGTACTTGCTAAGCTACTTAGAGTTATTTTCCCTGCTAGTAAACGCAAGTCTGCCTTAGCCTCCTCCGCTTCTAGCTTATAGAGACCCTACTTAACTAGGCGAAACTCCTTAAAGAGTACCTTCTTACGCACCTTCTTAAGATGGGTTAGCCGAGCAAAGGTAGTCTAATAGAGTTTAAACGCGCAAGCAGACGCTTTTAATGTACGGTATTAAGCCTCTAGTAACAGGGCTAATTCCTTAGTAGAATAATAGAGTTTATTATAAGCGGCTATAAGTAAGCTCTTAAGCTTTTTAGCCTTGGATTAAATATAAGACCCTATAATAAATTACTTAGGGAACGCAAAGAGTTATAGGACGCGCATACTTAGCGTTAGAAACTGATTTAACATCGCAGGAAGACCATATATTTAATTTAGTATATTTAGCGTAAAAGGATGGTTAGCAACTAAAGGGAGCTGTAATTACAACACATACTAACTTCTTATCTGCGCAACAAGAATAGGAAGGCATAGCCTTACCTAGAGAAAGAATCTTGAGTACTATATAATTGCGACGATTGGTAGATAAGGACGAAGATGCTTTAGGTATAATAAGTAAGGATATTAACCAAGTTAATTAAATGGACATTACACCTCTAGTAAACGACTTAGAGATGTTAGGAATCTTTAAGGACGAAGATAAAGAGGAGGGAGATGGTGTTACAGATAGCTTAAGTACGATATTACGACTACTTGGAGAGGAGTTGGAAGAAGCTAGTTAGTTAATATAGGTATAGTCTAGGATGGATCTAGTGGAACTATATAACAAGGAATAATAACTAAGGTTATATAGTTGGATCTATAGTCTATAGAATTAGGAGAACATGGGATCTATAAGCAGGTTAATAGATTAATGGATTAATAGATTAACAGAGCAAAGGGATTTCTTAGGCATATAGTTGTGTATTTAAAGGACTATAGTCCCTACCCAGATAGTTCTCTCTTTGTAGTAAATCTTAGAATATAATTGGAGTTAATCTGTTAGGTAACCACTCCACCAGTTATTATTACGTTGTTAAACTGTTCTTACCTACATACCTAGCCTAATAATAGGACCCACCGTAGTTCCTGCTATAAGGTTCCGTTACAAGAACGAGCTTTATATATTAAAGGATAAATGCTTTCTAAACTCTTCTATTTAAAGACTAATTACTAGTTCTTCTCTAGAGGAGAACTAGCTCCCTATATAATCCTTTTAAGACACTAGTAAAACCCTTTACCCCTTATCTGTCTGACCATGTCTCCTCTAGGATATTAGTGGGACATTAATGAAACCTTTATCTATCTTATCTAATATATACCTTTCAGGAGCGCCCGTTACAAATTTCTATATATTACTTAATATTTTTAATTTCTATAGGGTGGCCTTTAGGGCAGGTAGTATAGGTATATAAAGCTTTATATTAAGCTTTAATATTACCCTCTCTAAGTTATATAGAACTAGGCTAGCGCCTTAAAAGCTTATATAGATATTATCCTTTATAATTAACACTTTAAAGGCTGTTTTAAAGGCTAGTAGAAACTTAAGCTTTATAATATAGTTAATATAATTATATATAAGGCTGCTAATCTAATACCTATATACACACTTTAATGGCGAGAAGTAGCTAATATTAAGTGGCTATAAGAGGTATAATAAATATAGCGGCATATAGAGGGTATAGATTTTATTCTCCTTATAAATTTCCTAGAATTTAAGCGAGCTATAGCTCTTATAGCTATTAATAATTAGTAGCTGCTATACGCCTACTCTATAATCCTTTATATATATAATAAAGTACTTTAGCTAGGTAACTCTAAGCTTATTAATAGTCTAGCTATTATTACCAACTAAAATAACCTAATTATATGGTATATTATCCTGGTACTATGTAGAGAGGTAATACTTATCTATAAAAATAATAAATAGTAGAATTGCTTACCTAGCTACGTTAATTCCCTAAATTATAGTAACCTACTTATAATTAGCGGCGCCTCTTAAAGCCTATAATAATAAACTATAATAATATCTTACCTATTATAAAGCCAGTCTTATTAAAGTTATAGGTGTTTTTATTATAGATACTATATATAGCTTTAGTATACTCTATAAGCTTAAACTAGGCCCTAATAATCTTAGGATCCTTATATAGGGCTCTCTACTAATTATATAATAATTCATTGCTTAACATCCGATTTAGATCCCTACTAGGCCCACGCGGACTACTCCTTATATACATATAGGGAGAAAACTCTACATAAGAAAACCCTATAATCCATCTCCCCGCCTTTTGGGACTCGCCTGCACAGCACCTGTAAGGCGCCTACAAGTCACCTATGGTGCTCTACTACCTTACTTTTTAACCTCCTTAGGAACCACTGCTGCTATAACAAGCCTATAGACGCACTAGTATCGCAAACTTAACTCTACTACTATAGAGTCATTAGGGGGCGCCTGGTGCTTACCCCTTTACCTTCTATTACTATTTTCTTTGCGACCTAAAACTGGTCTAGTATATTTTGGCTAATAAGCTACTAGGTAACTACCTTAAGACCTTTTTATATTAAGAGTAGTGTATTATAGTTCTCTATGCTAGCTACTAAGAGTATTGCTTCTTAGTTAGTGTATAAGGGGCATAATAGTATCATATGTTTTAGTGTCTGTCTTGGCCAGCTATATTTACATCTTAGGCTACCTACTAGGACACCTACCCAGTAGAGCCAGTCTTTTAGTCCTATTATTCCTGTTCTTAGGAGTGTTACTATTATATTTTCTGCCTTTATTAGGCCTTCTTAGAGCCCTTAAGTGTTTACCCCCTATAGTATTAACCATGCTATAGCCTGGGTTCCTCTTGCCTAAAATAGCCTCTATCCCTTTAACTCCCATACACCTCTCCAGTATTAGTCCAACTAGTATTATATTACAGTAGATAGTTTCCTAGTACTCTTTTATGCTTTACTTTAGCTCCTTTCTCTCTCTTATTATTATCTTTACTAGTCTCTTATACGTCTCCCTTCCTCCTCTATATGGGCCTAGGCCCTAACACAGCACTATTCTTCTTCTACTTTTTCTACCTATTTCTCTAATATATCTTCCCTACTTTAGGGTTGTTAGTTAGCTCTCCTATAGGGCACCCTAGGGTCCCTCTATAGTTTGTTTAGGCGTGACTTAATATACTTTATAACACTAGAGTTACGCTCCTTTTATACCCTTTATATTACAGCAGCTTCAATATATAATTATAGGGGGGGGATATTAGCTTCCTTCTTAAGCAGTGCTATAGCTATTTGCTTATACCTGCCTGTTATACTCTAAAGGCAAGCCGTTTAGACCTTTTAGAGTAGTTTAAGGAGTGCTTTAGAGGGGCCTTTTTTAGTTTCTCCTATAGCCTAAACACTGGAACTATATGTTATGGTTAGCTAGACAACTGCTGTATATAGTAGGCGTAACCTCTAGAAGTATAGGCCCCATATAGAATTAATGATTCTAGATATTGCAATATACTACGCTTGGCCCTTATAGGCCGCTTATAACACATATACGCTCCACTAGAGCTTACTATCTACCCATACTCCTAGTACCCTTAGGCCTTAAACTAGTTAGCCCCTAAAGCCTTAGATATAGATTATATACTAAAGATCTACAGATTAGTTGCGTTTTCTTATAAAATGGATTAGCTAGTATTTCTCTAGTAAGAATTAAACTCTGTATTATCTTGCCTATTCTATATAGGTGTTATAGGCTTTCTCTAGTGTTCTACAGTTCTCTACGGCTGTTAGCCTATATATAATTAGGTTTATATTATTAACAAAGCCTATCCCCTAGGTCGCCCCTTTCTTAAAGGACTTAAGTAGGTTGCTTATAAAGAAAAGGAAGAGTATGGGCAAGAGGGGTAATCCTTATAGTATTCCTATTGCAACTGTAATAGGGGGGCTCTAGTATCTACTAAAGACTAGCAATGTTTCTTTCTAGCCTATAAACCCTTAAATAAATTATACAATCTATTCTAGGAAGCCCTTTACCCTAAGGATATATAGGAGGCGCTTATAGGGTATGTTGTTGTAGGCACCACTAATATCTAGGCTAAGCATTAATACTACAAAGTCCCTTCGCATCGCCCATGCAGATTTAATGGTGGCGGCAAGTAATATAAGTGCTAATAGTATTAAGCGGTTCTTTCTTGCCCCTATTTAACTTTGTGGTAGTAGGGCATGTTCCTTAGCTATGTCTGCTATGTGGTCTGCTATTACCCTTTCTAGGATCTTGCTAAGGGTGTTTTTTAAGGCAATAGGGCGGTAGCTTCCTAGGATTAAGTAGTCTGCTTTGCCTTCTTTTCATAGGATAACCATCGTCATAGACCTTCCGAGTCATGGGTAGTAGCCTATAGCAAAGCATGCTCTAGCTACATCTGCAAGCTAAGGTGCTATAAGTGGTCCACAGGTCTTTAAGGCCTTGTTTAGTATCCCATCTAGTCCTAGTACTATATTATTTAAAAGGCGGCTAATGGTTCTGGCCATTTCCTCTATTATCATGTCGCTGTTGACCCGCAGGCGAGTCACTGGTGTTTCACCCGTGATGTTACTGAGGTCTGCTGGAGCTAGTTGGGGGAAGAATCTTTCTGTAAGGATCTTTGCCTTCTCATCGTTGTTGTTAGTGGCCTGTGACTCCCCTGCTCTTCGTAGGGGTGGTAGGTGTAGGTCTTCTACTGGGCGCCCTGCCTTTTTCTTTGCTCTACTAATTATATAGTTAATTCAATTATATTATAAGGCTATCTATTTAATTAACAAAGTTATTAGGCTGGTTCTTACTAACCTAGCCAGCATTATACTTAGTAAGTAGTTTATTAGCCATATCTTATATAGTATTTAGTATAGGTGCAAATCCTTATAAATTTAGGTTAAGTATATACTAAATAATTACCCCCTCTTTAAGCTTAGAAAGTTTTTTAAATTTGGGCTTATAATTATATTATAATAGGATTCTGGCGCGTTAGCTTTAAAGCGTATTTTAGGGGATATTAAACGCTAATACAGCGCGCTTTTCGCTTTAGATTTAATTCTAATTAATAGCTAAAATAGTAAGGAGAACATCTGCTTTATTATAGGCCAATTTAGAAGTAGTTAGTAGAGCCATTACTATTAAAAGGTAATACGTCCCGTAAAGTTGGCGAGGGTGCTAGCTTACTTAGGGTGCCAGCTTGCTTGTAAACTACGTTATATTATATAAATAGACGAATCCTTAAGTGTCTAAGTGTGAGGTAAGGAAGGGTTTTCCCTAGGTCGCTCCTGGGTCGCCCATACCTTACAGCTATATAACTATCTACTTAGGTTTCGCCTAATAGTAAGCGGATATCTGGCTTACTTGCTAGATACGCTGTATAGAACAATATATATATATATGGCGACGGCCGGGACCCTAACGTACCGGCCCGTTACCTAACAAATAGATATTTAATATTATTTTAAATTAACTATAAGGGTTGTATTAAGTAAAAGAATATATATCTTTAAATATAATTCTAATGCCTTATAAATGGCAACCCCTATACTTGTTTAAGTTTAGTAAGATTTGCCTATTTAATTCTTACCAAAATCAGCTCGCTTAGTTCTAATCTATTTAATCTAACTAATTTAGTCTTAATTTAAATTTAGCTTATTAATAATTAAAGGCTTGTTCTATTAAGTCTCTTATATTACTATATTTCTAAATTTTAAATCTACTTCTTTAAGTTCTTATAGTATCTTTACTAGCTTTATTTATTTCAACTTTAACTCTTGAATACGTTTTAAGGTTCTAGCCTCTTTTCACTTTCGGTAAGCTTGTATTGGCGGGCTGGTATAGCCTTAGCGTGTTGTAATAGAACCTCTCTTTTAGTAGTTCTAATATTGTAGTTATTAGGTTTGCAATAAGCAAGGTTTAAAAGTAATAATTAAGCTACTAAAATTAAATAACTTCTATATATTGCTTAATAATATACTTAGTATTATATATATTCAAATCCTTTTAATTTAATAGCCGGCTCTATAATAATAAAATACGCGTAGGGCTCCTGTTTATATATTAGTAGTAACTCTTTGATTAACGTCTGATACGGATCCTACTGGCCCACGCAGACTACTCCGCACAGGGGGGAAAACTTATGTATTTACAGGAAGAAAACCCCTGTAGTTGGGGGAGGAAAAACCCTATGAGCAGCCTCAGTAGGATGAAAACCCCTGATTTGCCATATTTGCACGTAGCTGCGGCCCTGCGGGCCTACAGCACGTCCTCCTCCTTAGATGTTTTGAACTCCTTGGGAACCACTGCTTCCTTCTCTAGCTTATCCAAAGCTAGGGTTCACTACGTCCTAGCTAGGCTTTGCCAATTGATCGCCGTGTATTTGTTGCTGCCTCTCCCATATCTTGACCATCCCCTGTGTGCTATCTCTTGTTGACCATTGCCATATACGCCTTGCCTCCCCCCCCCAGAGCCATCGAAGGCGTAAGGGGGATTCATCCGTTCTACCATCCTAATACCAAAAGACAAAAGCGGGATGTGTGTACCTGGGTATCTTTTGTGCCTAGGCAATAGGATCCATATTAGATATTAATTAATGGATAAAGAATATAAAATTTAAATACTTAAAATTTACTATAATATAAGTCTAGTATAGGTTTCTAATATTTCTTTTATAGGCTATTAAAATCGGACTCGACATCTATATAAAGTAAGGCGTATAATGTCAGGTAAAACCTGAGTAGATAGTTACATAGCTGCAAGGTACAGGCGACCCTGGGGCGACTCAGGGGTGACTCGCCTGTGAGGCACGTGCAGGGCACGTGCCTAGGGAAAACCCTTCCTACCTCGCACACAGACTCCTCCTTTTCCCTTAAGGATTTGTCTGTATATACAATATACCCTATTGTTCCATCATTAAGCTCCCTATCTACATCCTCACCTTATATTTAAATCCTTACCAATCCCCTTGGGAGGATAGCCGGTTTAATTTTTCTATAATACCTTAAAAAAAAAAACTGACGCCTGCACCTAATGGTAATACGCTGATAATATAACCGCCAAACGCCTTAGAATCTAGTACAGACGAAACCGCTAGAAATACACCAGCAGAATCTAAGCTACCTTCTAAACCTTAAAACGATTAGCTACCTGCAAACGCTGGAGACTAGTTTGACTTATATACCTAGGCTTAACAGGAGCTTAGTAAAATTACTAGTGTCCTACTAAATACTACTAACATAAAGGAGCTAGATAAGCTGGCCAAGAAAATAGCCAACTTATAGAGCATTATTAATTTAATAAAGCCCTCCTATTGCCTCTCTAGTAAAGAGCACAAGTTATGTGGCGAACGTATACGCCGAATAAATCTTGACACCCTAGTTAAGAAGTTACCACCTAATATTGGCGGTACTACTCAACAGCATTTTAACCGCTGGATCGCCGCAGTTAAGAACCAATTTAAGATTAATAACGCTAACTACGACTGTAAGCGACGCACGTGCTGGGCTATTAAAGGTCTTACAAAAGAGAAGACAATCGCCTAACTGGTTTATTGCCGGCTAGGCACTAAAGATAAAGGTCCTTTACTATAGGATAAGTTTAAGACTATGGTCTAAGACTAGATCAGGAACCCTACAGTAAGACGCTTTAATAACGCTACTATGTACTATATGGCTGTTATAAAAGAGAACCAGAGGTTTAATATCTTCCTAGCCCATATATGTAGCTTAGAGGACCTCTTTTTATATACCCCTTTTGTCAATCCTAAGCAATAGGTAAACTTTTAGTTCTTATATCTCCCAGCCTACCTATAAGCAGAGCTCTTCCGCTAGAACTTCGCCCAATAGGTAAGAACTGCTAAGGACCTCTTTAATAAAATCCGCTGTGTAGAGCAATTGCTTAATACCATAAAGCTCGCGGAAGACCGCGTAAGCGGCAGCGACAAATTATTATGTATAAAGCGCGGTCGCAGTATAGGCTCTATAGAGTTAGGTTTAGGGAACAGAACCTAAAAAGGGCGACGCTTTAAGCAAACATCTAGGGAGAACACCTAAAAGCCGGAGGGCTTAGGGGACCCCCTAGATGCCAGTGCTACGCACGCGAGTCAAAAGAGACCCACAGGTAACTACCGTAAAGAACACTAGAAGCAAGTCAGTAAAGACAAGTCAGGCCAGCTTTTGGAAAACCTAAAGCCCTAGTAGCGCATCTCTCTTAACTACAACTAGGGCCTAATATAGAGGGAGAGAAGAAACGCATTATGGTACATATTGCGATAAATACGCCCCAGGGTAAAGTCCGCCTATGTTGCTTATACAACAATAGGTGCTAAATCAACCTTATTAACCAAGATATTGTCCATAGGTTTAACCTGCCTATAAGCTATATGCTATATTTATGTAAACCTATTATACAGTTCCTTAATAGCAACCAGATAACAATCTAAGATGCTTATAATCTAACGGTCACCACTAGCAACTCCTAGGGTACCCCTTGCACTATTAGCCCCCAGACCTTTTAGGGTAGCTTATTTAATGGTTACAATATGGTTCTTAAATAGGATTGGCTTATGGAAGCAGATCTATTAATTAGCTTTTAATCTAGACAATTTATCTAGGGTACTTTAGACCCTAAACGCCTCCAGATAGTTACCCTTAATGCGCTCCTAGTAGACATTAAGGCTAGCAAAATAGTCTATTTACTATAGCCAGAAGATTCCCTCTTTACCCCAGTCGCGAATACAATAAAGGACCTATTATTACTGGTAGCAAGTACCTATGCAGACCCTCCAGACATAGAGATACTAGTTATAAACATAATAGAGGACCTATTATCACTAGCAGTGAGTACCTATAGAGACCCTCTAGTGCTAGCGCAGATTACCTTAACTTAGGGGGGAGGTAATTAAAACCCTAAAACTATTAAGTATACTGCAGTAGAGCTGTATACACTCTTAGTGCAAGCACACCTATAAAACGCATGTCGGCTGCACCCTTCTTTTTACTGGCTCCCAGAAGCACACTACTACGCAATAGTTACCTTAACCTCCGTGGACCCCAGCCTACTAAATGTATATAAAGAGGAGATTAATATCTTCTCTAATAAGCTAGCAAGTATACTACCTTAGAACTCTAAGTATAACCATATAATCAACTTAGAAGAAGGCAAGACACCACTATAGATGCCCATCTACAACCTCTTATAGAAAGAGTTGCAGATCTTATGGAAGTACCTAGAGAGTGCTCTTAAGAAGGGCTGGATTAGGCCCAGTAAGTCGCCTACTAGAGCACCCATCTTCTTCGTACCGAAAGCAGAAGGTATAATGCGGCTATGCGTTAACTATAGACGCCTAAACAAGATCACGATCAAAAACTGGTACCCCCTACTGCTGGTCGACGAACTCTTTAATAGGCTTAGCCATGCAAAGATATTCACAAAGCTGGATCTTTGTAATGCGTACTATAGGATTTTTATTAAAAAGGGAGATGAATGGAAGACCGCATTTAAGACACGCTATAGTTACTTTAAGTACCTAGTAATGCCCTTTGGTCTTGCCAACGCCCCTACAACTTTTTAGAGCTACATTTAAAAAGCTCTAGGAACCTTAGTGGATACCATCTGCGTAGTTTACCTAGATAATATTCTTATCTACTTAAATAACAAGGACAAGCACGTCAAGTACATTAAGCAGGTACTGTGACAGCTCCGCACTTAGGGCCTATACGCCAAACTGTTAAAATATATCTTTTATACTAAGAACGTTAAGTTTCTGGGCTTTATTATTACACCTAATGGTATTATAATGGATCCTACCTACATAAAAGCTATTAAGGAATGGCCTAAGCCTAAGTCCTATAGGGATATCTAGGTCTTCCTTAGCTTCGCCAACTTCTATAGGCAATTTATCTGGAACTACTTAGATACCGCATACCCTCTATATGTATATCTTGCACGGGCACATCGCAACCTAATGTTAGATGGGGAGAAGAAGAAGTAGAAGCGTAAGAAAGGGCCCACTAAATGGTATTAACCCTAGTCCTGGCCCAATAATGCTTAGTAGGCATTTTGCAAGCTACACGCTGCGTTTATATAGGCTCCTCTACTTTACCACTTTAACCCTAATCTACCCCTAATGGTGATTACTAACGCTTCCAATTACACCTATAGTGGTATACTTCTGCAGCCTTTTAGGCAGGGAGATTAACTCCACTAGCACCTAATTGCTTATTATAGTTAGAAGCTTACTGGCCTAGAAGTGCGGTATAATACGCATAATAAGGAACTACTTGCTATAGTGCAATGCTTTAAGACGTGGCGCCACTACCTTAAGCACGCCGTATATGTAACGCGCGTGCTCTATGATTACAATAATCTTAGGTACTTTATAACCATAAAGAGCTTATCTGCTTGCTAGGCCTAGTACGCCAAGGAACTAGCTAAGTTTAATTTTAAGATTAAATATAAGCCAGGCAAAGCAAATCCTGCTGACGCACTATCCTGGCGCCCAGATTATGCTAAAGGCTTTAAAGATGGCAGCAAGAGGATAGTTCTTAATACTATGCTACCTATATTGTAGCAAAAGTTGCGGGTTATGGGCCTTGTGGGCGGCCCTAGTACTACTACACTAAACCAGCGAGTAGCATGCGTGTAGTATGTAAGTAACCCTTGTGAATATGGCGCCGGCAGACTAGGGTGTCCTGCTATTCTCTCTGAGACCTCCTTAACCAGCCTAATGGCGTTTAACTCTAGGGAAGATCCTTTAGCCCAGGCGATGGTCCCCCACGATGACCTGGCGAGTCACCTATATATCGCACGTTACTTCGCTAGTACTGACTTTGCGTAGAGTCTTATGCTATGGCAAGAGGTAGTAGTAGCTGCCTTAGCCGAAACAGTGTTTATAGAACACCCCCCTAAGTCACTAGTTAATTTTATTCGCGGAGTATAAAAAAGGGATGCCTTTACACGCTCTATATATAATTAGTTAACCTAGGGATAGGTTCCTACTAGTAACAAGGACTACACCCTTAATAATTAAGGACTCCTAAGGTAAAACAATAAGGTTTAGGTGCTAAATTGTACACTACTATAACAGGAGATCCTTAAGCAGAATCATGATAATCCTATAGGTGGCCACTATAGATTTAACTATACCTGCAAGGTAATCGCGCGGAAGTATACTTAGGACGGCCTTACTAAAGATCTCCGCGAATACCTAGATAATTGCAATACCTGCCAATGCTATAAATTGCGCTGTTATAAACCCTATGGCGAACTGCAGCCTCTCTAGGTCCCCACCTAAGCCTAGCAATATTACTTACTTAACTTTATTACGGATCTCCCTAAGTCTAAGACTTTTAATGGCGTAGAGTATAACTCCATCCTTGTCCTTATAGACCGTTTTATAAAGCTAGTGCGCTACTATCTAGTGCGTAAAATAATTGATGCTATGCAACTTATAGAACTCTTATTTAGAGTCTTTATGTAAATAGGGCCTCTAGATAATATTATCTCTAATAGGGGTAGCGTGTTTACAAGTAAATACTAGAGCACTATGTGCTACCATCTACGCGTTTAATATAAGCTCAGCACCGCATTCCACCTGCAGATAGATGGTTAGATAGAACATCAAAACTAGGAGCTTAAGGCATACCTGTATATATTTACGAACTGGGAACAGTCTAATTAGGCCTCCCTACTTAACAAAGCAGCCTTTACCTATAACTCTAAGGTCCATGCCACAACAAAGCGTTCCCCTATTAAGCTCGCTTATGGCCAGCTGCCAAACGTCCTAGATGGAGTCCTAAATGGCGTCCAAGACGCCTAGTAAGGTGGGGAGGGATCTAAGTTAACGAATGTCAAACTTACAGAGATGTACCTATAGCGCCTGCACCTTACACATAAGGCAGCGGCAGCGTTAATAATACACGCCTAACAACTTTAGGTAAAATACTACAATTATCACTATCTGGCCAAGCATTTTTCCGTTGGTAAATGAGTCCTGCTCTCTTCTAAGAACATCCGCATAAAACGTCCCTATAAGAAGCTTGACAGTAAGTTTATAGGACCATTCCAAATCCTAAAGTGCGTAGGGCAGCAAGCATATAAGCTAGAGCTCCCACCTACTATGGCATAGCTCCACCTGGTCTTTTATGTCTCCTTACTAGAGCCTTATAAGTTATACCCTAGGTTTTAACCCCTGGCAGTAGAAGAGCTTAAGGAAGGCAGCTGGGAAGTAGAAGCAATTGTCGCCTACTAGGATTGTACTAGACAACCGCAGTACCTTATTAAATGGCTAGAATGGCCAAATAAGTATAATAAATGGAAATATAAGACAGAACTTAAGAATTGTTAATAACTGCTAGATGAGTACTATAAGCGGAATACCCTAGCCTTATAGCCAAAGCGCAGGCGAAAAGTAAGCGCTGCTGCTAAGATATAACCCGCATAAAAGTAGAGTAAAGGATATCCTAAGGGATTAAAGAACAAGCTAATGCTTGCAGTAAGAACTGCGGCATATGTATGGGGTGAAATGTAATTTATTAATATCCTATGTAAGCCACACTCTAATGCAACCTAGCTATGCCGGCGACTCGCAGGCGAAGCTACGGCGTATGCCAATAATAAAGCTTAATTTAGAAAGCACCCTTTATAGACCTAGTCCGTTACTCTATACCAGCTTAGCAGATTATTATGTTAGAGAATAGGCCTACTTAACTGGGATCTAAGACCTACTGGTAACCCACTGGCAGTAACCTGTACTAACAACTTATACACTATTCTATATATATGCTATGCAGATAACGCGTAAGGCTAAAGCATAGGTTAGCGGCGGATTTAACAGGCATATAGCCTTACTATCTATAAATCTGGCTGCATATAAGTAACCTATAACCTACCTACAAAGTATATACGGCGCTATACTAGTATAGCGTAAGGCTAAAGCAGGGTCAGCGGTGGATTTAATAGGCATATAGCCTTACCGTCCATAAATCTGGCTGTATGCGAATAACCTACAACCTACCCGTAAGGTACCAGCGACCTGCCTATACAAGCGAGCTTTGGAATACTTCTGGTCTACCAAATTTAGGCGACGGTATTGAGCTCTATAGGCTCTACCCATTAAATGGACCAATTAGGATTTTCTATGCCGGGTATACAAAATTACTACTGGCTTGGTTAAACGCGGGGGAGTCTTAGCAAGGCAAATCTGACTAATTAGACAACTTTAACCGCTGGTTGAAGTTCCTTAACATCTTTACGCCGCGCATGTATACTACCTATCCCTCTATGCGTAAAATTAAGACGCTCTTTCCCCTCTAAATTTTTTCCTTATTAAGGTTTTTTATGGGGTTTTATTAAGGCTTAAGTATATAAAGGATTGGGGACAATCCTTTTAAAGGGGGGGGCATTGTTAGGTAAAACCTGAGTAGATAGTTACATAGCCGCAAGGTACAGGCGACCCTAGGGCGACTTAGGGGTGACTCGCCTGTAAGGCACGTGCAGGGCACGTGCCTAGGGAAAACCCTTCCTACCTCGCACACAGACTCTTCCTTTTCCCTTAAGGATTCATCTGTATATACAATATACCCTATTGTTCCATTATTGAGCTCCCTATTTACATCCTCACCTCACATATAAACCTACTAGTCTTTAGATCTAGCAGAGCCAACGCAGAAATGTTATTATATAACGTGTGAGTAGGACCTAGTAGTTATTAAAACGTCATAGATAGTAGTGAAAAGTTTTTATATAAAATAGTAAGATCTTAAAAACCACTACTATTAATACCCCTTCTAAATAGTAGCTACTATACTCCTATTCTAAGCGCCTATATAATTTATATAGACATAAGACGGATACTATATCTCTAACCCCTAATTAAAAGCATAATAACCTCTTATATTAACAAACGAGCGAATAAACAAACGAATAAATATACCCCCCCTTTTATTTCTAAGAGTAATCGCCTATAGAGTATATGGATACTTACTATTATCGTAATACACTGTCTAGTAGCCTAGATAACGACTGTACGGTTTTATAGTCTTCTCTTTATAGCTAGTTACTCTAGGAAGGGCCTAGAAACTAGGGCCTAGGTATAAAAGATACCTAGAGCGCATATATAATATTAATATCCCAATTGTCCTTTAGTATTATAGTTACGGATAAATCCCCCTTACGCCTTTAAGAGCTTTAGGGGGGAAGTAGAGTATATATAGTAATTAGTCTATAAGAGATGGTCTATAAGAGACAGGTAAGATATAGAAACTATAAGTATATAGTAATTAATAGTAAGGCCTAGCCTAGCTAGGACGTAGTAAATCCTAGCCATAAATAAGCTATAGGAAAGAAGTAGTAGTTACTAAGGAGATCTAATATCTAATAAAGATTAGGACATAGCTATAGGGGCCGTAAAGACCTTATCTATATACGAAAATAGCAAATTAGGGGATTTCCTCCTCCTAATATATAAGGGGGGTTTCCTATTAATATAAGTTTCCCTATATACGGAGTAGTCTATATAGGCCGCATATAGAATCCGTATTAGACGTTAATTAAAGATTGAACAATAATAAAATATTGCAATATTACTAAATATATTAAAGCATAATATAAATTAATACTTAGTTATTAAAGTATTACATTAAAGTAGTTAGTAAACTAACTTTTATTAATATATATAATTTTAATTAAAAGTCTAATAATTTGAATGTTTTATAATTATTATCAATAAATAAATTATATATACTTATATATATTAAATATAGTAACGTGGATAATAATGATATAATCATTAGTATAGCTATAATAGATCCTAATTAATTTCGTCTATACGTCGTTTTAATATTCCAAACCATTATAGGCCTTTGCTTACGTTATATAAAAGGGCCTTTTTATAAGGGATATTTTATCTCTTACTTGGGTGCATTGCCTATGGGCTGCTTAAGGGCAGCTAAGGCTTAGCCGAAGGTTAGGCTTGGCGCCTCCTTGTAAGCACTTTAGGCTTGGCCCTTCTCTCCTTATTAGTTCGTCTCTCTCTATACGAGGTTATTACCATACTCTTTACCATATCGTCCTCTTCTATCGACTCTCCTATAACTTATACTTGGCTTATTATCTTTCTACCATATACCTAGGCAATATGCCTTACATTTTTTTATTTATTGTTTAATTAATAATTCAAAATTTTCATACAAGTTAATTAATTTAAATAATATTGATAGAGGTTATATAGTATGCTATTTATTAAGATTAGAGCTATTTATAGCTAAGAGGTTAAAGAGTTATCCCTTAACCTATTGGTTTAGATTTATAAATTATCGATAAACACCAGCCAATTAGATTAACTAGATTCGATAGCTATGCTTAAATATTTAAAGCCTTTAATATTGCTTAATTTTTATATAAAATCTCTATATAAGCTTATTCTTTAAATTAATTCACTTAATATAAGGCTGCTAGCAGGTCTAGTTTCTATAAAATAGTATCTTGCAAATACTATAGCTTAATTAAGTTAATGGTTAAATTATATAGAGGGTATATGTACGGAGTAATCTTAATCTCGTATTCGCGTATAGACTATATACTCTACGAACCCCAATAGGTTAAGGGATAAAAGATTTATTAAAAAAAGTATATATAAGGTAGTAATCTATAATAATAGTAATTCCGCTTATTGCTTTTAGTCAAGCTATCTCTAAGATAGAAATCGTAATTAATTTATTTAATAATTAGAACCTATCCCTTGACACGGCAATTTGGGTCCTTAGGTTATCGATAAGAATCAACCAATCGGAAAAGCCGGGTTAATATAAATATTCAATTGAAGCGAGTCGCGAATATAAGCGACCTTGGCAAAGGACC
>Ga0307507_10000587_pt1 | contig 78407 bp, 17 predicted proteins | sample 7_EM_MG_FD_207223 | JGI IMG/M metagenome (GOLD analysis project Ga0307507, IMG submission 207223) | Populus trichocarpa ectomycorrhiza microbial communities from riparian zone in the Pacific Northwest, United States - 7_EM | ecosystem: Host-associated > Plants > Roots > Unclassified | place...
TTTGTGCCCACCTGCGCCCGTCTGTAGGATTATAAGCGCAACTAGTGGGCGCCACAGCAGGGGTGTATATCGAACAGGTAAGAGCCGTTCGTTTAGTAGAATAATCGGCAGGTTAAGGATAGGCAGTAAGTCGTGATTATATAAGCCGCGTCTGAGCTTATGGACGCTGAAAAAACACCTAGATAGAGCCCGTAGTTAGACCCTTATTAATATACTCAATTTCTTCATGAAATACTTGCTCCTTCTAATGGCCGAGCTTGGTACGTCTACCAAGGGCAGCTCCGCCAACCCTACTGCCTCACCTATGGCTTAGGGCTCGTTCGATAACTTTTTTTGACCTGTTGGCGCCCACCTGTTTGTTACCCGAAAATGGCGAACAGGGCCCATATGCGCAATATTAACCGGAGGATCAAATTGCCAACAGGTAGAAGGTGTCCGTTCGTTACCGCAGGTAGATTCTTACCTGTTGGGTGGTCTTGGCAACTGAAATTAAGCGTTATGTAGGGCGCAGGTGGATTCTTGCATCTACCGCGATTCTATCGCTTAATATAGTATAGACGGGCCCCTTTTACCCACCTACGCCGCTAAATAGGCGAAATCTTACCTGCACCCTTTGTTGAATAAGGGGGTAGTATTTTGTCCACCTACGCTAGCATCCAGATTAATTCTATTTTAGTATTTTTTAAATAATTCTTCCATTATATAATTCTACCTAACTTTAACAATAAGGCCTTATATACCAGCCATAGTAACTGTAGGCTTATAGGCGCTACTGGGGCTCCTTTATATACTTATAGAAGCTGCAAATAACCTTCCTATAGCTAGTGGCAAGCGCTAGCAGCTCGTTAATCCTCTACGCGGTAAGGGAAAGACGGTAGAGCTGTTATACGGTCCTCTATAAGCACTTAAAATGGTAATACGCCTTAACTAACGAATGTTTAAATTACTCCTTAATTGGCTTGTTAATGACTACGGGCTATATATATAGGAAGGTATATTAGCGGAGCAGAAGCTAATAATGTTTATAGCTAAATATAGGGGTGGTTTAAGTAGAGGGTTTATAGTGTGGGAGTTCTAGTACTTAACGTCTATAGTAAGCCTATTAGTAGTTAATATTTAGTAAATAAGATACTATATCTAACCTCTATTAGTGCCTTTTATAAGGTCCTTACTGCGCTGTATAAGCTGTATAAGGATATTATTAAGCTGCCGCCTAATTAAATACCCGAATAGGTAGAATCTGACGATAAAATATAGCCCTTTTTTGCAGACTATATTGGCGCGCTTAACGGCTTGTATATACCAATATTAATTCCTAAACTAGAGCAGTTAGTATGGCGAAATAGGAAGACATAGATATTATAAAATGTATTAGTGGTGTGCGATTTTAATATAAACTTTGTATATATATTACCTAGATGGGAAGGCTCTGCCTATAACAGCCAAGTGTTTGCTTTTGCAAAGGATTAAAGCTTTTATACTCTACTAGGACGTTACTATCTAGCTAATGCTGGGTATATAATAGACGATCCTATACTACTAGTACTATATTAGAAAATTTAATATTATTTAAAAGAACAAGCTAAAGCAAATATAAGGCTAAAGGATAAGTATAAGCTCTTTAACCTCCGCCATACATCTCTAAGGAATGTAATTAAATGTATATTTAGAGTCCTAAAAGCACGCTTCCTTATATTTAATAAAGGCCATTAGGGGTTTAGTAAAAAGACACAGATTAAAATTATTTAGGCGCTAATAGCAGTTTATAACTTTATAAACTAGAATGGGTGGAACCCGTATAAGGAGGACTCTAAGTATAAAAGCGCTAAGGATAAGGATACTAACTAATATCTAATTCCGTATTAGGTAGACGAGCAATTAATAAGCTAGTAGTAGGAGGATATAGTAGAGGCAATATAGGTGTAGTATTATAACGTTCTAGCTGTAAGAGGTAAGTGTTAATAAGGAAGCAGAGGTAGACATTAAGGAAGTAGAGGTAGACGTTAAGGAAGTAGAGGTGGACATTAAGAAAGTAGAGGTAGACGTTAAGGAAGTAGAGGTTAATGTTAAGGAAGTTAATATTTAGTAGTTATATTAGAGCAAGAAGCTATAGGTGTGACTAAGCTATAAGCATAGTATTTAGAGCATTAATTTAACGTATAACACTACTAATAAAAAAGTTATAATAGGTGATTTGTCTATAGATTAATTATATTGCTAGCCTTTCTACTTAAATTCTTCTAAAATTAACCTTAGGTTAACCTTTAAGCTCTCTACTAAACTCTAATCCTTCCTTATCTGGCTTAAATTAATTAAGAAGTACCTACTACTGCTTTATATTAGCTACTAGCTGGTTAATATACCCCTTCCAAACCTCACTAGTAAGTAAATTAAAGATAAAAAACCTACTTTTAACCTTAAATCCTTTTAAAACAAGTTGCTAATCACTAGTAGAAAGGTGCCTAAAATTCTTAATAAAGTTACCTACAGCTCGCTTAATTGGTGAGCTTTATATTACCAACAGCATTGTATTTAAAGAATTAAATATTATAGTCGCCTTAAAGATAGTCTTATTTAATGCGTCTGTTACCTTTAATAACTTTAACGGACGGCTTCTGTTAGTAGCTATAGCAGCGTTCTTTATTAATTACCTTATTAAGTTAAGTTGCTTTTCTTTTTTAGTAACTTAAGCCTTCTTTCCTATAGCACCTACCGCACTAGGTGTAGATAATAGCAATTATATTAAGAAAGAGACGGCTACTAATAGAGAATGTAATAAAGTTAAAGGCGTTAATATAGATAAGGAAGCAGATAATAAAGCAGGTAAGGGAATTATACTCTAGTTTTTAAATAGCGTACTAGAAGAACTCTGTTTAATTAATCTAAGTACTAAATTTAGGTTTCTACCGCTATTAATTATATTATAATTATTAACCTTAATATTAGAGTTATTGTTGGCTCTATTTATACCTATATTCTATAACAAATTCTTATTAAGCGCATTATTAATTAATACGGCGTAGTTGCCTTTAGCCATTTTACTAGTAAGTAGATACGTTAATTGCTTATAATAAGCCGGCTAATTATTCTTAAAAGGTTTTCTTCTAATATATTAGTAAAAGTAGTTGTTTATAACCCCCTCCTTATCTATTTATGGTAATAGAGTAACCTTATACTTACCCTAGCCTAAATATGCCCTCTTATAGGCTAAGAACTCACAGAAAGCAGCCTTCTAATAATTGTACTTATTGGTTAACTGGTTAATTGTAAGCTCTTAACCTAATTTAATCTTAATAAAGGCAATAGCGTCTATATAGTTAGTAGCCTTAAAAGTAGCACCATTAGTCTCCTTGCCTTAATCCACCAGTACCTATAGGTAGGTTAAAAAGGCCTTATTTAAGGCTAGAAGCCATACTAATTAAGGCCTATTAGGACTATTTATACCTATTATTGCCTTCTTCTTCCGGACCTGTTTAGCTGGTAGCTTAGTAGCAACAGGCTCCTACCTATCTTTATCCCTTATTATCTTCGCCCTCCCTCGCTTCCTTGTCTGTCTTATCGCAGGCGCTAATACTAGTTTAGTAGGGGTAGTAGTAGTAGCGGCAGTAGGAGTAGTTAAATTATATATATTAGGTAGGTCTAATATGGGTAAGGATTAAGCCATAGGTAAGGCAGTAGGGTTAGTAAAGCTGCCCTTAGTAGATGTACTAAGCTTGGCTATTAAAAGAAGCAAGTATTTTATAAAGAAATTAAGTATATTAATAAGGGTCTAACTATGGGCTCTATTTAGGTGTTTTTTTAGCGTCTATAAGCTTAGACGTGGCTTATATAATTACGACTTACTGCCCATTCTTAACCTGCCGATTATTTTACTAAATAAACGGCTTTTACCTGTTCAATATACACCCCTGTTATAGCGCCCACTAGTTACGCTTATAATCCTATAGATGGGCGTAGGTAGGTATAAAATAGGGGGTTAAACAGGTAGGCGCGAATAGGTTAAAAAAAGTTATTAAATAAGCCCTTAATCCTTACCCATATTAGACCTACCTAATATATACAATTTAACTACTCCTACTACCGCTACCACTACTACCCCTACTAAGCCAGTATTAGCGCCTGCAATAAGACAGATAAGAAAGTAAGGGAGGGCGAAGATAATAAGGGATAAAGATAGATAGGAGCCTGTTGCTGCCAAGCTACTAGCTAAATAGGTCCGGAAGAAGAAGGTAATAATAGGTGCGGATAGTCCTAATAGGCCTTAATTAGTATGGCTTTTAGCCTTAAATAAGGCCTTTTTAACCTACCTGTGGGTACTAGTGGATTAAGGCAAGGAGACCAATGGTGCTACTTTTAAGGCTACTAACTATATAGACGCTATTGCCTTTATTAAGATTAAATTGGGTTAGGAGCTTATAATTAACCAGTTAACCAATAAGTATAATTATTAGAAGGCTACTTTCCGTAAGTTCTTGGCCTATAAGAGGGTATATTTAGGCTAGGGCAAGTATAAGGTTACTCTATTGCTATAGACGGATAAGGAGGGGGTTATAAATAACTACTTTTACTAACACGTTAGAAGAAAACCTTTTAAAAATAATTAGCCGGCTTATTATAAGCAATTAACGTATTTACTTACTAGTAAAATAGCTAAAGGTAACTACGCCGCATTAATTAATAATGCGCTTAATGAGAATTTGTTATAGAATATAGGTATAAGCAAAGCTAACAATAACTCCGATATTAAGGTTAATAATTGTAATATAATTAATAGCGGTAGGAACCTAAATTTAGCACTTAGATTAATTAAACGGAGTTCTTCTAGTATGCTATTTAAAAACTAGAGTATAACTCCCTTATCTGCTTTATTATCTACTTCCTTATCTATATTAACGCCTTTAACTCTATTATGTTCTCTATTAGTAGCCGTCTCTTCCTTAATATAATTGCTATTGTCTGCACCTAGTGCGGTAGGTGCTGTAGGAAAAAAGGCTTAAGTTACTAAGAAAGAAAAGCAACTTAACTTAGTAAGGCAATTAATAAAGAACGCTGCTATAGCTGCTAATAGAAGCCGTCCGTTAAAGTTATTAAAGGTAATAGATGTATTAAATAAGACTATCTTTAAGGCGACTATAATATTTAATTCTTTAAATATAACGCTGTTGGTAATATAAAGCTCACTAATTAAGTAAGCTGTAGGTAACTTTATTAAGGATTTTAGGTACCTTCCTACTAGTAATTAGCAACTTGTTTTAAAAGGATTTAAGGTTAAAAGTAGGTCTTTTATCTTTAATTTACTTACTAGCGAGGTTTGGAAGGGGTATATTAACCAGCTAGTAGCTAATATAAAGTAGTAATAGGTGCTTCTTAATTAATTTAAGCTAGATAAGAAAGGATTAGAGTTTAGTAGAGAGCTTAAAGGTTAACCTAAGGTTAATTTTAGAAGAATTTAAGTAGAAAGGCTAGTAATATAATTAATCTATAGATAAATTACCTATTGTAACTTTTTTATTAGTGGTGTTATATGTTAAATTAATACTCTAAATACTATGCTTATAGCTTAGTTATACCTATAGCTTCTTACTCTAATATAACTACTAAATATTAACTTCCTTAACATTAACCTCTACTTCCTTAATATCCACCTCTGCTTCCTTAATATCTACCTTTACTTCCTTAATATCTACCTCTACTTTCTTAATATCTACCTCTGCTTTTTTATTAACACTTACCTCTTATAGCTAGAACGTTATAATATTATACCTATATTACCTCTACTATATCCTTCTGCCGCTAGCTTATTAATCGCTTGTCTACCTAATACAGAATTGGATATTGGTTGGTATCCTTATCCTTAGCGCTTTTATACCTAGAGTCCTCCTTATATGGGTTCCACCTATTTTGGTTTATAAAGTTATAAACTGCTATTAGCGCCTAAACAATTTTAATCTATATCTTTTTACTAAACCCCTAATGGCCTTTATTAAATATAAGGAAGCGTGCTTTTAGGACTCTAAATATATATTTAATTACATTCCTTAGAGATATATGGCGGAGGTTAAAGAGCTTATACTTATTCTTTAGCCTTATATTTACTTTAGCTTATTCTTTTAGATAATATTAAATTTTCTAATATAGTACTAGTAGTATAGGATCGTCTATTATATACTTAGTGTTGGCTAGATAGTAACGTCCTAGTAAAGTATAAAAGCCTTAATCCTTTGCAAAAGCAAACACTTGGCTATTATAGGCAGAGCCTTCCTATCTAGGTAATATATATACAAAGTTTATATTAAAATCGCATGCCGCTAATATATTTTATAATATCCATGTCTTTCTATTTTGCTATGCTAACTGCTCTAGTTTAGGAACTAATATTGGTATATATAAGCTATTAAGCGCGCTAATACAGTCTATAAAAAAGGGCTATATTTTATTATTGGATTCTACCCGTTTGGGTATTTAATTAGGTGGTAGCTTAATAATATCCTTATATAGCTTATATAGCGCAGTAAGGACCTTATAAAAGGCACTAATAGAGGTTAAATATAGTATCTTATTTACTAAATATTAACTACTAATAGGCTTACTATAGACGTTAAGTACTAGAACTCCTATGCTATAAACCCTCTACTTAAACCACCCCTATATCTAGCTATAAATATTATTAGTTTCTGCTCTACTAATATACCTTCCTGTGTATATAGCCTGTAGTTGTTAATAAGCTAATTAAGGAGTAATTTAAATATTTATTGGTTAAGGCGTATTACTGTTTTAAGCGCCTATAGAGGACTATATAATAGCTCTACCATCTTTCCCTTACCGTGTAGAGGATTAATAAGCTATTAGCGCTTGCTACTAGCTATAGGAAGGTTATTTATAACTTTTATAAGTATATAGAGGAGCCCTAGCAGCGCCTATAGGCCTATAGTTACTGTGGCTAGTATATAAGGCCTTATCATTAAAGTTAGGTAGAATTATATAATGGAAGAATTGTTTAAAAAACACTAAAATAGAATTAATCTAGATGCCAGCGTAGGTGGATAAAATGCTGCCCCCTTGTTTAACGGAGGGTGTAGGTAAGATTTCGCCTATTTAGCGGCGTAGGTGGGTAAAAGGGGCCCGTCTATACTATATTAAGCGATAGAATTGTGGTAGACGCGAGAATCCACCTACGCCCTATATAACGCTTAATTTTAGTTGCCAAGACTACCTAATAGGTAAGAATCCACCTGCGGTAACGAATGGACACCTTCTACCTGTTAGCAATTTGATCCTCTGGTTAATATTACGCATATAGGCCCTGTTTGCCATTTTTGGGTAACAAACAGGTAGGCGCTAATAGGTTAAAAAAAGTTATCGAATAAGCCCTAAGGCGTAGGACACGTGTATTATAAATCTCTTTATAGAGCCCTAAGGTCCTTAGGTTAGCATCCATTAACAATTAAGTTAAGATTATTAATCAATTAACCCATTTCATTAATGAACGGTTCTATACGAACTTCGTAACAGGTCGTGAATAGGACCATCTATAGGGGGCTAGAAGGGCCTGTCGGAGCATCTTAGCAATAGAGAGATTATTAATCTTAAAGGTAATGGGACATAAGGACAACGCGTAGCCATAGGCTGGGCGATTTAATAATAGGTACTGTATTGGATTACATTGTAAGCCATACCTAAGACATGTGGGGTCTTATAACACTAGCCCTAATTAGTAGCTGCTTAGATTAGAAAGTACTAATAGGGGTGGCAACCTTATATAAATCTTTACGCTACACCTAAGATAAGGCTAATAATGACTTCCTAGCACTTTAATGAGACCTATGGGCTTAGATAGGACCCTTCTATATATTTTAATAGCGGGAAGAGCTTAATAGTAGTACTAAGGCAAGGGAGGTTAGTTTCGCGACAAACTAGGGCTCTCCGCGAATTAGGCGCGGAAGGTATCAACGCGATGGTAATTTTTACTTGCGACAGTGCCTACATCTTTAGGAATACCAATTCTATACGGCTATTATAGTCACCTCGTAGATATAGAGGTGTGCGCAAAGTTTGAGTTGTTCAAAGTCGAAGTACTAACGATTTTTTCCATCGCGAGGGGTTTTCCGTTACGTAGGGATTGACGTTACTAGTATTACCGAATATTACAGGAAACACGTTCTGGTTTGGGATACAGAGACCTAATATTTCTATTTATAACTCTACCTCATTGGAGGAGATTTTATCTTAGATAGAAGCTCTAAAAAGAGGGAGATATAAGGTTATTCTAGCTTTCTATTATTAGATACTGATATAGCAAAAGTCCTAGACAGTAGCCTATTTAATAATGGAATATGCGGGTTTGGTAACAATACCATGCCTTACTATAGTACATTTACTATCCCCCCTAATACTACTATTAGCTACCCCTATACTATATATTGGCTTTAAGACTTTTTAGGCAAGCTTAGAAAGAATACTATATATATAGAGGTAAGATTTCGGCAAGCAACTAGTTTTATAGCTAATTTGGAATAGTTCTATATATCTTGCATAGATATTAATATCGTAGCGAAGTAGATAACTATACGTTTTTTACCTTAATAAAAAGGCTAAGGCTGTGACGGTGCTAGGGCACCGTCCCTGTAGCTGGCTTGGCGCAATATCCAGAGTCCGCCCGTACTGTGTATATTACCCCTAGAGCTTTCTTTCCTCTTCTTTTTCTCCTTAGCTTAGTATTCTTATATAGTAGTAATCCACAAGCTTTGGTTTAGAAGTATTTATACAAGCCCATTACAAAGGCAAGACAATTTACTTATATACTTTAACTTTTATAAATAAATTTTATTGGTATAATTATTGTTACGGACGCTTTAAGTACAATGTTACGACTACTTGGGGAAGAGTCGTAGGAAGCTAGTTGGTTAATACAGGTATGGTCTAGGATGGATCCGGTGGAACTATATAATGAGGAATAGTAAGTAAGTTATATAATGTTATACGCAGTGTACAAGGTATACGCAGTGTACGTCTATATATAACACGTATAACACGTACCTTATATATAAGAGAGGATTTCTTAGGAGTATGGTTGTGTATTTAAAGGACCTTAGTCTCTACTATAGATAGTTCTCTCCTTGTAGTAAATCTTAGAATATAATTAGAGTTAATCTATTAGGCAACTACTCCACTAGTTATTATTATATTATTGTTTTTGTTATACCTATATACCCAGCCTAATAATAGAACCCACCGTAGTCTAAGCTATAAGGTTCCGTTACATATTCACTACTAAGGTTATAGTATTAGAACAAACTTAAACAATATGCCACTAAGAGCAGTACTAGTTATAATGGCGTCAACAGCAGCCATAACCTTAGGGCTAGGTGATACTAGTATAGACAATAGGGATTCTTAAGTAGTTACGCAAGGTTAGTTATAGGAAATAGTTAATCACTTATAAGACAACAATAGAATACTTAAAGAATGCATTAATAGAATTGGAGTAGCAAAGATTAAGTTACCTTTAATTAAACAATTCTTAGGAGAGAAGTCAAAGCTTAAGGGATTTCTTATATAAATGCACTTTAAGGTAGTATAGGAAGGAGCGAAGTTAGCAATATTGTTAGATTAAGTAGCCTATATAGGATTATTCCTAATAGGGAGGGCACTTAAGTGGTTTAAGCCATATCTTATAGAAATACAGGCTAATAGCATGATAACTACTAACCAAGATGTATAGTATATATTTGCCAGTTGGAATGGGTTCGTAGAACAACTAATATAGATATTTAGAGACCTAGAAGCCATAACTACAGCGGAACAAAAGCTTTAGAACTTAGTATAACACACTTTAGCAATTAAGTATATAATACAGTTTCAAATACTAGCTATATAGGTTAAGTGGAATAATAGGGCGCTTATAGCACAGTATAAATAGGGACTTAAGGCTAAAGTCTAGGACATAATTATCCTAATAGAAGATATGGATACTCTGAGAGAGTTAATAGATTAGTTAATAAAGATTAATAATAGGATCTACTAAAGGGAATAAGCTAAAAGAGGGCAAGACAGAATTCTATAGTTATATAAGGCGTAGAGTACACAATAATAGACACAGAGTTAAAAACTATAGAATGGTGTAGAGTTAATGGACCTAAGTGGTACTAAAGAAACCTAAAGATGGGAAAAGAAACTATGGAAACCTAGAGGTTAAGGATTAAGTAATTAAAGAACCTAGGAGTAGAGGCTAAACCAGGGATCTTAGTAGCAGAAGACGTTTAGGCGGACTCTATAGCAAGAAAAATGGTTTAAAGATGGAGCTTGTATAAATTATAGAAAACAGGGTTATTTTGCCAGAGACTATAGAGGTGGTTAAAGTAACTATATAGTAAAGGGAACCAGACTAGTAGACGGCACATATATATAGAGGGACAATAGTGTACTATAAGAAACAAAAGAATGTTTAATTAACAGTTTTGCGTATTATTACAACAACGTATACTAAATTTATGAGAATGCTAAGTATGGCGTAAGCTATTAGCTATAGGAGCTATTATTATCTAAGTTTAAAGGAACCAGCGAACTAGCTTATAGATTAGATATTAAAGACAATAAATTTAATATAGGCAAAGTATTTACTAATAATAAGGCAATAAGGGCAGCTTACTAGGAGCATATAGACCTTAGAGAAGTTGAAATAAAAGCAGAGACTAAGACTATTATAGAACAGGGTTTAGCAATGGGTATAGCGACACTATTAGATACAATTTCTATCGCTTTATAAGATAATAGGAGCAACGTTTAGAAGAAACTAAGTAAGTAGACAACTGCTAGTATTAGCTTATTACTCAATAAAGGCAAAAGGCCATAGGCTTAAGATTTTTAAGAAGAGATAAAAGAAGCTTAAGATTTTTAAGATAAAATAAGATATACCTAAGGACCTATAACGGACGAAAACTAATAGGAAAGGGTAGTAATTTAGTTTAGTAACAAACAAATGAGTATAGGACGTAAGTTTAAGAACTATAAGTTTAGAGAATAAATAAGAACGTTAGCAATCCTAGGTAAACGTAGTATTTAGCCTAAAGATTAAATAGTTAATACTAGGATTAAAAAGCAAGACGACTATAAGAATCTAGCTACAAGACGCAGAAAATAAGAAACTATAGATAAGTTTAAGATAAGAATTATTATATAGCAAGAGCAAAAGCTAGACAAGAGATTAGCTACGCTAGGTTATATAAGGAATAGAGTACCCATATAAAGAGTTACTAATAGGCCAAGTGCAGGGACACCTAGGGTAAAGTAGTTAGATAAACTGGAATAAGAAGAGGATCTAGATATTCTAACCAGGTTTAAAGAAAGACATACTAAAGGATATTACAATGTAGCAATAATAAGGTACTTTCTAACGGATAGACCATATATACTAAACTAGTTATACGGAAAGTGGTATAGGCAACGACATAGTAATAAATAGGAAGACTTTTATATATAGCTAGATAAAAAAGTTGTCTAAGACCAACCTATTACAGAAAAACGTATAAGTTATATTAAAGGAGCATTAATTATAACGTCAAGGAACCTAAAAGAGGGATCTGGGGACTAGAGAAGTAAGTAACAAATTTTAGTACCCGCAGTAGAGATACTAGTGGTTAGGTTAACTAGGTATAGGTTTAAACTTAAAGATAAAGATAAACCAAGAGTTAACCTAAAACATATAGCGCATTATACACTATTGTAGATAGCTTGTGTGGATAATATGTATAACATGTATAGAGTACCTAAAGATAAGAACTAGAAGTACCTAGTAAGGATATATTAGGCACTAGAGGAAAAGCGGTTTAGAAATGCTAAGTATATGCATAGTTGGCACCTAGTAGAAGTACAAGGTTAAGGAGACTTAATATTTTAACTAGGAAGATTCCTTATGGAAGAATGCCTAGATAAATAATAGTAGTGGGAGTGCCCAGAGAACACTTATCTATGGCATGTAGAGGAAAAGAAATAAACTAAGTATTAGCTAAAGTTAGACTAAGTATAGGCAGGATCTAGCAGCTAATAGTTAGGAAAAGGGGAGGCGTATAGAACTAGAGGGAACTAGTATTAGAGCCTTAGACCCTTAAAGGAATTTAAGAACAACACCTAAATTTAAGAGCTAAATAGCAAGATTAGTAGTTTAAAGTGTTAGTAGATAGTGGAGTAACTAGGAACCATATATCACCAAAGGCAGTAGAAAGGATAGAGTTACTATATAAATAAAAGGAACACCTATATCCACTTATAACAATTTTAGGAGATTAAATAGCCTATAGAGGAGGCATTATTAATCTTAAAACAGGACCTATTCAGATAACTATTAAAGGGAGACTAGTTAGAATGTCTTTTAATATCCTACTATTAGAACAGGATAAGGCGATACTAGGAATACCTTAGTTATAGAAGTATAATCTAAAGATTAATTAGGTTACAGGTTAGGTTAATATTAAGAATATATAATAATATAAAGTGCGATAGCAAACCAAGTTAATATAGTACCAAGTTAGAGTAATATATAAAGAGACTAAGCGAGGCTTAAGTTATATACCAAAGAGATACCACAAGTATAGTAAAAAGTTATGGTTACCAGAAAGTAAAAAGCTATTAAAGTATATAGCTTGGGACTATAAGATAGAATTAAAAGAGGGAATAAGTCTAAAGTTCTTTCTAATCTATAAGCTTACTGAAACAGAGTTAATAGCGCTTAAGGAGTTTATTTAGGAGAACTTATAAAAGGGATACATTAAACCATTATAGTTATTAGTAGGATATCCAGTATTGTTTATCCTAAAGAAAAACAGAAAACTTAGGATGTGTATAGACTACAGACAGTTAAACAGTATTACTAGAAAGGATAGGTATCCTTTACCCTTAATTAGCAAAATCTAAGACAGGATAGGTAACGTAAAGATCTTTATAAAGATAGATCTAAGATAGATATACCACCAGATTAGAATCAAGGAAGGCGACGAATAGAAGGCAGCCTTTAGGTTGAAGGAAGGACTATATAAACTATTAGTTATGCAATTTGGGCTTATAAATACACTAGCAACGTTCCAGAAGCGAATTAATAGTGTGTTAGGAGAACACCTAGATAAATTTATTATAGTATACCTTAACGACATTATTATCTACTTAGAGAGTGAGAAAGAACATGGAGAATATATTAAATAGGTCTTAAAGAGACTACAAGAAGAACAGATGTTAGTAGTAATTAAAAAATGCGAGTTCTTTACTAAGAAGACTGATTTTATTAGATTTATTATTGAACTAGGCCAACTTAGTATAGATCTAAAGAAGATTAAGGCTATAGTGAATTAGCAAGAACTAGAGAATATTACGCAGTTAAGATTGTTCCTAGGGTTTTGCAATTACTGTAGAAGGTTTATAGCGTAGTGGTTATAGGATATTAAGCCATTTACGTAGTTAACAAAGAAAGAAGAACTATAGGCATGGGGAAAGGAATAATAAGAACTATTTAAGAGAATTAAAAAGTTGTTTACCTAGGAGCCAGTTCTTAAGATCTATTAACCAGGTCTAGAGACGGTTATAGAAACGGATGCATTAGACTTTACACTAGGGGCATGCTTCTTATAGAAATATTAAGATGGATGGCACCCAGTGGTATACTATAGTTGGAAGATAATACCACTAGAGTTAAACTATGACATCTATAATAAGGAGTTGTTAGGTATAGTTACAGTACTTAAGAAATGGAGAGCATTCTTATAAGGTATAGAGAAACTATTTATGGTTAAGATAGACTATAAGAACCTTATAGGATTCCTAATAACAAAGGAACTTAACTAAAAATAGGTTAGATAGGCAGAAATGCTTACAGAATACCATTTTAAAATTTAGTATACTAAGGGTATAGACAATGCGCGAGCAGACGCTCTAAGTAGGAAGGCTAAACTATAAAGTAATAAAAAGCTATTGGGAGCTTTATTACGAAGGGATTAAGATAGATTAATTAGGTATAATTATCTAAAGATCGCAGTAACTAAGGAAAGTTAGATCTATAAATTACTAGAGAGTGATTAAATATAGAAGATCTAAGAAGTATAGGCAGAGAATTTAGACTTAGAGTAATATGAAAACAGAGAAGTAATATATATGCCTAAGTCTATTATAGAAGAATTTGTTAAGGAATTCCATAAGGGAATAATATAAGGACATAATAGAGCTATAGGCTTAGTGTTAAGACTTTAAGAGGAGTATATTATTTAAGAAATCTGGGGACTAGCAAGATAAGTTATAAAGGAATATCTAGATTGCTAAAGGAACAAACTAATAAGGCATAAGCTGTATGGAGGGCTATAACCTATTAAGATACTAGGAAGACTATAGGAGGTTATATTATAGGACTTTATTATTAAGTTACTAAAGTTAAGAGATCCTATTATAGGATAAGATTATAACGCGATCTTAATAATAGTGGATAAGCTAATAAAGTGGGGATACTTTATAGCATGCACTAAAGAGATATTAGTAGAAGATGTTGCTAGAATCTATATAAAAAAAGTGTTTGTAAGATATAGAGCACTAAACAAGATTATATTAGACAGAGATCTAAGATTTATAGTAGTATTTTGGGAGGTATTTCTGGTAGAATAGGGAGTTTGTGCAGCAATATCTATAGTGTATTATCCGCAGACGGATGGATAAACGGAAAGACTAAACTAGATACTAGAACAGTATCTAAGGCATTATATTAATTACGCATAGAATAATTGGGTATTATTATTACCAGTTATATAGTTTGTATATAATATAACACCACAAAAAGGAATAGGGATATTACCATTTAAGGCGAATTACAGGTATAAGCTAAGAATATCGTTATCGCCATATTAAGCAAAAAAGATGAGTAGCATAGCTAAATAAAGAATAGAGATGTTAATAAATCTTTATGTAGACCTTAAAGAAATAGCGAAACTAGTATAAGAATGAATAAAAAGGTACTATAATGCTAAGAGATCTGAGGGACCAGATCTTAAGGAGGGGGATAAAGTGTGGCTACTATATAAAAACTTTAAGAGTTAATAACTAAGTAAGAAGTTGGACCATGTCAGACTAGGACCTTTTAAAGTTAAGTAAAGAATTTTATTAGTTATATATAAGTTGAACCTACTAGCCAAAATAAAAATATACCCTGTATAGCATGTCGCAATGCTAGAGCCAGTATATAGAAATATTAAGCCACTAGTTTATAAGGTAGATATATATAGAGGGCAAGAGGAAGATAAATGGCAAGTTTTAAAGATTATTAGTTATAAGAATGTAGATGACGAAACGTAGTATAAAGTAAAGTAGATAGGCTATAGTAAGACTACCTAGGAACTACTAAGCAACCTAAGGAACGCTATAGGAAAGGTATAGGAGTATTAGAAAAAAGCAGGTTAGGTAATATTAATAAAAAAGGATCGCCAAAGAATAAGTCACCTAAGGGGGACCTAAGAGAAGCAATTGCTGAGCTACTTAGAGTTGTTTCCCTTACAGGAGGAGAGCTAGTCCTTTCGTTACCTAGCTTAGACAAACCCTATTAAACAAGCTTCTACTCCTTGGAACGAACCTTCTTAAGACAGGTTAACTGAGCGAACGTAACCTACTAAGACTTAAAGGAGCGACGTTGAGCCTTAAGGGCCTGAGCGGTTTCTTCAGCAGAACGGTGGAGTTTGGCGCGCGCGGCAGCTAACTTAGACTCAAGTTTCGCAGTGGTAGATTAAACACAAGACCCTATAATAAGTTACTTAGGGAACTTAAAAACTGTTAAGAGTCATAGAACGCGTATATTTAGCATTAGAGATAGAGTAAATATTATAGGATAATTAAACGTTTGCTTTAGTATACTCTAAGTAAGATAAGGGTTGTTAAAACAAGGGACTTGTTATCGCAATATACACCAACCCTACTTTTGCATAACAAGAATATAGAGACAACATTATCTCACTAAGTGACAGTATGGCAGCCATAGTGCGAGTATAACATTGCGCTTATAAAGAAGAAGAAGCTTTAAGCATAATAAGTAAGGATATTAACTAGACTGATTAAACAGACATTATACCTCTAGTGGACGACTTAGAGATGTTAGAAATCTTTAAGGACAAAAATAAAGAGGAGGGAGATAGTGTTATAGACGCTTTAAGTATAATGTTATAACTACTTAGGGAAGAGTTGTAGGAAGCTAATTAGTTAATATAGGCATAGTCTAGGATAGATCTAGTGGAACCATGTAATAAGGAATGGTAAGCGAGTTATATAATGTTATACATAGTGTATAAGGTATACGTAGTATATGTCTACGTATAATACATATAACACGTACCTTATATATAAGAGAGGATTTCTTAGGAGTATGGTTGTGTATTTAAAGGACCTTAGTCCCTACTGTAGATAGTTCTCTCCTTGTAGTGAATCTCAGAATATAATTAGAGTTAATCTATTAGGCAACTACTCCACCAGTTGTTATTACGTTGTTGTTTTTGTCGTACCTATATACCCAGCCTAATAATAGAACCCACCGTAGTCTAAGCTACAAGGTTCCGTTACAATTATATCTTATATACTCTAGGCAAGAATTAAAGCAGTTATAAAGCAATATTTTAAGTTATTAAAGGCTTATTCGCATCTAGCGGTCTATTTAAATTATTATTCTTCTTTACTAGGTTTACTAATAGCTAGGCAATTTCTAAGAAGTAGTTAATAAATTAATAATAGAAGTTTGTAAATCCTAGGAATCCTTAAATATCTTATATATTACTAGGGCTTTCCTAATTTATAATTATAGCGACTTTCTTAGGGTCCATTTTAATTCTATTATAGGATATAATTAAGCCTAAATACATAACCTTAGACGTATAGAACTTGCATTTCCTAATATTACATTATAAGCCTATATCTTATAAGCGTTTAAGGACCATTCTAATATATTTCCAATGTTTAGAAAGCAAGGATAAGTAGATTAAGATATTATTAATATATTATTAAAATGTACTAGGACCATTCTTTACGCTAAATAGTATTACCAGGTATTTAAAGAGTCCCTATTATATACAAAAAGCTATATACTTCTTATCTCCTTTATATATATAGATTTTATTAAAGGTAGTAATTATATTAAGCTTTATAAAGTACTATACCTTTATTAAACAGTTAAACGTCTCTTAAATTAGGGGAATTAGATATTGGTTTTAAATTATAATTGCGTTTAGAGCTTAATAATTAATATAAAATCTTAAGCCTTCTCCTAGCTTTTTAATAAATAGTATAGGTATAACGGGCTTTTATAAATGCTTCTAAACCAAAGCTTATGGATTGCTACTATATAAGAATACTAAGCTAAGAAGAAGAAAAAGAAGAGGAAAGAAGGCTTTAGGGGGTAATATATATGGTACAGGCGGACTCTAAATATTACGCTAAGCTAGCTACAGGGGACGGTGCCCTAGTACTGTTACATTACCCCCCCCTTTCTAGAAAAGCCTGCCCTTAGGCTTTATCCCCTTATAAAAAAGAAAAAAGAGAAAGAAAAGAAGAAAAAGTCTAGTATTTAGCGCTTAATTGCAATGCTAGTTAATATAGGACTTATAGTAGTCCTAAAGCTCCTATAACTGCGAGAGGTATATTGCTAGGAGCTCTCTGTTCGTCATTCCTCCTCTAAAACTCCAGTACCTCTTAGCTCTCCATCCCCCCTTTTATTATAGCGCGCCCTAAGCTATAAAAAAAAGCCCCCCTACTCCCCCTTTTATAAAAAGGTAGATAAAAAAGTTTTAATAAGGGTAGGAGGGTTAGGGAGTTATAGCTTGTATATATATTAGCACAAGCTCTTATCTATTAAATAGTAGTATAGTACTAGCGGCAGGGTTATTTAGGTAGTAGTATAATGCTAGTAATAGGGTTATATTCTGTAGGCAAATTAGCATAGAATCTTATTAGTAGATTACAAGTGCATTAGCGCGAGATCTTATTAAAAGGTTATAGTTTTATAGGCATATTAGCGCAGAGCTTATTAACTTAGATAGTAGTATAGTACTAGTAATAAGGTTTCCTTCTAAAGAGCTATACTCTATCTAGTTGGGTATACCTAGAGAGTAAAGCTCTACCTTATATATAGTTATTACTATAGGTAAAGCAGTAGAAATTAGTTACAGTACTATAGGCAGAGTAGTAATAGTCTAATTATTTAGCTGCAGACAAGGTAGTAAGTATTAGTTAGCTATAGTTAAGTAGTAAGGTAGGTCGGCTATAGGCAAAGTAGTAAAGGTCTAGTAGTAGTATAATACTAGCAATAGGGTCATTTGGGTGGCAGCATAATACCAGTAATAGGTTTATATTTTATAGGCAGATTAGTATAGAATCTTATTAGCAGATCGTATTTAAATTACTATTAGGTTATATTTAAATCGCATTTAGGTTATAGGCGTATTAGCGTAAGACTTGTCTATTTAGGTAGCAGTATAGTACTAGCGGTGGGGTTATATTCTAAGGAGTAAAGCTCTCCTTATATACGGTTATTACTATAGGTAAGGTAGTAGAAGTTAGTTATAGTACTATAGGTAGAGCAGCAATAGTTAAATTAGGATTGGCTATAGGTAGAGCAATAAGGGTTTATTTATTTAGCTATAGGCAAAGCAGTAAAGGTTAAGTATAGTACTATAGGTAGGGTAGTAGAAATTAATTATAGTGCTATAGATAGGGCAGTAAGTAGTTAATTAGCTATAGGCAGAGCAGTAAGGGTAGTTAGCTACTAATAAAGTAGTAAGGGTTAATTAGCTGCAGGTAAAGCAGTGGAGGTCTATTATAATAGCAGTATAGCATAAGTGTTGTAGTAATAGTAGTTAAATATAGAGCTCGGTCTATGTAACGGAATCCCCTAGGAGGTACATATTAGATAAGATAGTAGGAGGTTTTATTAATGTCCTACCTACGTCCCATGTATGTTCCAGAAGAGATATAGTTAAATAGATAGGGGTAAAAGGTTTTACTAGTGTCTTAAAAGGTTTATATAGGAAGCTGGTTCTCCTCTAGAGAAGAACTAGTGATTAGTCTCTAAATAGAAGTGGTTAAAAGCATTTGTCCTTTAATACGTAAAACTTATTCTACCTTTAACTTACCTTTAACTCACCTTCTACTTACTTGTGATACTATTAATTAGATAATTATATGTTCTAGTTAGGCTGGCCTCTTATAATTCTAATTACTTACAATCCGTTAGGAATGTACGGCTATTAATTAATAATAATAGGCTATACTCCTTTACCTTACAAAGCAACGCCCTCACCTTAAGAGGCTTAGAGAGTCTTTCTAGAGGAGTGTATTCTCTCTACTTATAAAGGAGTAGACTAGGAAGCTATGGCTGGTCTATTTAACCTTCTAAGACCTTTAGGAACGATCACCGCTAGAAAGTTATTGGAGTGGTCACTACGCGAGACCCTATAAAAGACAAAGGAGTTGGGGATATGATTAAGATAAGCATATTAAGACTACTAAGGACAATTGCAAGAACAATTAGGAGAAGCACAGACACCCCAGATATAAAGTGGACTTGAAGGGGTAATGCTACACTATACTATAACGTCAGATAAACCTAAATTCCGTATAAAGGAACCTAATGAGTATAATAGTAATAGTCTTAGGAACTGCAATTATTTTATCCGTTAATGTGAAACCAAGTTTCGGCTAAATCCAAAACATTACTTTAACAAGTATAATTAGATACTGATTACTTCTACCTTTCTATGTAGCACCGTTAAGAGTTCATGGACACGCTATAAGAAGAAACTTACTATACCCTTTAAATTTAGCGAACTTAAGTCCTGGTTGGTTAATTAGGTCCAAGACCCTACTAATTAAGGGATGGATTACAACCAGTAATACTATAATGTAAAACAGCGAGAAGGCTAGAGTGTAATCTAGTTTATAAACTACTTAGAAGAGCTAGAAGACAATATACCCTACTTGGACTTATAGGACAACGCTATATAACTCTATTAGCTACTTGCCAAGTTATAACCTAAGATTTGACAGGCTATATAGGAGAAGGGGGAAATTCCTACCTCTTAAGAAAAGCTTATCTTTAAAGCTACTTGGATTGAGAACGCTAAAAGAGACTATCTGGGGAAGTGAAAGGAATAAGACGCTAATAATAAAGAGCGTAGAACTAGACCTAGCTTTAATAAAAGGGGCAGATCCCGACCTAACTACTCTGTAGAAGGACAACGTGAGTAGGCTTTGCAACCCTAGAGCAACGCTAGTTAACCCTAAAATAATAATAGGCAGAAACTGTGGAACCAAGAGTTACGCAGCTGTTATAACTACGGTAAGAAAGGCTATATATAGCGCTTCTACTAATAGAAGAAGTAAGAGGATGCTTAATTGGGAAAAGAGAGAGCCTAGTAGATCTTTACTTTCTTACACTAGGCTAGTAAGAGAAGGAGGGAGTAAGCTGCTATATAGTTATTCCCGTCTCTATTTAAGTTAATAATAAATGGGTAACGTAAGACTGCCTTATAAATAGCGGCGTGACCATAGGGTTTATTTCTTAATTACTAATAAAGGAATTAAATTTGGACCTTAGTGGCTTGTAGGTGTGCACTATTTAAAGTATTAAAGGCCACTAGATTCCGTGCTATGGGGAACAAACTTTTTCTGTAGCCAGCTAGAACTGCGATAGTCTATAGGACACATAGGAGATGCGCTTCTATGCCGCAGAAATTAAGGGGTATAACCTTGTTTTGGGATACCTATGGCTTTAATAGGTCAATCCAGACATTAATTGGCCTTTAGCCTTATATTAACACCGGAAGTCTTAACCGCGCATTATAGTTAAAGATTAAAAGACTTTCTTAAACCATGTATAAGAGAAAGGGTGGGCGTATGCTATATATACCACTCTTAACACCAAGAATAGGGACGTGGAGTATTTATTTTTAGATATCCGGCTATGCGCAGTTAAGAAATTAGAGATTTTATAGAAATATATAGACCTAAAGGATATTGCTAATAAGGAAGCTGTGTATACCTTACTTAACCCTATGTTAGTGGAGTATGAGATAGACACAGGAGATAAGGAACCTCCTTTTAGACCACTATATAACCTATTAGAAAACGAGCTAGCAGTATTATATTAGTATATAGTGGACAATCTTTAGAGAGGATGGATTTGGCCTTCTATAAGCTAGGTAGGGGTACTGATTATATTTATACTAAAGAAGGACAAGACCCTTTGCCTCTATATTAACTATTAGGCGCTAAATAAAATTACTATAAAGAATTGCTACCCGCTACCCTTAATAGGGGAGCTTATTAATAGGCTATTGGGCGTAAAGATATTCACGAAATTAGATCTAAAAGATATATACTATTAAATCCAGATCAAAGCCGGTAATAAATGGAAAATGGTATTCTAAATACGGTACGGCCACTTTAAGTACCTAGTAATGCCATTTAGGCTTACTAATGTACCAGTGACATTTCAGGCCTATATTAATAAGGTATTATTGGGCCTATTAGATACAATATATATAGTCTACCTTAATAATATTATAGTCTACTCTAATAACTATAAAGTATATATGTACCATATACAAATGGTACTAGAAAGACTGTGGGAATATAAGCTCTATATAAACCTAAAAAAATGCTTATTTTATATCACTAGCATTAATTTTCTAGGCTTTATTATTAGCGTTAACAGAGTATTAATGGAGAAAAGCTGGGTAGATGCTATTAGGGAATGGCCATACCCCACAATATTTAGGGAAGTATAGGTTTTTATAGGCACAGCGAACTTCTACTAAAGGTTTATTGTTTATTACTTGTAAGTAATGCTCCTAATTACTAATCTACTAAAGGGATTTAAGGATAGCAAGAAGTTAGGACCCTTTATATTTAGGGAAGCTATTAAGTAGGCTATAGACCGGTTAAAGGATTTGTTTATGTCGGCGCCTATCCTAATATACTTCTGCTAGGAGCTATATATACACCTTAAAACGGATATATCCGGCTTTGTCCTAGGGGCAATTATATCTTAATTAAAAGATGGAGAATGGCATCCTATAGCGTTTTAGTTAAGGAAAATGACCTTTATAGAGTAGCGTTATATAACGCACGACCAGGAGCTGCTTGCGATAGTTACAGTAATAAAGCACTAGTGATATTATTATATGGGAAGCAATTATCCTATTAAAGTCCTTATAGACTATAATAACCTAGAATACTTTATAACTATAAAGGTGTTAAGCGGTTAATAAGCTAGATAGGCAGAGGCACTATTATAGTATAACTTTAAAATTACGTACCGCCTAGAAAAGATAAATCCCGCTAATAGGTTATTAAGACGTCTGGATTATAAGACTAGGAGAATCTAGGACAGCATAGGGGAAATAATTCCCATATTGCAAAATTTGCTTAGATAGAAAGAAAAGTCTTTCCCTAGAATTATAGAATTCTGCAGTAGGGCAGAGGTCCTGGTGATATAGCTATAAAGCACTATAATAATAGAGCTGTAGGATATGGTTATAGACTAGGTTATAAACTAAGTAGATATTATAAAGTTAGCGTATTCTAGAATTAGCGAGAATTCTGCGGGATATGCTAGGGGTGTTATAGTACCTTTAACTCAATGGCGCACTAGCTGTAAGTTTCTGGATCTAGAGGGGATAGGCAAGATGCCTATCTGTAGTGTGGTATACTATATAATAGTAGGAGAATCTGCTAGCACTAATAATTTAAAACGTCTTATGCCACGCCTAAAGTTTGTAATAGTAGTAGGCGAAATGGAAATAAGTAATCTATATAAAACCTTTTTAGATCTTCTTCTTTAAGTATAATAAAGGAACGCCTTTGTTTCTAGGAAGAGATGGAAAGATGTAGTAGAGACTAACTTGGCCAGAGTTATTAAGAAGCTATAGTAACAAGACTAAAAGGGTCTATTGCGCTTTAAGGGTGCTGCATATGTCCTAAAGGACCAAACGGTTTAAGATAAAATTCTAAAGGTCTTCTACAATAACCCTCTTGGGGGTCACTATGGTGCCAACAGGACCCTTAAGGCCGTTTAAAGGAAATACTTTTGGGATAGAATATCTGAAGAAGTTAAGGACTATATATTAAAATGTAATATATACCAAAGGGTACAGATACCTAGGCATTGCCTATATAATAAGTTATTAGTGCTTTCTATTCTATAGGGACCTATATTAGAATTAACAATGGATTTTATAACAGGCTTACCCCCTACTAAAATAAGAACTAGAGAGGTTGCTAACGCTATCTTAGTAATCGTTAATAGATATACAAAGTTTTCAGGGTACTTTGCTGTTTTAATAATAATTATAGCAGCAGAACTAGCAGACCTATTTTTAGAGCGGTGGCTCCTATTCGGCACGCCAAGGGGAATTATGTCTGACAGAGGTACCGTATTTAATAGCGCATTTTAGTCTTCATTCTGTCTCTTATTAAAGATACGGTAAAGGATAAGCACTGCCTTCCATCTATAAATAGATGGGCAAACAGAGCGTCTAAATACGTTATTAGAACACTATCTCTACTACTATATTAATTATCAACAGGATAATTGGCCATTATAGTTAGCTCTAGCGTAACACGTATATAACACAAGCATCTACAGCAGCACAAAAATGACCCCTTATAAAGTACTGTTTGGGGTAAAAGCAAATAACCCCTGGAACGTTAAGGATATTATTCCTAAAAGGGAGGCACTAGCGGCGTCTGAGAGAATTAAGCAAATAAGAATTCACAGAGAAGAACTTAAAAAGCACTTACTAGACGCCCAGGCTATATAAAAAAGGTACTATAATAAGGGACATATACCTAAAGAATTTGAAATAGGAGACGAAGTCTTACTATTTATAAAAAATATCTAGATAAAACGTATTAAGAAGAAGCTAGACCACAGGTAGCTTGGACCCTTTAAGGTAGTTAGGAAAACTAAAGGAAATCAAGCCTATAAATTAGAATTGCCAAAATTATATCTAATATATCCTATATTTTATGTTTCCTTATTAGAGTTATACCGGAGAAGAGATGGTATAAAACCACCCCTACCTAGCAAAATTAATAGGGAACTAGAATGGAATATAGAAGACATTCTTAATTAAAGATAGCATTAGAAGAAACGCGAATTTTTAGTTTATTAGGAAGGATACTCCTAGGCGTATAATAGTTAGAAACCTAAGGAGCACCTTTAGCTAGAATGCAATATGGCAATTAAAACTTTCCTAAAGACCACAAATTAGGATTTAGTAATGGTTCTAGATATACCACAGGTAAGATAATAGGGAAGACCCCACAAATCAAAACCATAAGGTTGAGTACAGGCATTAGAAATGGGAATGTTTTGCTATTATAATAGGGATCCTAGAATCCTGTAAGAGAAAGCTATAGGGATCTATATAAGAACCACTAGGGATACTATCTAAAGAAGACGCTGTTTAAGAATAAGTAGTAGCACCAGAAAAAGGGGCCCTGGGGACTTAAAAGGATTCCCTAGGGATAAAAGAAGAGTATTTAGTCTGACACTAGAGATATGCAGTAGAGTTAATAATATAAAGAGGACCAAAAAGACACAGAGTAAAGATTTAGAAATTTTAAGAAATTGTAAAGTACCTATAAGAACACCACCCGTTTATTATATACGGAGATTATGGCGGTATGCTGCTTTTATATAAACTGTCACTAAAAATAAGAATAGAGGCATCCCTAAAGTATAAAGTTAATTCCTAGTACTAGGGCATCCTAGAGGCACTAGAGAGGCACCCTATAAAGCTATCCTATAAGAAGAAAGAAAGAATAAGATAATAACTTAAATACTAAAAGTAGTAATAGGAGCCTCCTCCTCCATCTTAACGTTATTGTTGGCAGTATTATTAACACTCCCATCCCCGGAAGTATTAGCATTCTTACCAATATTCTTCTTAGAGCGGCGAGAACTAGATGGACCACTATGACTAGGGGACTGGCGGGGAGAACGTTTATCTTCGTTACTATCCTTAGTATTATCCCTAGGCTCTAAATTAGCATCTAGGCTGGGATTAGAAAGTTAATAACTAAAGAGTTAGCATAGTTCCTAAATATATTACTAAAGAGATTTACCTAGCTAGAAAGGCCCGTGTAAGAGTGCAAATGTTATCATTTATAAAAATAAGCTGCTCATATATACGCTCCTAGACACTATATATCCGAGATTACTATATCTCCATAGCAGTAGAAACCCTTATTAAATTAAAAAGGCTGTAAGTAATAGAAGACACCTTCTATCCCCATCTATTACTGTTCTAATATAGATAGAAATCCCTAATAGTGTGTTAGAGCTGGTAAGCCTTATGTATATAAACAGTGGGGATCTAATATAGTTAGTAAAGTCCAGAATAGGATGGAATGGGAAATACTAGAACACAGGTCTTTTTCTAGCTGCAATAGTAGGAACACTTAAATCTGTTCTCGCTAGAGCGCGGCATCTTATAGGCGTAGGATGGGTCTAACGTGAGCGCGTAAACGTAACAACGGCAGCACTTTAGAGAAACCACTGTAGGAGTAACAGAAGTAGTCTATAATACTAATGGAGTAGGGACAACGCCGCCGCTAGTCTAGGGACGCGCAGTATAATTACAAGCTATTGCAAGAGAACACTATGGGAAGTTAGTATTATTAAGGAGATAAAATAGGGATCCTATTACCCATAAATGCGTCGTAAAAAGAGAATAGAGCAGTAAAAGAAAGAACAGCTAGAGATGTAAAAGCTAAAAGCTAAGATATAATAAAAAATAGTCTACTAAAAGGCGAGACGAATGGTGTTGTTAATAGAAAGACATATAAGAGACAACAGCTTATAAACTAAAAGAAATTAATATTAAGACGTTATTATTAAGACCCATTTTAGGTAAATAGGGATAGTGGCTAGTTAATGCATTGCATAGAACAACCCCCAGATCAGCTTATAACAAATTCTTATAATAAGGAAGGTGAATCCTATCCAATTTTTATTATTATTATTAAAGTTCCATTATAAAGGCACTATAAAAGCTATGGTAGAAGAAGAGCGGAGGAATAGAAAGACAAAGTAAGGTTTTATACTAGTAAAGAACCGGTGATAAGCCGCATTATAGAGTACCTTTCCACTAAAGAATTTCCCTAGTGGTTTTAGCCGGAACTCTATAAGAGATTATTAAGAGGCGAAGTTTTAGAGGACTAAGACCCTTAAAGGGAAGGCAATTGTAACGGAATCCCCTAGGAGGTATATATCAGATAAGATAGTAGGAGGTTTTATTAATGTCCTGCCTACGTCCCATATATGTTCCAGAAGAGACATAGTTAAACAAATAGGGGTGAAAGGTTTTACTAGTGTCTTAGAAGGTTTATATAGGAAGCTAGTTCTCCTCTAGAGAAGAACTAGCGATTAGTCTCTAAATAGAAGTAGTTAGAAGCATTTGTCCTTTAATACGTGAAACTCATTCTACCTTTGACTTACCTTTAACTCACCTTCTACTTACTTGTGACACTGTCGATTAGATAATTATACGTTCCAGTTAGGCTGGCCTCTTACAGTCTATTAGTTAGTAGATTATAGGCGTATTAGCATAATTAGTTTATTAGTTGGACTATAGGCGTATTAGCACAGTTATTATTAAGGTAGTGTAGGGTATATAGCCATCCTATTGCTATAAGAGATATATATTACTAGGAGCCCTTTACAGTTATTGTTCCTCCTCTTAGAACTTTAATACCTAGCTCTATTACCCCCCCTTTTAGTATAACGCGCCCCTAAGTTAAAAAAAAAAATATAGCTTATATGCGTATTAGCACAAGCTCTTATCTATTTAGTAATAGTATAGTACTAGTGTTAGGGTTATATTTTAGGGAGCAAAGCTCTACCTAATATACAGTTATATAGGATTAGCTGCAGGTAGGGTAGTAAGAATTAATTAGCTATAGCAAGGCATTGAGGTATTAGTTTAGCTATAGGCAAAGCAGTAAAGATTAAGTAGCAGTATAGTGCGAGCGTTTAATAGTAGATAGTATACATATCGGCGATTTAAATCGCGTTTAAATCGCGTTTAAATCAGAATTGGATTATAGGTATAATAGCGCGATTATTATCTAGTTCGTCTAAATTAATTATATTATTAAAGCTTATACAGCTTAGTATTAACCTTATTGTTAAAGTATATAAATACCTAAGGTAAAGCTTATATAACTTAGTATTAACTATAGTTATTCCTTAGTATGTATAGCTCAGTATTAGTTAAAAAGGATTACTATAGGTAGAGAAGAAGATAATTAAATTAGTAAGGAAGGCAGTTAATTATTAATAAACTTATACAGTTGTTGTTAAAGTTATAGTTTATATTATAGGCATATTAGCATAATAGATTAGTTAAGTTTACGTTTAAATCACATTTAGGTCGCGTTTAAATTATATTTAAATTATAGGCGTAACAGTATAATCCATCTATTAGTTTCTTAAGGTCTACTATTAATTAGTAAGTAGTTTAAGATATTAATTAATTAGTTAAAGGTATACTGTTAATTATAGCATATTTAACTAGTTATTATATAAGTATGGTATTAAGAGAGATGCGCTAATAGGTTAATTCTTAAATGTATTTAATTAAGGCATTAGTATATAGTCTATTAATATTCTTATAATTCTTAAAATAGGTTATTATTAAATAGTAGATATGTTTAAGTGCTGTTAGGATATTTAAAGGTACGCTATAGGGTTAATAGGCGTATTTAAATACTTATATTTAATTAAGGATATTGCTATAGGTAATAGATATCTAGGATTAATTAGGGACTTATAGAAATGCTATTATAATTTAATATATTAAATTATTATCAGAGAGGTATTAAAAGAGGTATTAAGAAGGTATGTGTTAATATTTTAATTCTTATTAGAGTTAAAGGTATTAAAAAAAGAGTGCACTTTAATATTTAAGTATAATTATATAAGGGTAAGCTATTATATAGCATCTAATTTAATAAGATGCTATTAGAGAGCGGATTCGCATATTATTATTTAAAGAGGGCTGCTATTAAGTTAGCCGGTAGTCTTAAGGGTAGTTAATAAATGGTATTAAGAGCGTATATATTAATATTTTAATTCTTATTATAACTAGTAAGATATACTTTTATAATTATAGGCTGTTTTATTTATAGAAAGTTATATAAATAGCTATTAAAAGGAAGCGATAATAGTTTATAAAAGGTTATAAAGATAAATAGGCTTATCTATAGAGCTATTAGAGAGTGCCATAAATCTTAAATTTTCCCCTAGGTTCCTAGTACCCCTATATATAGAATTATAATACTTATAGATATATTTAGCCGTAAGATTAAGGGACTATTTAGGTTAATAGTAATACTCGGATTGATTAAATATAGTAGTTATTAATAAAAACTTAATAGGTATTTATAAAGGCGTTTATAGATAAGTTAGAGAGGTATATTATAGGCATATTAGCGTAATAGGTTATTAGGTTTACTTTTAAGTTATATTTAGGCCGCATTTAAATTATATTTAAATTACAGGCGTATTAGTGCAATTATTTAGTTAATTAGACTATAGGCATATTAGTACAGTCAGTAATTAGGTTTAAGGGTTTAGGGTAGTAGTATTGTTATAGGACACCTCCGTAACACCTTATACACGTCCACCTGTTTCTACTAACGCAGTAAGAAGAGACCGACCGCGAAACGGCAACCTAATAGCAATCTACGGCAATCTAAGGCAATTTGCTATCACGTAACGGCAACCTATGGCAAACTACCGTCCTCTACCATATTCCGCTAAATTCTGCCAAGTTCTGCCAGGACTATAACCTAAAGCCCATTCTGCCCCGTGCATATGTTAACTAAGCAACTAAGTTAACAATATATACCCCTTTCTTCCCATTTCCTTACCTTCTCTCCTTATGTAATGTCTTAATCTCATTACACAGTTTATATATATAGCTTAATAATATCTACTTCGCTATATATTATTACCACTTATACTTACTCCGTGACAAATATAGTGCTAATAAGTTCTTCCTAATTAATTTCGTCTCTTTTTATATAGCTTAGTATTAATTAGGGTGGTTATTATAGCAATAGTCTAGGTATCTATTAATGTTATTTATTATAGTATTATAGCTAAGTCTTAATTAACTTTATTTCTTATAGCCCTAGGCTAAGTTTTAACTAGGGTTGTCTTTACAGCTTATATAACTCTATATTAGTTAAAAAGATTAGAGGGATAAGATATTCTAAAGCCTTCCTAGGTACGTATCCTTGGCCAATAAAGTTAGCATTTAATTATAACCATAGGAGACCTTTTAGCTGCGTATTGTTAACGCATTAAGCTAGGGGTGTTTAATATAAGTCCTTAAGGACTTATAAAATAGGAGTAGGATATTATCTAGGCCTTTCTAGGTAAGGGAAAAGGGAGGTCTAAGTATAATATATTAATATATTATTGCAGACGAAGTCCTTAGGGATTAGGTAAGCTTAGTATAATATAATAGGCTTATATAAATGCTTCTAAACTAAAGCTTATAGATTACTACTATATAAGAATACTAAGCTAAGGAGAAGAAGAAGAGGAAAGGAGGCTCTAGGGGGTAATATATATAGTACAGGCGGACTCTAGATATTGCGCCAAGCTGGCTATAGGGGACGGTGCCCTAGCACTGTCACAATAGGTAAGGTAAATAGAAATTAACTAAGGCAAATAAATTCTTTTTCTCGATGCTTATTAAGGTATTATCGCATTATAAGCAGTTCTTCTTATAATATACCATATAGCGGACCAAATTTTAGTGTTCTGCCAGGCTTAAGTTTTATCTTAAAATCGTGCTTATTTTAGTACAGGGCTAGTTAATCTACAAATTGGTTTTTAAACCTTTTAATTAGATTATAGTACTCCTTAGGTATAAGAGGTTAAGGATTAGTATATTATTTTGATTCTAATACTTTTTTAATATCTTCTATAGTTACAGCAAAGATTTTATAATTTTGTCTTTTCGCTAATAAGATAAAAGGCGCGGCCTATATTATATAAATTTTAAGAGGTTTTAATATAACATCTTCGCATTCTTTACCGCAATTAGTAGTTATGGCTTTATTGTGTTAGTTTAAGTTTTATAGCAAGGGTAATTCGTATTATATTAAATTTAAATAGTTATATGCATATTTATAGGGCAAATGGTGTTTTAAGTAATAACTTTAGCAGTAAGTTATACGGAACTTTAGTATTTCTTTAACCTAACTAATTAAGGGGTTATGTCGCTTTAGCCATCTATATTTAAGTATAACTTTATATTACTTTAAAGGCGTTATAAATAGGGAAATATACTTAAGGTGTTTACCCATCTATATTTTTATAAGAGCGTAGTATATTAGTTTGCCGTTAAAGCCTTATAGGCCTTAAGGCTTATCAAGTTTTTTTAAGTTTAAGTATTAAGTTTTCGCAAAGTTTATATTAATAAAGCCCATACTAGTAGCTCCACTATCTATTAAGATTTATACTTCGTTCTATTTTCTAAGTATTTAAATTTCACTAAGTATATTAAGGGAGTTGTGTTATATATTAGTGCTAGAAGAGTTTAAATACTTATACTCTTCCACCTTTTATCCTAAGTCGCAACTTAGCCTTAGGACAATTTATTTTCCAAGTTAACTAAAGGCGAGGTGCTTTATGGCGTCTAAGTGCAATTTATAGAACGGGTATAATTTAAGAAATAGGTATAATTTAAGGAACGGGAGGAGCTACGGCGGACCTTTTTAAAAGGGTAAGTTCAGCAATGCTTTTAAATATGTCCTTTTTTACCGCATCTAAAGCATTCTCCATTTATGGCTTAAGTTCTTTATTTATTGGTTCCTAAGGGCGCATAAAATCGAGCGGTATTAAGGTCCATAGGGTTATATATAAGGCTCTTAGGTTTTAGAGACGGATCGCGCTTTAGGGTATATACCGGTTTTATAGAGTTTTAAACATAAGGTATAGTTAGTTTTAGAAAATAAGTCTATTTATTATATTAAAGGTCCTTATTAATTTGTTAATATATTATAGCAAATTTAGATAGGTCTTTTGGTAGTTCTCTGCCTACTAACTAGGCTCTAATCTTATCTAAAATAGCTTATTAAAGAGCAGTAACTCTGGCGGCTTTATTCTAATCTAGCTCACTAATAAAATCTAAAAATTCTAAAAGAAGCTAATAAAGTCTTAGTTCCGTTATTATAGGTTTTTAAGTTTAGTTATAGCTGTATATTCGCGGCTAGCGTTATTATATATTTATTCTAGTAGAGAGATAAAGATTTTAAAATTAATGAAAGTGCTATTGCGGAAGAATAGATTTATAGTTTATATAGCGTCTTTGCTTAAATAAGACATTCTATAGCTAACCTTGCTAGCTTTAGTAGGGTATTAATTATAGTTTATTAAGAGTTTAAGACGGAGCTTAGTTATAAAGGGATATAGATTGTTTTGGTTTTTATTAAATATTAGACGATTAGGGAGTTTCTTAGATTTTATAATAGGTGCTAGATTTATTATATGTATAGGTTAAGCTTAGGGTGGTTTTGGATAAGCCTTATCGCGATAAGTCTTGGCATACCCCAAATAAATTTTCAGTCGCCTTCTTCTTCCTTATTACCATACAAATATGGCTTTAGAAGTGGAATCAGAAGCTCTCGACTCTGTTAATACCTCTAAATCAAAAAATATAAGAGGTCGCTCAGCTCTTTTAACATAGGAGCATACCTGTCCACTAGGCAGTAATGAGCCCATATAAAATAAAAACGCCCGTTTTTTATTCTATTGTAAACACTGCATAGAGTCATACGCTGCACAGTTAACCTCTAACTTCCGAAACCACTTGGCGTTAAAGCATGGCATTACAGTTAAGCCTGAAACTAGTTATATAAAAGAAGCAATACGGGATCAATTAAAAGATCTTTACCTTAAAGCGTCATCTCAAAATAAGACAGAAGAGCTAGATTTAGAAGTACTTTAAGTAGTCCTAAATAAGGAAGTTATCGATAAGGCCCTCGTTACATTAATCGTTATATAAAACCTACCATTTTGGATAGTCGAGTGGCCGGAGTTCTATATTCTTCTACAGTCAATCAATCCCAAAGTAGACGGCCATATAACTACAGCCCATTTAGCAGTTAGTAAAAAGATCTATAACTTATAGCTATCGTAAAAGGACATTATATAAAAGAGGCTGCAGTCTGCACTAACAAGTATTTATCTCTCTGTTAATATCTAGACCTCTCCAAATAATCACCTTCTCCTCGCAATTTGTGGCCATTTTATTAATAGCCAGGAAAAGCTTACAAACGCTCTCCTTGGCCTTTATACGGTAGCCTCTTATAGCGGGGACGAGCAATGGAATACTCTCCTTCTAGTGCTTAAAGACTACGGGATTATACAAAAGCTGGGTGCTGTTATATCCAATAACTATACTGCAAACGATAAGCTCTGTTATGCGATAAGTAACTAGCTTCTCTAGGAAGAGGGAATTAAATGGAATCCTACCCACCAACGGATCCGCTATTAGGGTTATATTCTAAACCTTACTATATAGGCTTTCCTCTTTAAAAACTTAATTAGTGTTAATAATATTAAGTCATACAAAGAAAAAGGAAAAGATTTAGATCTAAAAGAGGAGAAAGAGAAGGGTGATATATTTCGGAAACTTGGCGCACTTAGAAAGCTTTATAACATTACTATATATACCTATAGCTTAGCTAGTTGGACGAGGGAGTTTAAAAGTCTTGCAGGGAGAAGAATTCCGCTTAATAATTATATAAGATGGAATAGCTAGTATTTTATACTTAGCGTAGCAATTTAGAAAGAGTCTGCTGTTAATACGTATACTAAGCGTAACCTTAATACGCTTAAATAGGACTATCTTAGTCTAAAGGACTGGGAGGCGCTTTGTACAATAAAAAGTTTTCTTTAGATATTTTACTAGGCAACCCTAAAATGCCAGGGACACGAAGCAACGCTTAAGAATATACTCTTTACAATAGACGTTATAATTAAGCACCTTAATAAATCCTAGGTTAGTTTATCTCCTCTCTCTATTTTCTGATCTAGCTAATATTATATAATTAGAAAGAGTATATATCTAATAAGGAGTTCTCTAAACGCATTAGAAATTCTTAGAATACCTTTAATAGGTATTACCATAAAACAGATAACTCGCCCCTTTACGCTGCTATACTTATTTTTTAACCAGCCCATTATATAAGATATATTAAGCAGGTTTAGAAGAAGGAGTGGCGTAACCCTATACTTAACAGTGTTAAAGAGCTTTAGGAAAGATATTAGAATAGAAGTTCTACGCCTAGAAGTATATCATTATATAAAAAGCTAGCTCTAGCTTAAAACCTTAATAAGTTTAATAAGATTGCCAAGGATCTTAATAGTATAATATTTCAACCAAAAAGTCAGGACAAGTATAGGGACTTTATCTCTAAGATGCTGTATAAGATTTTAATAACTGCGCTTTAATGGTAGTCTTAAGAACAGCAACGAAAGCGCTAGCCACGGCTCTTACTTATGGCAATTAAAATTCTCTCAATTCCAGTAATAAGTAATAAGCTAGAAAGAGTCTTTTCAGAAGGGCGTTATACGGTATTATAGGAGAGAATATAAATAGATTCTAAAACTCTTAAAAAAATAGAGTGTTTAAAGAATTGGCATTAGAGAAGAACTATAAAAGGGATAAGGGATTTTTCTTTAAGTATTTAGCTATTATATAATTAAGGGGAGAGGTATATAGGGACCTGTTCCTACTGTAATATTCGCAATATCCGCAATATTCGCAATATCCGCAATATTCGCAATATTCGCAATATCTATAATATCCACAATATCCGCAATATCCGCAATATCTGCAATATCCGCAATATCTGCAATATCTACAATATCTGCCAAATTTTATTAAGTCTACCGAATTCTGCTAAATTCCACTTAGTTAGGGTCGAAAAGCCCCGCATGGGGCACTTTATCCTTATTGATTGTGATATTATATGCATTTTCTATTAGATAAAGGATATTTTATATTCGCTTATTTGCATTATCCAAAACCACCCTGGTTAAGCTACTATTACTAGTTTAGTATCCGCGTTTAATAGGCTAGGTTTAGGTACCATTATTTTAATATTATTTATAGGTGTTATTATTGGGGTCTATAATATAAGTGCCTTAATATTATAAAGTTCTTCACGGAGTGCTTCTATTAATTGCTAGTGCTAGGCTTCCTATAACGGAACCTTGTAGCAGGAACTACGGTGGGTCCTATTATTAGGCTGGGTATATAGGTAAGAACAAATCAATAATATAATAATAACTGGTGGAGTGGTTGCCCAACAGATTAACTCTAATTATACTCTGAGATTTACTATAAAGAGAGAACTATCTGGGTAGGGACTGTGGTCCTTTAAATATACAACCATACTTTTAAGAAATCCCTTCGCTCCGTAAGGTACGTGCGCTCTATACGCTCCGTACAGACTATATAGATTATACAGATTATATAGATTATATTATATAACCTCAGCTACTATTCCTTATTATATAGTTCTACCGGATCTATCCTAGACTATGCCTATATTAACTAACTAGCTTTCTCCAACTCTTCTCTAAGTAGTTGTAATATTATACTTAAGCTGTCCGTAATACTATCTCCCTTCTTTTTATCTTTGTTCTTAAAGATTTCTAATATCTCTAAGTCATCTACTAGAGGTGTAATATCCATTTAATTAATTTGGTTAATATCCTTACTTATTATACCTAAAGCCTCTTCTTTTTCTTTAACCCTTTATTATACGTGTACGGTTTCCTCCATACTATTACTGGGTGAGATAATGCCGTCTCTATATTCTTGTTGTGCGAAAGAGGGGTTAGTTTATATTGTGCTAGTAAGTCCTTCTGCCTAATAACTGTTCTCTTGTTTGGAGTGCACTAAAGCAAATATTTAATCGTCCTGCGACGTTCGCTCGGTCTTTAATACTAAGTATGCGCGTCCTATAACTCTTAACAGTCTTTAAGTTCCCTAAGTAACTTGTTATAGGGTCTTATATTTAATCTGCCGCTATAAAACTTAATAATAAGCTCTTAGCCTCCCTTGCTAAGCTTTAGCGTACTTATACTGCTTATAAGGCGTACTTATCTACCTCTGCGCGTCTTCTTCATCTTAAGAAGGTATGTGAAAAGGTCCGTTCTAAGGAGTGGAAACTTGTTTAACAAGGTTTACAGGAACTTGGTAATAAAAGATTAGTCTTTCTTCTAACTAAAAGGGAAATAACTCTAAGTAGCTTAGTAGGTGCTCCTCTTGGGTCCCCCTTAGGTAACTTATTCTTTGGTAATTCTTCCTTATTAATGCTGCCTAACCCTTTTTCTTCTAATACTCTTATACCTTTCCTATAGTATTCTCTAGGTTGCTTAGTGGTTTCTAGGTAGTCTCACTATAGCCTGTCCACTTTACTTTATACTATATTTCGTTATCTACGTCCTTATAACTGGTAATCTTTAAAACTTGCTATTTGTCTTCTTTTTATCCTTTATATATGTCTGCCTTATAAACTGGTGGCTTAATATCTCCGTGTGCTAGTTCTAGCATCGCGATATATTATATAGGGTAGATCTTTATTTTGGCTGGTAGGTTTAACTTATACGTAACCAATGAAATTCTTTACGTAATTTTAAAAGGTCCTAGTCTGATATAGTCTAACTTCTTGCTTAGTCGTCGACTCTTAAAATTTTTATGTAGTAGCTATACTTTATCTCCCTCCTTAAGATCTGGTCCCTTAGATCTTTTAGCATTATAGTACTTTTTTATCCTTTGCTGTACTAGCTTAGCTGTTTCCATAAGGTTTGTATAAAGATTTATTAACATCTTCATTCTTTATTTAGCTGTGCTACTCGTTTTCTTTACTTAGCGTGGCGATAATGATATTCTTAGTTTATATCCGTAATTCGCCTTAAATAATAATGTCCCCATTCCTTCCTATAGTGTTGCATTATATATAAACTATATAACTAGTAATAATAATACCCAATTATTCTGTGCGTAATTAATATAGTGCCTTAAATACTGTTCTAGTGTCTAGTTTAGTCTTTCTGTTTATCTGTCTATCTGCGGATAATATGCTATAGAGGTTGCTGCGCGAACTCCTTGTTCTGCTAGAAACACTTTCCAAAACGCTGCTATAAATCTTGGGTCTCTGTCTAATATAATCTTGTTTAGTGCTTTATGTCTTGCGAATACTTCCTTTATATAGATTCTAGCGACATCTTCTACTGATATCTCTTTAGTGCATGCTATAAAGTATCCCTACTTTATTAGCTTATCCACTATTACTAAGATTGCGTTATAATCTTGTCCTATAATAGGATCTCTTAACTTTGGTAACTTAATAATAAAGTCCTATAATATAACTTCCTATGGTCTTCCTGGTATTTTAATAGATTGTAGCTCTCCATATGGCTTATGTCTCGTTAGTTTATTCCTTTAGCAATTTAGATACTCTTTTATAACTTGCCTTACTAGTTCCCAGATTTCTTAAATAATGTACTCCTTTTAAAGTCTTAACACTAAGCCTATAGCTCCATTGTGTCCTTATATTATTCCCTTATAGAATTCCTTAACAAATTCTTCTGTAATAGACTTAGGTATATACATTGCTTCTCTGTTTTCGTATTGCTCTAAGTCTAGATCCTCTACCTATGCTTCTTAGATCTTTTGTGTTTAATTACTTTTTAGTAATTTATAGATCTGACTTTCCTTAGTTGCTATAATCTTTAGATAATTATACCTAATTAATCCGTCTTAATTCTTTTATAACAAAGCTCCTAATAGCTTTTTATTACTTTATAGTTTAGCCTTTCTACTTAGAGTATCTGCTCGTGCGTTATCTGTACCCTTAGTATACTAAATTTTGAAATAGTATTCTGTAAGCATTTCCGCCCATCTAACCTATCTTTAGTTAAGTTCCTTTGTTGTTAGGAATCCTATAAGGTTTTTATAGTCTGTTTTAACTATAAATGGTTTCTCTGTGCCTTATAAGAATGCTCTTTATTCCTTAAGTGCTGTAACTATACCTAATAACTCCTTGTTGTAGATGTTATAGTTTAACTCTAGTGGTGTTATTTTCCAACTATAGTATGCTACTGGATGCTATATATCCTAATGCTTTTATAGCAAGTATGCTCCTAGTGCAAAATCTAATACGTCTATCTTAACAACTGTTTCTAACTTTAGTTAATAGATCTTAAGGACTGGCTCTTAGGTAAATAACTCTTTAAGTTTCTAGAACAGCTTCTTCTGTTTACTACCCTAAACCTATAGTTCCTCTTTCTTTGTTAGCCTTATAAACGGCTTAATACTTTTTAACTATTGTGCTATAAACCTCCTATAGTAGTTATAAAACCCTAGAAACGACCTTAACTGCGTAACATTCTTTAGTTTATGCCAACTTACTATAGCTTTAACTTTCTTTAGGTCTATACTAATCTTTCCTAGTTTAATAATAAATCCTATAAAATTGGTTTTCCTTATAAAGAACTTATATTTTTTAATTGCTACTGGTATCTGTTCTTCCTATAGTCTCTTTAAGACCTATTTAATATGTTCTCTATGTTCTTCCTCATTTTCTAAGTAGATGATAATGTTGTTAAGGTATGCCATAATAAACTTATCTAGGTGTTTTCCTAATACACTATTAATTCGCTTCTAGAACGTTGCTAGTGTGTTTATAAGCCCGAATTGCATAATTAATGGTTTATATAGTCCTTCCTTTAACTTAAAGGCTGCCTTCTATTTGTTGCCTTCCTTAATTCTAATCTGGTGGTACACCTATCTTAGATCTATCTTTGTAAAGATCTTTGCGTTGCCTATCCTATCTTAGATTTCGCTAATTAAGGGTAAAAGATACCTATCCTTTCTAGTAATGCTGTTTAACTATCTATAGTCTATATACATCCTAAGTTTTCCGTTTTTTTTTAGGATAAATAGTACTGGATATCCTGCTAATAACTATAATAGTCTAATATATCCCTTGTATAAGTTCTCCTAGATAAACTCTTTAAGTGCTACTAACTCTGTTTTAGTAAGCTTGTAAATTAGAAAGAACTTTAGACTTATTCCCTCTTTTAATTCTATCTTATGGTCCTATGCTGCATGCTTTAACAGCTTTTTACTTTCTAGTGACTATAACTTTTTTTTATACTTGTGGTATCTCTTTAGTATATAACTTAAGCCTCGCTTAGTCTCTTTATATATTGCTCTAATTTAGTACTATACCAACTTGGTTTGCTGTCGCACTTTGCGCTATTAAGTATTCTTAATATTAACCTAACCTATAACCTAATTGATCTTTAGATTGTACTTTTATAACCAAGGTATTTCTAATATCGCCTTATCCTATCCCAATGGTAGGATATTAAAAGATATTTTCACTGGTCTTCCCTTAATAGTTATCTAAATAGGTCCTGTTTTAAGATAGATAATGCCTTCTCTATAGGCTATCTAATCTCCTAAAATTGTTATAAGTGGATATAGGTGTTCCTTTTATCTATGTGGTAACCCTATCCTTTCTACTACTTTTGGTAATATGTGGTTCCTAGTTGCTCCACTGTCTATTAATGCTTTAAACTGCTGATCTTGCTATTTAGCTTATAAATTTAGGTATTATTCTTAAATTCCTTTAAGGGTTTAAGGCTTTAATACTAGTTCCCTCTAGTTTTATGCGCCTCCCCTTTTCCTAACTGTTGGCTGCTAGATCCTATCTGTACTTAGTCTAACCTTAGCTAATACTTAGTTCATTTCTTTTCCTCTATATACTATAGATAAGTGTTCTCTAGGCACTCCCACCACTATTGTCCGTCTAGGTATTCTTCTATAAGGAATCTTCCTAGTTAAAGTGTTAAGTCTCCTTAACCTTATACTTCTACTAGGTGCTATCTATATATATACTTAGTGTTTCTAAACCGCTTTTCCTCTGGTGCCTAATATATCCTTACTAGGTACTTCCGGTTCTTGTTTTTTAGTACTCTATATATATTACACGTGTTATCTATATAAGCTATCTATAATAGTATATAATATGCTGCATATTTTGGGTTAACTCTTAGTTTATCTTTATTTTTAAGTTTAAATCTATACCTAGTTAACCTAACCACTAGTATTTCTGCTGTAGGTACTAAAATTTATTACTTACTTCTCTAGTCCCTGGATTCTTCTTCTAGGTTCCTTAATATTATAATTAATGCTCCTTTAATATAACTTATACGTTTCTCCATAATAGGTTAGTCTTAGATAACTTTTTTGTCTAGCCACATATAAAAATCTGCCTATTTGTTATTATATTATTACCTATACTACTTTCTATATAACTGGTTTAGTGTGTATAGTCTATCTATTAGAAAGTACCTTATTATCGCTATATTATAACATTTTTTAGTATATCTTTCTTTAAACCTAGTTAGGATATCTAGATCCTCTTCTTGTTCCAGTTTATCTAACTATTTTACCCTAGGTATCCCTGCACTTGGCCTATTAGTAACTCTTTATACAGGTGCTCTGTCCCTTATATAACCTAGCGTAGCTGACCTCTTGTCTAGCTTTTACTCTTGCTATATAATAATTCTTATTTTAAACTTATCTTTAGTTTTTTATTTTCTACATCTTATAGCTGGATCTTTATAGTTATCTTGCTTTTTAATCCTAGTATTAACTATTTAATCTTTAGGCTAAATACTATATTTACTTGGGATTGCTAATGTTCTTATTTGTTCCCTAAACTTATAGTTCTTAAACTTGCGTTCTATACTTATTTGTTTATTACTAAACTAAGTTACTGCCCTTTTCTATTAGTTTTTGTCCGTTGTGGGTCCTTAGGTATATTTTATCTTACCTTAAGAATCTTAAGCTTCTTTTATCTCTTCTTAAGAATCTTAAGCCTGTGGCCTTTTACCTTTATTAAGTAATAAGCTAGCACTAGTAGTTATCTACTTGCTTAGTTTCTTCTAAACGTTACTCCTATTATCTTATAAAGCGATAGAAATTGTATCTAATAGTGTTATAGCATCCGTTACTAAACCCTATTCTGTAATGGTCTTAGTTTCTGCTTTTATTTTAACTTCTCTAAGGTCTGTATGCTCCTAGTAAGCTGCCTTTATTACCTTGTTATTAGTAAATGCTTTACCTATATTAAACTTATTATCTTTAATGTCTAATCTATAAGCTGGTTTATTGGTTTCTCTAAACTTAGATAATAATGGCTCCTATAGCTAATAGCTTGCGCCATACTTAGCGTTCTTATAAATTTAGTATACGTTGTTATAATAATACGCAAAACTGTTAATTAAACATTCTTTTATTCCTTATAGTGCACCGTTGTCCCTTTATATGTACATGCCGTCTACTAGCCTTATTCCCTTTACTGTATAGTTACTCTAACCACCTCTATAGTCTCTAGCAAAATGACCTTGTTTTCTATAATTTATACAAGCCCTATCTTTAAACCATTTTTTTTACTATAGAGTCTACCTAAACGTCTTCTACTACTAAGATCCCTAGTTTGGCCTTTACTTCTAGGTCCTTTAATTACTAGATTCTTAACCTCTAGGTTTCTATAGTTTCTTTTCCTACCTTTAGGTTTCTTTAGTACCGCTTAGGTCTATTAGCTCTACGCCATTCTATAGTTTTTAACTCTATATCTATCATTGCGTACTCTACGCCTTATATTATTATAGAACTCTATCTTGCCCTCTCTTAGCTTGTTCCCTTTAATAGATCCTATTATTAATCTTTATTAACTAGTCTATTAACTCCTTTAGAGTATCCACATCTTCTATTAGGATAATTGCGTCCTAGACTTTAGCCTTAAGTCCTTATTTATACTATGCCATAAGCGCCCTATTATTCCACTTAACTTATATAGCTAGTATTTGAAACTATATTATATACTTAATTGCTAAAGTGCGTTGTACTAAGTTTTAAAGCTTTCATTTCGCTGTGGTTGTAGCCTCTAGGTCTTTAAATACCTGTGTTAGTCATTCTATGAACCCGTTCTAACTGGTAAATATATACCATACATCCTAGTTGGTAGTTGTTATGCCATTGGCCTATATCTCCATAAGATATAGTTTGAACCACTTAAGTGCCCTTCCTGTTAGGAATAACCCTATATAGGCTACTTAATCTAATAATATTACTAACTTCGCTCCTTTCTGTATTACCTTAAAGTGCATCTGCATAAGAAATCCCTTAAGCCTTAACTTCTCTCCTAAGAACCGTTTAATTAAAGGTAGTTTAATTTTCGCTGCTCTAATTCTATTAATGCGTTCTTTAAGTATTCTACTATTATTTTATAAGTAATTAACTATTTCCTATAACTAACCTCGCGTAACTACTTGAAAATCCGTATCTGCTATACTAGTATCTCCTGGTCCTAAGGTTGTAGCTGCCGTTAACGCCGTTGTGACTGGTGCTTTAGGTGGCATATTGTTTAACCCTGTTTAATACCGTAACCTTAGTAGTAAATGTGTAATAGAATCTTGTAGTAGGAACTATAGTGGGTCCTATTATTGGGCTGGGTATATAGGTAAGAACAAATTAACAACATAATAATAACTAGTGGAGTGGTTGCCTAATAGATTAACTCTAATTGTACTCTAAGATTTACTATAAAGAGAGAACTATCTGGGTAGGGACTGTGGTCCTTTAAATATACAACCATACTCCTAAGAAATCCCTTCGCTCCGTAAGGTATGTGCGCTCTGTACGCTCTGTACAGACCGTGTAGATTATATAGATTATATAGATCACATTACATAACCTCGGCTACCATTTCTTGTTATATAGTTCCACCGGATCTATCCTGGACCGTGCCTATATTAACTAACTAGCTTCCTCCGACTCTTCTCCAAGTAGTTATAATATTGTACTTAAGCTATCTGTAACACTTTTAGTATAGCCTACTGCTAAGCTAAGGCGTCTATAAAGAACTGTTATATTATGGTTAACTATTCCCTAACTAGGGATATAATACTTATAGTTATTAAAGGTAATTTAGATTCGTTTACCATTTTAATAGTAGTTATTTTAACGTAATATAATATAAGGACGCGAAGAGGCTTTAGGGAAGATTTAAAGAAATAATATAAATTCTATCTAAATCTAAGGGTATATAGCTCTTACTAAGTATAAGACGTTGCGTAAGGAAGAGAAGGGAATAATAAGAAAATTATATAATTAAATAGTTAGGGGTCTTGGTGGTTAATGTGTGTATATATATACCCGCGGTCTTTAACGGACTTTAGTAGAATTTAATTAATCTAGTAGAACTTGGCAGAAGTTAATTAAGCTAGCAAAATTCGGTAGAACTTAGTTAAAGCTTTGGAATTTATCTGTTAAGTGTTTCACTAAGATATTCCTACTATAACTGGGCTAGTCCCATTACAAGTAGTTTTAACTTCTATCTTTAGCTATAGAAACTCTAACCTACAACCTAAAACTTATATTTTAGTTAAATTTGGCATTATATACCGACCTATTAGTATCCATTTTATAGAAACCGCCAATAAAGTACTAGTAATAATATCCTTACTATCTACTTCTAGTTATAAAGGCACTAGCAAATTTTATAAAAACCCTAGAAAAACTAAAATAGAAATCTAATATTACTTATAAACCCAACCACGAAACAAAATAGAATATAATTAGTCTTATATTTATTACAATTCTCTTATATATAGTAGATTTATGCTAACGTATAAATCCTTAATAATTATTCCATATTTACGCACTGCCCTATTATAACAGTGCTGGGGCGCATTACCTACCAAATTCCGCTAGCTGCTGCCATATAAAGCAGCATTAAAATTCTATCTCTATGTTCTCCATTTTTCTTTTAAAAGACTTACTCTAACCTATTTATCCCTTTATTTTAGTTTATATTAACGCACATAGGCCTAAATTATAGAAAGGATAGGACGTTACCTCTCTTACGGTCTATAGCTTTATTATAACGCTAGGTGGATAGTAGGTAATACTAGGATAAATCTACTCATATAAAGAAGACCATAGCTATACTTACGACAACAGCGACCACTATAGATACGGCAACTCCATATAAAACTCTTTGAAATGCGCTATTAGAATGCATTTGTAAGAGTATATATATTAGGTCCCGCCGCGCTTGCGACAAGTTCGCAAGCACTCTCAGTCTTTTTGGCCGTATGGCGACGTGGAGGCGGGCTACGTTACAGCATTATACTAGGTTAATTGGACTCTATATCCTTAAATAAAATTGGTAAGGGAGTATGCAGGCAGGATTAGCCTATAAATAGCATTAAGTTGGCTCAATTGTAATTCCCTATACTTATATCGCTTATTGATGTTACTTAACGTCTTGAGATTAATATTGTCGAGAAGGACTTTCGGAAACTTAACCCGGTTAGGCTATATAATATTCTTTAAAAGTAGCCTAGTCTTTTTCGCAATGCTAAGGCCCCTAGAACTATATTTAGTAGATAGAGTTCTTATCCTTAATTATCTAGTTTAATATAATTAAAATCTCTAGATGATATATTAGCGACTTAGTTAATTAAGGCACGAGTACGGCAAGAGGGACGCGCAAGCCTATATAATTGGTAGTCTATAAACGAGGATCCAAAGCTAGAGAAAGGAAGGAGAAGAATAGCAGCGCCGCTTGATATTTTATGCGGTCCTTAAGTCACATAACTCGCGTCTACTATAATCCACGTCTGCCAAGATCTACCGTTTTCCACTAGCGCCATAACATTACCCCCCCCCCCTCCAAAAAAGCCTACCTTTAGGCTTTATATGTCCATATTATGTCCGTAGGGTATTCTTGTCTTTATACTCAATAGGCAGCCTATTGTCTTCGCTATACCAGCACTCCATCTACTCGTTAAGGTACTTTGGGGGTCTAGGTTCATTAGGGTATTAATTATAGAATTCTTTAAGTCTCTAGGGGCAGCCTATAAAGTTCTAAGTAGGGTACTAGGTTAGGTCTAAATTATAGCCTTTCTATTAGATACCGTATTATAGCATTCCTTATACTAGTTTATAGGCTAGTATTTTATTAACTTCCCATTTATTATCGCTATTAACTTAAATTGGTAGGGGAGGCTTATTCTTTTATCTAGGTAGTGGGTTATTTGCAGCCTTCTATAGCTTATCTGGCAAAAAGATAGGATAGACTTTAATTAAGTCTAGGAGCTTAACCTTATATAAGTTGCCTTCTTTATTAAGGATCTTATATGGTCCTGCTATCTTATAGTCTAGCTTGCGGCTAGGCTATTCTATCTTCTAGTTCTTTATTATAACATAGACCCTATTATCTATAGTAAAGTCAGGCTTGCGCCTGTGCTTATTTACCTACTGTTTTATTGATTTCTAGGCCTTTTTTAGATTTGTATAGGCTACTGTCTAAGCTTCTTTTAAGTGTTTAGCATATTGCTAGGCTTCCTTATAAGACAGTTTTTCGTATATGGTCTATGGCCCCTCTAGTCTTTTCCAGTTAAAGCTTATATAGGGTAAGTATCCTATTTCTAGCTAAATAGGTGCAAATCCTATAGAGTTATAGGGTAGGGTTACCTGGGCGTAGTCTATTAGGGGTAGTAGTGTGGGAGGGTACGGTCTCTCTTAGATAGGAAGTTATGGTGTGGTTAGTTAGTCAGTTAGTTATAATTAGGTAGTAGGGAAGCGGTTAATAAGAAGAGAAGAAAAGAGTATATTAAAGAGAAACTATATGTCTGTTAGCCCTGTCGGAGTTATTAAAGACTTTGGGGCCATAGACCAATCTATATATCTACAGAAGGCCTATGCTCTCCCAAAACTATACCCAAACTAGATATTAAATCTAGTGGTCCAATTTACCCCACTATATACCTCCCCTACCTAAGTTGTTGTCCCCTAACAACCTCTAAAACTCTAAAACTCCCTATCTTTGAAATAAAGGTGCAGTAGGTGACTGTATATGTTCCTTACCCTTGCCATAAACCTAAGACGGCGAAAGAGGAGACTCTGTTCTGGTTAAATAAGACCGCTTTTGTCCGCCTAGCTAAGCAGTACAAGACGTATCAGACTAACAGCTTTTGGATAATATGGCTCTTTTACGCCCTTCTACCTGCTTAGTTCTGTCCTATAATTCTTTAGGTAACTCTGTATAACTCTATCCTTCTGCAATAATAGGGGGCACTCTGCTTGGATCTACCGCAATAGTTAAGGGGTTAATTCCATTGTTAATACAGTAGAAGTATGAGCGACTATTAAAGCGCTTTATTTTAGTTGTATGTATAAGTTAAAACGTATCCTTATAGTTCTTGATAGCCTTTAGATAATAAGAATGCATCTATTTCGTAACTTTGTGCCTATTACTAGTAAGAAGCAGATCGCGATTTTAGATTACTGCTAGAGAATCCTATTGTCATTTACCTAGAAGGGCGTTAGACAAGGCGCTGGCAGCAATAAGCTTAACTGTATATTGGGAAAATATTCGCAGGATGAGATTTAAGTAGACTTTGGTTTTTGCGTTTTGTATAATTGACATGTAATTTGACTAACTCGATACGCAATTGACTAACTTGACATATTTAAAAGTTAAATGACACGCAGTTGACCTACTTGATAACTTTAAAAGCTAACTGCATATTTCTTGATATGTAGTTAACCTACTTGGCAACTTTAAAAGCTAACTGCATATTTCTTGACATGCAGTTGGCCTACTTAACATATTTAAAAGTTAAATAATATGTAGTTAACCTACTTGACAACTTTAAAAGCTAACTGCATATTTTTTAACACGCAGTTAACCTACTTAGCAACTTTAAAAAGTAACTGTATATTTCTTGACATGCAATTAAGGTAAAGTTATATACTATATATTTAACTATTATATAGTCTTATTACTTGGAGGCTCTGCATAAGGCTCTGTATGAGGCTCTGCATAAGGCTCTATATGAAGCTCTACACGAAGCTCTATATGAAGCTCTACACGAAGCTCTACACGAAGCTCTACACAAAGCTCTATACGAAGCTCTGTGTACAGAGGCTCTGCATGAAGCTCTGCACGAAGCTCTGTATAAAGCTCTGCACGAAGCTTTGCACGAAGCTCTGTATGAAGCTCTGTATAAAGCTCTGTATGAAGCTCTGCATGAAGCTCTATATGAAGCTTTGTATAAGGCTCTATATGAGGCTCTATACGAAGCTCTGTGTATAGAGGCTCTGTATGAAGCTCTGCGCATAGAGGCTCTGCACGAAGCTCTGTGTATAGAGACTCTGCGTATAGAGGCTCTGTATGAAGCTTTGTACGAAGCTCTGTGTATAGAGGCTCTGCATGAAGCTCTGCGCATAGAGGCTCTGCACGAAGCTCTGTGTATAGAGGCTCTGCACGAAGCTCTGCGTATAGAGGTTCTGCACGAAGCTCTGTGTATAGAGGCTCTGCACGAAGCTCTATGTATAGAGACTCTGTATGAGGCTCTGTGTATAGAGGCTCTGCACGAAGCTCTGCGTATAGAGGCTCTGTATGAAGCTCTATGTATAGAGACTCTGCATGAGGCTCTGCGCGAAGCTCTGTGTGAAGCTCTGCGTATAGAGGCTTTATATGAAGCTCTGTATTAGGTCCCCGCTATATTCCTAATAGCCTCTATACGTGCCTCTGCCCTATGTAGCTACCTTATTTTTTTTTTACCCTTTCTTTTTTACATCCTCCCTATCTAGGGAGGCACTAGAATGGCAGCTAGTAGAGAACTATTACTAGAACTAGATGACTGTTGCCAGAACTAGACGACTGTTACTAGAACTAGATAATAACCGTTTAAATAACCAGCTAGCAAATACTACAAATAATTTAATTAATTGATTGATTAAATTGAACTAGAGCTTTAATATTAGCCCGTTACTGAATTGAATTAAGGCCTCCTAGGGAGGCACCCTAGATGACTACTGTTTGAATGTAATTAGGGCCTTTAATTAGGCTGACTCCTCCCCTAAATTGAATTATATACTGACACAGGTAGGCAGGCAGGTAGGCAGGTAGGTAGGTAGGTAGGTAGGTAGGTAGGTAGGTAGGTAGGTAGGTAGGTAGGTAGGTAGGTAGGTAGGTAGGAGATGACTATCGCCAGAACTAGACCACTGTTGCTAGAACTAGACCGCTGTTACTAGAACTAGATGACTGTTACTAGAGCTAGACGACCGTCGCCAGAGCTAGATAACCGTCGCTAGAACTAGACAACCGTTACTAGAACTAGATGACTGTTGCCAGAACCAGATGACCGTCGCCAGAGCTAGATGATAACGACTAGCCAGCGAACACTATAAATGATTTGATTGATTAATTGAATTAAGGCAGTATAGACAGGTAGGCACAAACAGGGAGATGTTGACGGGTAGGCAGATGTAGACAGGTAGGCAGATATAGACAGGTAGGTAGATATAGATAGGTAAGCAGATGCAGACAGGTAAGTAGATGTAGATAGGTAGGTAGATGCTAATGGGTAGGCAGATATAGATAGGTAGGTAGATGTAAATAGGTAGGCGATGCAGATAGGTAGGTGATGCAGATAGGTAGGCGATGTAGATAGGTAGGCGATGTAGATAGGTAGGTGATGCAGATAGGTAGGCGATGTAGGCAGGTAGGTAATGTAGATAGGTAGGCGATGTAGGTAGGTAGGTAGATAGGCAGGTAGGTAAGTTAATAGGTAGATAGGTAGAAGAGAACCATTGCTATATTATATTAAATTATCTGAAATAATAATATTTATTTTGCTAGCCTTATAAATAGCCTTAAAGTAGCTTTTGTTTATTTAAAAGAGGTAAATATAATTATGGTTGCTAAATGTGTAGATTGCTGGTAGGTTGCGCGTAGGTTGCGCGTAGGCTGCGCGTAGGCTGTGTGTTAAAAAAATACGATATAGGCTAGTTGGTCGAGTTGCTAAATGCCCTTAACTGCGCGCCAATTGCGTCAACCACTAACCATTGAGGCTATTGGTAGGGTACTATATTTTCCCGATGTAGCAGGGAAGCGATATGGGATTGTGCCGTAGAGATTAGCATATCCGGATGGCGTATGGGGCGGCGCTTTTAAGTCTTAATAAGCATCTGCTAGCTCTACCTAGGTTCCTCCTTCTATAACCTTAAGGCTATTATGATCGTCCTAAATGCTAATAAACTATAGTAGTATTGTCTGCTGGGTCCTAGTTAAAGGTCCTTTAGCCCTATAAGGAAGGTAAGGTATGGTTATATACACACCTCCTTTCTTACATGGCTAAGCCACCTAGTTGGTTGCATATTTTTCTACGTCTTTAGTGGTCCAGTTTTGATCCAAGATCTTGTATATAAATCTATCGCCCTTAGTTAATTCTTGCGCTTTAAGATCTGCCCACTACGATTCCAAGTAATAATGCATACTAGGTAGGATGATTATGTAATTGTCCTTAGTCTTGTTATCTAGAGAAATGCCTCCTTAAATTATATTAGCACCGCGTCCGCTCTCTATAAGAGAAGGAATGTTTACATTAATATAGCGGAAAGCTATAGAGTCTCCCTTAACCGTGAACTTCGCATAATAAGGATAAGAGATAAGTTGCCACTAGCTATTAGGCCTAAGAGCGTAATAGAGATAGTAGTACTTAGGATCCTGTCTTATTAGCTGCTAGTAGAGACCGTAAACCATTATTCTTAACTAGCCGTAATTTGGCCGCCTATTGATTAGACGCTAATAATAGTGGTATATATGCATTTCCTTATTAATTATTGCTAAGATGCTAGAATCCCACTACTATCTAAATACGTTCGAAGCCACGGATTCTTCTTACTGCTATATATCTTGGTTGTCTGGTAATAGTATCTAATTAAGCAAAGCCTCTCTATTGTAGGAAAACCTTGGTACTAAGTTATAAACAAACTTATATGGTCCTAAGGAGTTGGACAGAACTGGAGGTTTATAAGCTTTTCTAAACCAAGAGTATATGGTTAGATCCGTTTTTATAGTCCTAAGTTAATTATAAGCGTGGTATATTAACTGGAGTCTATAACATAGTGCGGTATAGTTTAGACCCTTTATTGCTAAACCTATATATCCTCCTATGGCTTGCGTATATATCTAGCAGACCTTATATATTTTTAGATTAGAACTAGCCGCCCTATACCAGCTACGCAAGAGCTTTATAACCTTAGTTGGTTTAATTTTGGTGGTTTGGTTTAGGGACGCTTTAAAATAAGCTAGTACGTCATTTTTGCAGTCACACCCTCGTTTTAAATAGAGTATTGCCATAGCATCTACGGTCTCCTTAATATACTCCTTATTATCTCTAGGCTTAATAACGTTTTTATTAAATATTAATTCTACTCCTAGCCCTCCTACTTCTAGGTAAGCAACCATTAGCCCTCTCCTTGGATTTCTTCTTAAAGAAGATACTAGCAGCCACGGGGGCGAGCTAATAGGTATTCTAGCTACAAGGATACTTTTGTCTATAGAAGACAAAAGTAAGTTAACTAATATAGGTGATCCTTATTAAGACGGGCTTGGCATAATACTAACGCCTCCTCCTTAAACAGGTGTTGACGGCTAAAAGGCTAATAGATTTATTATATTAGAAGCGTATTGTAAATATATTTATAGTATAAGAGCTAAGCTCTCTCCTACTTACCTAATTCCGACATTGGTGACCTCTGGTCCCATAGTAGTTAGTCTCCTACTTCTTAGTGGCAGGTCCTTACTTAGAATAAAAAAGCCAGTTAAGTGTCTTTCTAAGCTATACTTATTTACCACCTAGTCTGATATTGCCCTTCCTAATATCCTAGGCGCGAGCGCGAAATCGGTCAGCTATAGTTAAGTAGTATTCTTAATGCCGTATCCTGGATAATTGAGCCTCTTAACTAGGGCTTTATTAACTCGCGACGTTACTTTATAAAGTGGGTGATCAGTAAGCTTTTAGGCGGTAGAAAGGAAGTGGTAGGATACTATATGTTTAAGCGGCCTGTTAAGAACACCTTGTCCCTAGGCCTTTTAAATGGTTTCTCTAGCCTTATTACACTAATTTCTTTGATCCTTTGCCATCTTACTAACGTTAGAGATGTTTTTAAAGATTAATAAGAACGCGTCCTTTTCTAGAGATGCTTATAGCCCATTATTATTGCCGATGAAATTAACTACCACACTAGTAGCATCTACGTAGTTCTCTTGGGAGAGCAGAATCTTATTACAGATTTAGATAAGTATAGCCTAACGCCTATTAACTGCGAAGCCTCTGACCTCTATAAGGACGTTACTAATCTGTTATTTAACTCCCTTATACAGTACCAGCGGTTTGCTTAATGAAGACATAATAAGTATGCTGTTGTTAATTCTGCTTAGTTTATGCTTTGGCTGATTATAACTATCTTTAAGGTTTATTAAGGGTGAAAAGGTAAAGTTCTTAATAGGGTTTCCTGATTTAAATAGTCTACTAAATTTAGTAGTGGTGTGGAGTTCTACTGGCTTTAATCGCTAAATGGACTAATTATAATTTTCCATCCCTAGGATGGAAAATCGCTATTAGCTTAGTAAAGGCGGTAAGCAGAACTAATATCTTTGCAGTAAATAAATCTAGACAGTTGCGTATAAATATTCTTCTACCCTTACCTTACTATTGAGACGCATCGGATTTCTATAACTAAAAAAAGCAAATAAGAAAGCGTAATAGAAAGAGCTTTAGGAAATATAGCGAATAAATAGATTGCGCGGTTGTTATCTATATCTCCTCCCCTACCTTAGAACTTAACTGTCCCCTAGTTAAACATTTTGTACTTAGTTCTATTAAACAATCCTTCTAGAACGCACACTTCTTAAACTACGCAGCGTTATAATACTGGTGGATTTTGCATAACATCTTCCTTAGGTTCTGGCTCTGCTGTTATTTCTTATAGCATAGTTCCGCCTAACTGGTTAAGCCAGTCCCCCTAATGGACTTTAGATACCTATTATTAATAGAACTTCTTTAATCTATTCCCTGGAGTTTAGTCGCGGAATGGTGTACTGTTAAGATCCTTAATTAAATACTATCCCTTATGCGGGTGACTTTTATGTACATGGAACGGGCCTAGCCACTTTAGATTTAACTTATAACTGCTAAAATAATCTTATTTAAGCTGCGTATTATAGAGTATAACTATATCTCTAACCTTAAATCCGTCCTAGCGAATGCGATAGGTGTTATTAAAATACTCTTTATTTGCCGTTCTTAGCCGTCTTATACGCGCGATAGCTTTTTGTATATCTATGTCTCTTTAGTCGAACTGCTTTGCATAAAGCGCCAGTAGCTCTATAGTGGTCCGGACTGTTTCCGAAGGCAGCGTCTACTAGGTTGGTATGTAGAGTTTAACAGAAAGAATATGCTTATATCCGTATATAACTCTTACTAGTGTTATTCCCGTAAACCGCTTAATAGTCATTCTATCTGCCTATAAGACGGTATGAAGATTGTCTAGCTATACGCCATCCATCTTTGCTAAAGCGTCTATTATAGGCTTATGGCCCCGCTCTATTAAACCTTGCCCCTACAGGTGATATGCGGAAGCCATAACCCTTTTAATGTTGTAGAGCTCTGCGAGCGTAGTAATAATATCAGCATTCTCTCCTCTACTATCTATAGAGAGCTATCCAAACACTTCCCATCAGCAGATAATATCTTTGTAGAGAAACTTTGCTATGCTTTCCACATCTTTCTTTTAAAGGGCCCGAGCTTCCACTTATCTAGATATATATTCTTGAGTAATAGCTAGGTACCGGAATCCGAGACAGTTTAGCGGCATAAATGTAATATCCACCGTTACTTGTTGCCACAAGGTAGACTCCTATATAGGGTATATTACTTCTTCTTCTTGTCCTAACTGTCGTTCCTGGTACTGTAGGTATAACTTAATATGCTATAATATCTGATCCTATAGTCCTGGCTATTAATATTGATTTAAGACCCTCTGGTACGTTCCCTCCCGTCTATAATGTCCACTCTGGTTATAAAGGCTCTTAACGATTTCTTGCTAAGTAGTCTCGTTATTAACTACCCTCCGTATTAGCACGTTTTTAGACTATTGGCGGAAGAGCTGTCGATTACGCACTAGAAACTTCAACGTATGCCTTTTAAACTTTTTGAATTCCTTAGTATTTATTTCTTCTAGATATTATAAGGTTATTAGCTATTTTGCAACTTTCTAAAATTCCTTTAAATATAAGTCGTTTAGTGGCAGATCTGCTTCCATTTTAAGAGGGCTAGCTATGTATTCTAAGGCACTTAGCTTATAGTTAATAAACTCTTTAATATCCTCAGTTGGCTTATTAGGTCGTTTGCTATTAGGCAGCCGTCATAAAAGCCTATTAGCTAGGCTATTCTTCTTCCCTAGCATGTGTCTAATATTAAAGTCCTATAGCTGGATCTACGCTAGCCATCTTGTTATTAAGGCTTTGGGTAAATTAGTAGCAGTATGATTTAGTTATGCGACTAAGGTGTTTGTATTTGTCTTAACTATAAAGCGAACACTGTATAGATACACGCGACACTTCTTTAGCGCATATAGTAACGCCTAATACTTAAGCTTTCCTAAGTTATATTTCTGTTCCGCTTAAGACCAGATACCACTCTTATATTAATATAGGTGACGACGACCTTGCATATCTAGTTATATAAGGCCGCACCCCTATCTATTCTTGCATTTGTTAACGGCGAGAATAATTAGCTTAGCCCCCTTATTATAATCCAGTTAAACCAATGCGGGTGTGGTAGTGATGGCATGCTTTAGAGTCTTTATAGTGGTAATCTGCTCTATGCCCTATACAAACGGAACGTTTACTTGTAGTAGTTGGAAGATTGGCTCTGCCTTAATTGCGAAGTCTTCTACCTATATTTGGTAATATACGACAACTCTTAGAAATGCTTGGGCGGACGTAACGTCTTTACAGTCTCTCTAGTAAATGATCTTTGCGACCTTTAACTCCTCTAAATATTGTCTCTTGCTATTACAGCGGTAACCAACCACTATAATCTTGTCTTTGTAGAAATGAGACTTTGCGCCTAAGATTGTATATCTAGCTTATTCCAAATCTGCAAGTACTCTGTCTAGCTATATAATATGTTTTAGAATGTATCTGTGTACGCCTAGAAGACTCTCTTCTCCATTATATACTATCTGTGGGCCTTTTACTATAATGTTATCCAGAAATGGTAAGGTATAGTGTGGGATATATTGTTCTAGGATCTTAGTAATTGTCCTTATAAACTAGGCTACTAAATTTATGCCTCCTATAGGTACTATTGTTTGTTATAAAAGCCCTAGAGGTGTTGTAAAAGCCATTAGGTTTCTGCTTTCTATATTAAGCTCTAGTTAGTTATAGCTAGAGAAGAAGTCTACTAGAGACATAATCTTACACCCTATAAACTCCTTAGAAAACTCATTAGTATATAGTAGCAGATTTGCGTCCCTAATAGTTACTTAGTTAATATTTATTGCTGCGTTAATTAGTTGGTACTTCTTATGTTCCTTTTTACTTATAAAAAACTATAGATTCCTATATAGGCTTTTGTAATATTCCAGAGTCCCTTAAGCTAGTCGTTCTTATAATATGCTTATTACTTCTCCTCGCAGGGCCCTTGGTATAGGAAAGTTTAGTACTTGCTATACTTTATACAGTACAGTCTTAATCTTTAATGATGGAGTTATGTCTCTGCTAACGCAACCTATCTTAGAGAACTCCTATACTAGCGTCTTTTCTTAGTTAAATAGTATGGCCTTAAAGATCTCTTATTCTCTTGGCTGAATATCCCCTATAATTATACGCTCTAATTATTCTGGCTTTAGTTATGCACTGTAGGCCAGCTTAGTATATTACGGCTTAAGGAAATAATTATACGGACTAAGAGGCAACCCTTAGATTAATGCCTTCTGTCTATATAAGGCCACCTCTTGCCATTTTATTATACCTTCTATAACTGTTCTATCTGGTGCTAATAAATTAACTAGGTGGACCTTGTCTGCCTTTTATTTATACGCAGTTGCTATATTTATGGCGTTTTGTTAGGCCTTGCTCCGGTAGCTTTCCGTTTACATTATAAATAAATCCATTATCTTTAATATTTGATATGTAAGGGACCTAGCTTTTGCTTTAAATACTAGCTTCCGATTCTTTCTTAAGTATTTCTTTAAGACTTTCTTTAACGTTTTACTGTCGAGCTCTCTCTATTTAATGTTATGGTCTTCTTTCTACTAATGGCTCTGTCTAGCGGATATCCAAAACAGTAAGCGTCTGTGTTGGAGCCGTACCTTATTTTCCTCCTTTTTAATCTTAACGTCCTCCTTATCCTAATGCGCTGGGTTATAAGTAACCCTGGATATAATCCTAGTGGTTGCACTGGTTATACGTTTCCCAAACTATTGTTTATACTAATGCCTTTATCTGGTTTAAAGAATATTGTATCCTTATAGGACGTTAAGAACCTTATTTTAACTCTGCCATCTTCTAATTAAATAATGCAAGATACCTGACCTATTGCGGTGTGTTTTGTTGCTAGTTTAGCCCTTACTGACTATGGCTTACTAAGTATTACCTTATATAACATTTCTCCTATAGCAATAAACGTTGTAGATATTAAGACGTTACCTATTACTATAGGGACCGCATGCACTAATCTAATAAACTTAGACTGAGTCCTATTGGCAGATATTAAACGTGCACCTTGTAGTTGCGGAGGCAGACTTAATATTGGTAAGCTGTGTTATAGAGCCACGCTTTCCTTAATAAGGTTAAGCTCCGCTCTAGAGTTAATTAAGCATTTAGCCCTCCCATCTCCTATCCACGCTTCTACTTTTGGGTATTATCTTTAAAACTAGATAAATTTTGCTTTTTGTTTAATTTGGTCTACTTTAGCAGTTATTAAGCCAGCCTAATTAGCATAGAACGCCAGGTGTGCTAATAATATAGATGCCTTAACGTCCTCTTACTTCTATTAGTAAGGCTCTATAAGGGGTGGCGGGAGAGGCTTAAAGAATAGCCTTGCGACCTTAGGTATGTATATAAGGCAGTTAGTAACTATAACTTTAATGGTTTTTGACAAAATCTTATCCGCTATTACAGCTGGGCTTGGGACATTTCCCTTTAGTATATCCATTATCCTAACTGGCTTTGGTTGTGGTGCTTTAGCTATTATTATTATATCTGCTATTTACTCCGTCTATTTTAGCTGTTTGGTATAGTCCATTTTATTAATCTTATTATTGCTTAATGGTGGTTAAGGAGCTTGCTACTAGGGCTATAGTGCGATTTGGATATATCCTCCTGGTTATATATTTTAAACTACTACTGGTTGCTGACTAGATAGTTTTAAAGGCAGTTTTATTACTTTTACTTCCCCTTGCGGTTTCCTAAGATTATATAACCGTGGCGTAGGCTGCAACTGGGTTGTAGCTCCTACTAAATTAACGTATATTAACTCCACTTAGTATATATCCTCCTAAGACTTGCCGAGTTCTTTCTTACTTTTAGCGTCGCTTTCTTCTATAAGCTCTACTAAAGCTGCCTTTAGTTGGACGCCTGTTACTGGAGTATTAGGATTAATATTTACGTTTTACTTTAGCTAGTCTTTAAGGAACTTAATCCGATTATTGCTTAGCAAATATAAAATTGTATTTTCTAGGCGCTCTTGTGTTCTAGCATAGATTTGGTTATTCTTATTTATATATAGGAAACTATGACGAACTAATTCCTAGAGCTGTGGACACTGATTAATAAAATAGTAGAAACCCCTGTATCCATAATACGTCTAAGCTTGTGCTGGGTATATGCTAAAGTTTCCTGGCCCTCTATACCTTCCTAGGCCTGGCTTATATTGTTCTTATAGCGCTCCCTTATAGGGCGGCTGTGGTCTATTGTTATTTAGTGCTGGTTGCGGGCCTATTTGTTCTTGCCATACTAACGCCCTATTTAGGAGCTGTGTGTACTGTGTTAGATCTTGGCGAATTCTGTCTAAGAACAGTATTAAAGATACAATACCTGCCAATTTAACTGTCCTAAGATTAAGCTTCCGGAGTTAATTAGTAAGTCTTTTTAGCTTAGGGTCTGTTTCCTAAGTCGTTTAATAGGTACCTGCTGACTTGCTTAGCGGAGAGACTATAGGCGGTTAAAGGGCAGTATCTCTTTGGTTAGTTATAGCTAGTTACTAATTACGGAATTGTCCAACTAGCTAATAAAGGCCTTGCTCCTTAGGATTTATTATTAATAACTAATCTGTGCCTTTATGCGAATTAAGCCTGTCTTCTACAGCTTTCCTTATTAGATGGAAGTTAAAAGACTCTTATCTATCTAAGTTGGCTCCTGTTTTAGTTATAGCATATCTTTAATATTTAAATGGGAGTCCCCTTGCGAACTAGTACCCTTAATTACGGTTTTTTAAATTACTAGCCTTAGTAACCTTTTGGGAGATTAATGTAAACTGCCTATAGTATTCACGTATACTGCTGGATGGATTGTTTTTATACTATAGTATATAAGCTTTTAAGAATTCTACCGTTTTAACTTATTAAAGGTAGTTACTTTCTTAGTAGTCTGTCCTAAGCTTCCTTATAAGTTCTGTCTAATTGCTAATTATAAACTTAGGTAGGCTCTAGATCTATATCCCTATCTAATAGTTATAATACTCTAGAAGTCCTTAATGCTTCTTATTATCCGTAATATAATATTAGATGCATAGTCGCTTATACTGTTTAATAAATTGCGACACGTTTTATCCTGTAAAGTAAGGGGTCCCGGGAGTTCCTAGAGCTGGTATAGGCTGGGCTATAACATATACCTTATCTCGTTCCATTAGTAGTTTAGTAGGATATGGCGGACCTATAGATTCTCTAGGGATAGGTAGGTAGACCTTATAACCCTTATCCTCTATCTGTTGAGAGTTGTTGGTCCCTAATATTGCGGGAGTTAGGGTTAGTATCGCATCCCCTAATTTAGGAGAGACTTGCGGTTTAATAGGCTACTTACTTTCCTCTCCCCTTCTAGCACCTTTACTGTTATTATAGAATGGACCTAACATCCCTGATAATCCCTTTACTGGTACTGTTGCCATTATTTCTATAAATTTAAAGGTAGCTCCTATAAACGCGAGAATAATTGTATAGACCGTTGCAAATATAGTAAATAAAATGCAGAAGACTTTTCTCTGCTGTTCCTGGCGTACTATAGTCCTTTCTTTTATCCTCCGTCTTGCTACGCTACGCACTTGCATTCCGATCGCTGTTCTCTAATAACTGTTCCCGTATGGAGACCGACCGTTCCCGTACAGAGACCAAAAGTGTCGTTAGTTTATTCCTATAGTGGTAGCTGCACACTAGTTGCTAATATGCCCGTGCTTCTCTGCCTCCCTTTCCGCGCGTTCTTTTTCTATTTGTTAGTTCTTTTGCAGTTCTAGATCATTCCTATGCGTCTCCTGTATATATAGCACTAGACTTCTAATCTAAAGAGCTTGCCGTCGTCCCTACGTGGAATGCCATAAAATATATAGGAGGGTACGGTCTCTCTTAGATAGGAAGTCACGGTGTGGTTAGTTAGTTAGTTAGTTGTAATCAGGCAGTAGGGAAGCGGTCAGTAAGAAGAGAAGAAAAGAGTGTATTAAAGAGAAACTGTGTGTCTGTTAGCCCTGTCAGAGTTGTTAAAGACTCTAGGGCCGTAGACCAATCTATATATCTACGGAAGGCCTATGCTCTCCTAAAACTATACCCAAACTAGATATTAAATCCAGTGGTCCAATTTACCCTACTATAGTAGTTCGCCCTAGTTATCCTAGAAGTAGTTAATAAAGGGCTAGAGCCTCTAGTCTAAGTATTAATTTATAATCTCTGTCTAACCGTCTATCTAGGGGTGGTATGCTATAGAAAGCTTTAGCTTAATACTAAGGATCTAAGTAAACTTATTCTAGAAGGCCAATATAAACTGCGGCCTATAATTGGATATAATAGTATCTAGTAGTCTATAAATTCGGTAGACATAATAGATATATAGTTAGGCTACCTCCTTGGCATTAATATCCTTATAATAGGGGATTAAGAATGGGCGCTTGCCAAAGCGGTTAACTAGGATTATTACTATATTATATCTATTACGGTCCGTAGGCAGCTTATAAAAGTCTATAGAGATATACTACTAGGGGCATTCTAGTATCTAGAATAGCTTTAATAGTCCTAGGGTTTTGTCCTGTGGAATTATAGACCTACAGCAGTTATTACAGTTCCGTATATAGCGGTTAATATCCATAACCATTCTGGGCTAGTAGTAACAGTTACTAATAATCTTATAGGTCTTATTCTTTCTAGGGTAGGCCGTAGAGACCTAGGTATATGCTTTGGCAATAAGCCAGGTCCGTAAATTCTATTCCTCTACCACTACTAGCTATTCCCAGTGCTTAAGCAGTCCGTTTTTAAGGGACCATAGGCTAGTAGCATCCTTTACCTTTTCGCGGTACTCCTGTAGAGAAGGGGCCGTACAGTTTACCTACAGCAGTTTATTAATAAGGTCAAGTTCTATAGAGTTAATAGGACATATCTCAGCATTTAAAGGGTCTGTATTTAGCTTTGCCTATATTTAGGGGTTAAGGTGCTCTAGTTATAGTAGTATCTAGGTCCATAATAAGATTTTTGTAGCTGCCTAGTTACCTAGGTCCTATTTACGCCTTATAAGAGCATCCGTATAGTTTATAGCACCTGGTCTATATATAATTAAGAAGTTAAACTAAGATAGGATATCCGCCCAGTATGCCTACCGGGCTGTAAGGGCCTTAGTTATTATAAAGTATTCTAGGGCCTTATAATCCAAAACTACCTTAATAGGCTTAAAGGCCCCCTCTAGCTATATACGCCATTGCTAAAAGCTAGAGACAATAGCCAGCATTTCTTTATTATAGATGTGGTAGTTTAGCTTGGCATTTATTATAGTCTTTAAATAGTATACAATAGGGTGCCATTCTCTATTCGGTTGCTTCTGGGAGAAAACGCCAGCTATTGCGCTGTCTAAGGCATTAGTTTCTAGCATTAAGGGCCGTTCTAGGTCAAAGTAGGCAAGTAGGGAAGCCAATACTAGCCGTTTTTTAAGCTTATTAAAGGCCTGCATATATATGGCGTTAAAGTGGAATGGCTGGTCTTTCCTAGTAAGGTGGTTAAGAGGCCAGGTAATCCTACTGTAGTTCTTAATAAAGCGTTAGTAAAAGTTATAGAAACCTAAAAATAATTGCACCCCTTTTATGGTCCGTGGGGGTGTCCACTAGTTAATTACGGCCGTTTTCTCTAGGTTGGCCTTAATTCTATCTATACTAATAATAAAACCTAGGTACTTTGTACGCTTAACACTAAATTCCAATTTCCTAATATTGGCTTAGAGACCAGCCTTACAGAGCCATTATAGGACTTTATAGATATGCTCCTCGTGTTCTAACTTATTTTTAGAGTAGATTATAATATTATCTAAGTAGGCCGTATAGAAGTCGTTAAGGTAGTCAAAGAGTATATTATTTATATATCGCTGGTACGTAGCCAGTCCGTTAGTTAGTCTAAAAGGAAGTACTTTACATTTATATATTCTGTAACGGGTCCAAAATATAGTAAGATCTTCTAATCTAGGGTCCATCCTAATCTGGTAAAAGGCCTGACGGATATTAAGTTTAGTAAAGATCTTAGCTCTACTTATTTAGGTTAAAGTCTCATTAAGTAAAGGCAGTAGGTAGCGGTCCTTACGGGTTATATTATTTAGTTTATAGTAGTTGATGCAGAAACAAAGTCCTCTATTTGGCTTTTTGGTAAAGAGAATAGGCGAGTTAAAAGGGGCTTAACTAGGTTTAATAAAGCCCTTATTTAGGTTATTAATAAGGTACTGCTTTATAGCCTATAACTCGGCAGTAGACTACTAATAAAGGGGGCTATAGCTAAGTGTGTCTTCCTTATCTAGCTCAATCTTAATCTTATAGTCGTACGGTTAGTAAGGCGGGAGTATATCTAATACTGCCTTAGAGAACACGTCCTTAAATTTCTAGTGTTAATGGGGTAGTTTCTGTTCTACCAGCTTCTTGTCTATAAGCTTGCCTTCCTATTTACTAAGCTTATTTTCCTTTTCCTTAATTATTTAATTAATTTTATATAAGCTAGTGGTAAAGGCAACGGTATTAAGTTAAACCAAGTTCCGGTAGAATCCTACGGCGCTAATATAGCAGATATTAACTGGTAGGAGGTCCGTAGGTTTCTTTATAGACTATTATTGGGCCATATTTTGCGGCCTAGGGTTTGTGATCTTTCTTAGCTCCTATTCCATCTTCCGCAAGTTATCCCTCCGGTTTATACGTTTAGTATAGCGTCTAATACTCCTTGCTATTCTTTGTGGCTATATAGGGCCTAAGTTCCCTATAGAGAGCTCCGCTAGCTTTTTACTGACTTTTTTAATCTTTGGTATAGGTGGCATAACATAGGTAGTCTAGGGGCGGCGTAGTATACGGATCTATTATAGGTCAAGCTATACGTTCTTTTTAAAAGCCTGGTCCCTACGCATAGCATCGGCCTAGTAAACGGTGTCTATCTATAGCCATATAAGGTTTTCTATTATAATGCTGATTTCCTTTATAAAAGAGGGTGTTAGGGGTAGGGTTTTAGGCTAGATAAGCCGTCTACTCCATACGTTAAGCTATAAGCCTAGATAGGCTAGCTATTTTCTTTTTAAGATTATATTGTGGCTTCCTAGGTCCGTAATAAGAAAGGGGATATTATACTACCTTTGTCCGTCTACACGGAGGTAAATCCGCAAGATAGTTATAATGGGTAGTCCTATCCGTTTATTATACCCACGAATAGGAATTAGTTTAGGTAGTTTTTTAAGGGGTATATTTAAAAAGTTAGCTAGCCTTACAGCACACTAGGTGTCTATTAAGGTAAAGGCATTTACTCTAGAGTTAGTTAAAGCAGAGGTTAAAACTTAATATCTATTACGGAATAAGGTATAAGGGATAGTGTAGCTTCTTCCACTAACTAGCCAACCTAGATTAATATATAATATGTTAATCCCTTTTAACCCTAGAGAGGAGTCTTCCTCTAAGGTTCCTCTTTTTCTAACTCTATACTATCCTCCTAAATTAACAGAACCTTGCCTGTTTTTACCTTTATCTGGCAATCCTTTGTAAAGTGGTCTTTCTAGCTGTATAAGAAGCAAGCTCCTTAATTACTAAGGGCCTATTTATAGGGGTTGTTATATGTGGGCTAAGTATACGCCGGACCTGTAGTAGGACTAGCTGTACAGCTAGCTGCTAAATTAACGGCGGGCTATACGGCTGGTGCTGTAGGAGTTACAGATTATGCTAGGGTATTACAGGCCGTTTATAAAGTGCTTATAGTCTAGTTTAGAGAGTTTCTAGCTTTATACCGCTTAGATCGTGCCTTAATTTAATAAAGGCCTTAGTTAATAGCTAGGCAGTGGTCTATAAGTACCTTTAGCGTCTATATAGTAGTAAAAACTGATAGTATGGCGCGCTATAGGTCTAGGGTAAGCTTATTAAAGAGGTCTGGCATTAGGTCTTTATAGGGAATTTAAACTTAGCCAACTAGGTATAGAAAGTGGGTCTAGAAGGCTAAAAAGGTCTCTATTATCTTTATATTAAGAGCTTTATAATTAAGGCGGGCGTTCTATGTCTTAAAGGGGTCCTTATAAATAGAAGATAGGTAGTTAACCATCTCTTCTTTAGAGAGGAAGGGGTCTGCCAAGTCCTGGACATATTACGGACATAGATGCATCTATACGTCCCCGCCAGTACGGCCGAAGATATAGGCTATTTTAGCTTAGATAGTAGGGAAGTGGTCTATATTAACTTTAAGCTTGTCTTGCAGTTAAAGCTTCTAATTATTAAATATAGGGTTAGTTCCGTCTGTAAGCAATAGGGGGTCCGCAACCTTTATAGACCGCAACAATGCTAATGCTATATATTGGGCTAGGGTCTTAAGGACTATAGCAAGTCTCTAGGTGTCTAATAACTCCTTACTAGGTATAGGGGTGTCTCTAGTTTTAAGTAGCTCTTAAAGCCGTTTAATTTTAGCATTAGCTGCTATAAGCTCTTCCTAGGGGGTCAAGACGGCAACTATTTTACTATTAGAGGTATTTGCGGGTCCTACAGCGGCTTTGCCGGCTACTATATTTCTTAGCATAGTGGTAGGGGTATTGGGTAATTTCCTGTGTTTATTTATTTTCTAGGGGTTCTGGTCCGTGCGTGTCCTATTCTTAGGTTTTGCGTTCTATTTATATTCTTTTAGTTCTTAGGGGTCTGTCCTGTCCTTATGGTCCTGGTAACGTCCTTAGGGTCCTATTCTATGTCCTTTATAGATATATTTAAGTTCCTTCTCAGGAAGAAAGAGTAGTTAAGCTTTAGATAATATTAGCGACTTAGTTAATTAAGGCACGAGCACGGCAAGAGGGACGCGTAAGCCTGTATAATTGGTAGTCTATAAACGAGGATCCAAAGCTAGAGAAAGGAAGGAGAAGAATAGCAGCGCCGCTTGATATTTTATGCGGTCCTCAAGTTACGTAACTCGCGTCTACCATAATCCACGTCTGCCAAGATCCACCGTTTTCCACCAGCGCCGTAACACGATATAGGCTTCTTAAAAGGCTCGGCTTAAGGTAGGCCACGCCTATATCCGCGTTAATAGTTACGCATTCTCTATTCTAAAAGCTTCTCTTAAACAAAAGGGGTTTATACAAAATCCACCTCTAAAGTTTCGTTTATTTTAATATCCACCTTCTATAAACTAAATCCACCTCCAGCTAATTAAAGCTTAATAGCTTTACCCAGATATAGCAATAACTATATAATTATAATTAGCCGTTTAATTGCGATTACTATATAATCACAAGAGGCGATTGCGATTTAATTGCGTAGTTATATTAATTACCTATATTTGGGGCCAGGATCTAATTTTTAGTATAGTAGACAGCTCTATAGGACTTATTTAGATCTTCCTATATTTACCCCAAATTAGTAATAACCTCTTAGTGTTTAGAAAGGTTCTTAATTGTGCTAATCTTCCTTATCTAACACCTGGCTATTGCCTATATTATTACTACCCATATTACTAACTCCTCCCTTAATATTTAACACCTCGGCTACTACTTCTGCCGACACTAAACCACTAGATTTAACGACTTCGCGTACTTAGCTTTTTAAGTATTCCGTCTATTTAACTACCGTAGCTCTAAGCCTACACCGTAACTATAATATCGTTTACTATATACCCAAAAAGACTTGTTCTGCTGTAGCCGATATTACTAATATAGAGAGGATATTAATAGCTATTTAAAAGAGCCTTAGGTAGGGCTTTTACTAAAAGGACTTAAGCCACTAAGGGATAAGCCGCTAAGTATTAAGCTAGTAGTGGCTTATTCCTCTTTACGGGCTCTCTTTTAGGTGGCACGTAGTATAGAGAAGTTAACTAAGGGAGGTAGGTAGTAAAGATAAGGCGGATTAGTAGTAGATAAAAAGATAAGGGAGCTATACGCAGTACTTACGACGTCTACCCTTCTACAAGCCCGCACAGACGTGTATTATATATATTTTAATTAGTTTAGAGCTACGTATGGGTATATTAATATCTACGGGCGATATATGCGCTAACTAGTAAGATTTAGTACTTAACACTATAGCTCTTTTACCACTACCACCTGTTCTTACCACGGGTAATTATATTATTATATCTACGTAACAAAATCACTAGGTGCGATTATAATTCAATTGGCTATATTACTATATAATTAAACATAACCGTAACAAAATCACTAGGTGCGATTATAATTCAATTGGCTATATTACTATATAATTAAACATAACCGTAACTAACTAACTGATTATTGCCATATCTGGCTTTATCCTTTATATAGTAGTTAAATTAGAGTGCAGGATTTCCCTAATTAAAATAAGGCACTGCTAATTAGGAATAAGAACTCTGTTTATTAAAGAGGCTCTCTATATATATAAGGTAGGTCTAAGTAACTAAGTTAAATAGGTAATATAAATAGGTAATAAGACATTTAATAAGATATTTAGTTATAAGTTAAGAGATAACTAGGACAAAGTACGTAACTACGATCTAGGTCAACAGATAGTAGTATAATAGTAGTAAGGAATTCTAATTTAAGTCGATAGTAGCACCTAATTTAGTTCTTATAGCGCCTTATAGAGCACTCTATAGTATCAGTTTTGATTTTCGCGATTTGGGTATAAATAAGTCAAATATATATAATATTCTAACTTAAAGTGGGAGGATTTATATATATAGTAATTAGGGGGTATACAGTTAGCAATACCCTATTTTAATTAGAGAAACCCTATACTCTAATTTAACTACTGTATAAATGGTAAAGCTATTAAGCTTTAATTAGCAGGAGGTAGATTCTGTTTATAGGAGGTGGATATTAAAATAAATAAAACTTTGGAGATATATTTTGTATAAACCCCTAAATAAAAACTATCCCTTAAATATGCTTTTATGTAGAATCTTAAGCGAATATAATACAGTTATCCTTATACCCGTTCTCTTTTTTTTAGGTATATTTTCCCCACCTCTCTAAGATCTCTATATCGCTGCTTGTAATAATCCAATCGCATACTCTTCTATAAGTAATATTATCGCCAGTAACTTCGATTTCTGTCCCACCTAAATATAAATTACTAATGTCTACAACACTTCCTACGTCGTTAATTCTACTGCTGTAAGACTTTCTTTCCTTTTTAGAGACAGAGCCCTTAGAGGCAAATTCTAACTTAGCCTCACTCTCGTTAGTACGGTATAGATTTACTTTTACCATAACAATATCCATGCTAATCGGTTCGAAGTGGATAGTGCTTTACAAATAAGAGCGTAAGGTTATTCTTAGTATAAGTTGAGTATATAAGAGGTTATACTTTCTACTTGCCTTTATTGTTATTTAACAGACCCATTTTCGTATTTAGCTTTTTAATTAAAGATTCAAACTCATAATTAAGAGGTAGCGGCCAGTATTACAGACATAAGTAATATAGAAACTTCTTAGATCGCCTTTTATACATTTATACATCGTGCCTTTATAAGAGTAGCAGTTAAAAGGTGGTACTTACATAACAAGATTTAGTAGTAGTATATTTATATCGGCACTATAATGCAAACCTTTTGTTATTATTTAGTTGTTAAGTACTATAGAGTATAGTAAGCAAAGAACACAAGAATCCGACTTAGCGATAAAGGAGATAGAAGAACTAAATTAGTTACTACTATATTACTAAGTATTATAGAGGGCAGTAAGGAATAAAATAGAGTATCTGATTTGGCATTAAACGGAACTATTGTCTACTTATCTCTAACTAAGCTTTTAAAGAAACCTTTGTCGTTTCGAGGTTGACCTAGTCCCTAAAACGTCGAAATGCGACATGCCTTAAGATAACATAGGCGTGCAATTACCTTTCGTATTTATGGATGCTCTCTCGCTTATTAAGATATATAAAGCATTAGGCTTTTCTTGTATATATTAGTAATCTTAATTATCTTATCTATACACCTTTTAATATTCTATTAAAGCCCTTAAGTATATAGCTCTAGCTCTGTCTATATCGCTTTAACTAGAAATCAGTTAAGTGCTAATATATAAAATATAGCGTTTTCCGGACCAAGCGCTTTTTTATATCCTTCTAGCGCTCGCTAGTATTAGAGTAGACGTTATAGCTATATCGTTATAAGTATATCTTATTATTTAGGGGCAAGAGCGAAATTATAACCGACTACTAGTACTAAAGCTTGCGCTACCTTATAACTTACCACCCTATTTCTTGCCATCGCATATTTTACTACTTATTTTTATTACCTATTTCTATTACCTATTACCAACTAAGTGGCGCTGTCTATAGTAAAGATTATAGATTATTGTCGTTAGCCTCTTACTACCTACCTTATATATATATAGAGACTTTAAAGCTATATTTATAATCAAGCCGCTTATTTAATTCCTCTACACTATAAAGCTTATAGAAATTATATTTTAAGGGCCGCTTTATTTATCTATATACTTGGAGTCGAAATTTCTTAATATGTCTTATTAAGTCGGCTCGTAAATTCTCTCTTAATGCTAACGCTAACGTGGCGACTTGCGCTATAACCCCTTAAGTCCTCTAGCCTCTTTAACTTCTCCTAAGATTAAAGCTCTGCTTAAAGCTCTGCCAAAGCTCTACTTAAAGTTCTATTAAATATTAGCTCTAAGGTTGGCCGCGAGGCCAATAAACTAGTTTCTCCGCAGCCTTCTACTCGCGGAGGTTCTTAGATTATAGATTAATTACTTACAGTACCTAGTTCCGCTACTACGAGCTAGCCCGCTTAGATTGTCGATATAGAGTTCTTTAATTATATTCGGTATCTATAGGTGGTTAAAATATATAAAGTGTAAAATACGCCATTAATATGCGGATATCGGCCTTTTAAAGCATAAAATTGCCCGTCTTTGCCTTTACTTTAATAGATTGAGGAGCAATAACTATGTATTTAAAACGATGTACTTCTGGAGGTTAATTACAACAGAGGTATATTATTAAATAAATAATTAGGAATAAGAACTCTATTAATTAAAGAGGGCTTTAGAAGCTCTCTATATATATAAGGCAGGTTTTTTATCTAATATCTAATATTCTTTATAGGCGTTCCGCAATGACTAAGGAAATTGTTAGCGACTCGGTCAATCGAGGCACGAGCACAGCAAGAAGGTCGCGCAAGCCTATACAATTGGATTGTCTATAAACGAGGATCCAAAGCTAGAGAAAGGAAAGGAGAAGAAGGGCAGCGTCACTTGAAGTCTTATACAATCCTTAGGTCACGTGAGCTCACATAACTTTACGTCTACCATAACGTCTACCATAATCCACCGTTTTCCACCAGCGCCGTAACATTACCCCCCCCCTCCAAAAAAGCCTGCCCTCAGGCTTTGTAGTCCATATTATACTCATGGGGCGTTCTTATCTTTATACTCTTCTGGTAGCTTATTGTCTTTATTATGCTAGCATTCCATCCATTTGTCTAGGTATTTTGGCGGTCTAGGTTTGTTAGGGTAACAGCTATAAAAGTCCTAAAGCTTATAGGGGCTACCTATAAAGTTCCATATAGGGTACTAAGTAGGGTCTAGGTTATATCCTTTTTAACTAACACAATACTTTAGCGTTCCCCTTATAAGTTTATAGGCTAGTATTTCTTTAATTTTCCATTCGTTGTCGCTATTAACTTGAATTGGTAGAGGCGGTTCATTCTTTTGTCTAGGTAGTGGGTTGTTTATAGCTTTCCGTAGCTTATCTAGCAAGAAGATAGGGTAGACCTTAATTAAATCCGGGAGCTTTACTTTATAGGAGTTGCCTCTCTTTTTAAGGACCTTATACGGTCCTGCTATCTAATAGTCTAGCTTATGGCTAGGCCGTTCTGTCTTCCAGTTTTTTGTTATAACCCAGACCTCATCGCCTATAGTAAAGTTGGGCTTATGCCTATACTTATTTGCCTACTATTCCATTAATTTCTAGGCCTTTACTAGGTTTATATAGGCTACTTTCCAGACTTCTTCTAAGCGTTTAGCGTAATACCGTGCTTCCTTATAAGATAGTTTTTCGCGTACGGTCTGTGGCCCTTCCAGTCTTTCCCAGTTAAAGCTTATATAGGGTAAATACCCCATTTCTAGCTAGATAGGTGCAAATCCTATAGAGTTATGGGGTAGGGTAGCCTGGGCGTAGTCTATTATAGGTAGTAGTTTGCTCTAGTTGTCCTAAAAGTAATTAATAAAAGGCCGGAGTCTCTGGTTTAAGTATTAATTTACAATCTCCGTCTAACCGTCTATCTGGGGGTAGTATGCCATAAAGAGCTTTAGCCTAATACCTAGGATCCGGGTGAACTTGTTCCAGAAGGCCAATATAAACTGCGGCCTATGGTTGGACATAATAGTATCTAGTAGTCCGTAGATTTGGTAGACGTAGTAGATATACAGTTAGGCCGCCTCTTTAGCATTAATATTCTTATAATAGGGAATTAAGAACGGGCGCTTGCTAAAGCGGTTAACTAGAATTATAACCATATTATATCTATCACGGTCTATAGGTAGCTCATAAAAATCCATAAAGATATACTACTAGGGGCGTTTTAGTATTAGAAGTAGTTTTAATAGTCCTAGGGTCTTGTCTTGTGGAATTATAGACCTATAGCAGTTATTACAGTTCCATATATAGCGGTTAATATCCATAACCATTCCGGGCTAGTAGTAACGGTCGCCAATAATCTTATAAGTTTTATTTTTTCCTGGGTGGGCCATAGAGACTTAAGTATATACTTTAGCAATAATCCAAGTCCATAAGTTCTGTTCCTCTGCCACCGCTAGCTGTTTGTGGTACTTAAGAAGTCCATTTCCAAGGGACCATAGGCTTATAGCGTCCTTTATCTTTTCACAGTACTCCTATAGAGAAGGGGCTATATAGTTTGCCTATAATAGTTTATTAATAAGGTTAAGTTCCATAGAGTTAATAGGACATATTTTAGTGTCTAAAAGGTCTGTATTTAGTTCTGCCTATATCTAGGGGTTAAGGTGCTTTGGTTATAGTAGTATCTAGGTCTATAATAAAATCTTTACAGCTATCTGGTTATCTAGGTCTTGTTCACGCCTTATAAAAACATCTGCATGGTTAGTTGTGCCTGGCCTATATATAATTAGAAAGTGGAACTAAGATAGAATATCCACCTAGCGTGCCTACTAGGCCATAAGGGCCTTTATTATTATAAAGTATTCTAAGGCCTTATGATCTGAAACTACCTTAATAGGCTTAGGGGTCCCTTCTAGCTATATACGCCAGTGCTAAAAGCTAGAGATAATAGCCAGCATTTCCTTGTCATAGATATAGTAGTTTAGCTCGGCATCTATTATAGTCTTTAAATAGTAAGTAATAGGGTGCTATTCTCCGTCCAGTTACTTCTGGGAAAAGACATTAGCTATTATGCCATCTAAGGCATCAGTTTCTAGCATTAAGGGCCGTTCTGGGTTAAAGTAGGCAAGTAGGGGAGCCAATACTAGCTATTTCTTAAGCTCATTAAAGGCCTGCCTACATATGGCGTTAAAGTAAAAGGGCTGGTCTTTCTTAGTAAGATGGTTAAGGGGCTAGGCAATCCTGCTATAGTTCTTAATAAAGCGTTGGTAGAAGTTACAGAAACCTAAAAATAATTATACCCCCTTTACAGTCCGTGGGGGTATCTACTGGTTAATTACGGCTGTCTTCTCTAAGTTGGCCTTAATTCCGTCTATACTAATAATAAACCCTAGGTACTTTATACGCTTAACACTAAATTCTAACTTCTTAATATTGGCCTAGAGACCAGCCTTGCGGAGCCATTATAGAACTTTATAGACATATTCCTAATATTCTAGTTTATTCTTAAAGTAGATTATAATATCGTCTAGGTATGCTATGCAGAAGTTATTAAGGTAGTTAAAGAGTACGTCATTTATATACCGCTGGTATGTAGCCGGTCCATTAGTTAATCCAAAAGGTAGTACTTTATATTTATACGATCCGTAGCGGGTCTAAAATGTGGTAAGATCCTTAAATCCTAGGTCCATCCTAATTTAGTAAAAGGCCTAGCAGATATTAAGCTTTGTAAAAATTTTAGCCTTATTTATATAGGCTAGCGTTTCCTTAAGCAAGGGCAGCGGATATCGGTCTTTGCGGGTTATATGGTTTAGTTTACAGTAGTTAATATAGAAACAAAGTCTGCCGTTAGGCTTTTTTATAAAGAGAATAGGTGCGGCAAAGGGGACTTGGCTAGGCTCAATAAAGCCCTTATTAAGGTTGTTAATAAGGTACTGCTTAGTAGCCCATAGTTTATCAGTAGATTGCTAGCAAAGGGGGCTATAGCTAAGGGTATTTTCTTTATCTAGCTCAATCTCAATCTTATAGTCATATAGTTGGTGAGGTAGGAGTATATTAGATACTGCCTTAAAGAATACGTCCTTGAATTCCTAGTATTAACAGGGTAGTTTCTGTTCTACCAGCTCCTTATCTATAAGCTCACTTTCCCCACTAAGCTAGTCACGGGCTAGGGCTTCCTTATCTTTAATTATCCAGTTAATTTCGTATAAGCTAGTTATAAAGGTAATAGTATTAGGCCGTTTTAAGTTCTGGTAGAACCCTATGGCACCAATATAGCAGATATTAACCGGTGGGAGGTTTGTAGGTTTCTTTATAGACATTCCATAGACCGTATTTTGTGGTAGAAGGGTTACAACCCTCCTTAGCTCCTATTCCATCTTCCGTAAGTTATCCTTCCGGTCCATACGTTTAGTACAGCGTCCGATATTCCTTGCTGCTCTTTATAGCTGTATAGGGCCTAAGCCAGCTAGCTTATTACTAACTTCCTAGGTTTCTAGTGCTGGTGGTACAATATTGGTAGTCTGGGGGCGGCGTAGTATACGGACCTATTGCGGATTAAGCTGTATATCTTTCTTAAAGGCCTAGTCCCTACGCATAGCATTAGCCTGGTGGACGGTGTCTATCTATAGCCATATAAGATTTTCCATTGTAATGCTGATTTCCTTTATAAAAGAAGGTGTTGGGGGTAGGGTTTTAGGCCAAACAAGCCATCTACTCCATACATCAAGCTGTAAGCCTAGATAGGCTAGCCATTTTCTTCCTAAGATTATATTGTGGCTTCCTAGGTCCGTAATAAGAAAGGGGACGTTATACTACCTTTATCCGTCTACACGGAGGTGAATCCACAAGATAGTCATAATGGGTGGTCCTATCCGTCCATTATACCCGCAAATAGGAATTGGTTTAGGCAGTTCTTTAAGGGGTACATTTAAAAAGTTAGCCAGCTTTATAGCACACTATATATCTATTAAGGCAAAGGCATTTGCTCCAGAGTTAGCCAAAGCAGAGGTTAAAACTTAATATCCATTACGGAATAAAGTATAAGGGATAGTGTAGCTTCTTCCACTAACTAGCTAACCCAGATTAACATATAACATATCAATTCCTTTTAACCCTAGAGAGGAGTCTTGCTCTAGGGTTCCTCTTTTTCTAACTCTATACTATCCTCCTAAATTAATAGGACCTCATTTGTCTTTGCTGCTATTAGGTAGTCTTTTACAAAGTAGTCTTTCTAGCTATATAAGAAGCAGGCTCCTTGATTACTAAGGGCCTATCTTTAGGAGTTGCTATACATAGGTTAAGTATTCGCCGGACCCGCAGCGGGGCTAGCTATACGGCTAGCCGCTAGGTTAACGGCGGGCGGTATAGTCAGTACCATAGGGGTTACAGATCTTACTAGGGCGCTATGGCCTATTCTTATAGTACTTGTGTTCTAGTTAGCGGAGCTTCTAGTCTTATACCGCTTAGCGCGTGCCTTAATTCGGCAGAGGCCCTAGTTAATAGCTAGGCACTAGTCCGTAAGTTCCTTTAGCGTCTATATAGTAGTATAAACCGGTAGCACGGCGCGCTGTAGGTCTAGGGTAAGCTTGTTAAAGAGGTCTAGCATTAAATCTTCCTGGGGGATTTAAGCCTATCCAGCTAGGTATAGAAAGCGGGTCTAAAAGACTAAGAAGGTCTTTATCGTTTTCATATTAAGGGCTTTATAGTCAAGACAGGCGTTCTATATCTTAAAGGGGTCCTTATAAATAGAAGACAGGTAGTCAATTATCTTTTCTCTAGAGAGGAAGGGGTCTACTAAGTCCTAGGCATATCACGGACGTAGGTGCGTCTATGCGTCCCCACCAGTACGGCCGAAGACGTAGGCCATTTTAGCTTGGGTAGTAGGGAAGTGGTTTGCATTAACTTTAAGCTTGTCTTACAGTTAAAGCTTCTAATTATTAAATATAGGGTCAGTTCCGTCTGTAAGCAATAGGGGGTTCGCGACCTTCACAGACCGCGATAATGCTAATACTGTATATTAGGCTAGGGCCTTAAAGACCATAGCAAGTCTCTAGGTGTCTAATAACTCCTCACTAGGTACAGGGGTGTCTCTGGTTTTAAGCAGCTCTTAAAGCCGCTTAATTTCGGCATTAGCTGCTATAAGCTCTTCCTAGGGGGTCAAGACGGCAACTATTTCACTATTAGAGGTATTTGCGGGTCTTACAGCGGCTTTACCAACTACTATATTTCTTGGCATGGTGGTAGGGGTATTAGGTAATTTCTAGTGTTTATTTATTTCCTAGGGGGTCTGGTCCATGCGTGTCCTATTCTTAGGTTTCGCGTTCTATTTATGTTCTTTTAGTTCTTAGGGGTCTGTCCTATCCTTATAGTCCTAGTAATGTCCTTAGGGTCCTATTCTATATCCTTATCCTATTCGTGGCCTTATAGATATATTTAAGTTCCTTCTTAGGAAAGAAGAGTAGTAACGAGCTTTAGATAATATTAGCAACTCGGTTAATTAAGGCATAAGCACAGCAAGAAGGTCGCGTAAGCCTATACGATTAGATTATCTATAAACGAAGATCCAAAGCTAGAGAAAGGAAAGGAGAAGAAGGTCAGCGTCACTCGAAGTCTTATACAATCCTCGGGTCACGTAAGCTCACGTGACTTTACGTCTACCATAACGTCTACCATAATCCACCGTTTTCCACCAGCGCCGTAACAGAAATCCTACCAATTATTTAGGCCTTTGACTTAAACTTATAAACTTTACTTATAAAGAACTTATATAGGGTAAGATTAGAGATTAGGATTTGGAATTAGTAGTCTCTGCCTAATAACTCTACTAGTATCTTACCGTGGCGAAGACTAATATACAATAGCTAGAATTACTTAGTAAGTATTTAATAGCTCCTAGACTTAAGAAGTGGAAATAATTAAAGATACCTCTAGATTATATCGCTTCTGGCAATAAAGCGAGGTATACTAATTAAGAGAAAAGAGCATTAAAGCGTATTGCAGATAATAACTTAGAGTATAAGAATATATTAATAAGAAGCTCTTCGTTAAAATAAAAATATAAGTTTTATTAAAGTGTAAAAAGAATAAGGACTCCATCTATTAAATATGGTTCTAAGACTTCTATATATATATAGGAAATAGGAAAGATAAGGGGGGTAGGGGTAGTAATAGAAACAAGGGGTAGGTAACCAAGTTAATAACTAACTTAATAACTAACTTAATAGATAGGTAGCTAAGTTAGGGCACTAAGGACCTAATTTAGGTCAATAAGTTTTTACTTATAATTCGTAACCATTATATTAGACACCTTAGGATAAGGGACTTTAGCATAGATTCTCCCTTAATTATTATAATATTAAATTATTTAATAGTAAGGTTTCGTAACCCCATAGATAGTAGTTCTTAGCTACTATAAAGACGCAAAGAGGCTTTAGGAAAGATTTAAAGGAATAATATAAATTCTATCTAAATCTAAGTGTATATAGCTCTTGTAGAGAATAAGACATTATATAAGGAAGAGAAAGGAATAACAAGAGAATTGTATAATTAAACAGTTAGGGGTTTTGGTGGTTAATATATGCGTATATACGCATACAGTCTTTAATACACTTTAGTATTATAGCGCTGGTGGAAAATAGTAGATTATAGCGGACAATTATAGACAGTTATAAATAGTTGCAGATAGTTGCAGATAGTTACAGATAGTTACATACAGTTTTAAATAGTTATCTATTAAGTGTTTTACCAAGACATTCCTACTGTAACTGGACTAGTCCTATTATAGTACCACCTCTTTTAGATAAAGGTCTAAAACAATTTAATTTAGTTAAGACTTATAACTTATTGCGTTTTATATATTTACGTTAGGTAGCGGTATAGAGTTTTGCCGGTTTTAATTATTAAATAGACCAATTAGGATTTTCTATCCCTGGGATAGAAAATTGCTATTAGCTTAGTTAAGGCAGTAAGTAGAACTAATATCTTTGTAATAGGTCTTGGCAAGGCAAATCTAACTAATTAGACAACTTTAACCGCTAGTTAAAGTTCTTTAACATCTTATGTATTATATAACCATGTTATAAATGTTATAATATATTTTAAGTTCTTTTAATTTTAAGTTTCCTACTATTATATTTTATATATTTGTATTAGAGAGCAATTATTTGCTTTTATATTATATCTATATGCCCGCGAAGCCCTACTGCACGCATCCACGTCGCCGCGGGTAGAAACATTATTGGGAAATCATTCCTTATAATGGCTAAGTGCAGAGGCGATAGAGGAGAGCTGTCGCAGCGCGCTGCGCGCGCTAGTGTTGCGACTCTGTAGTGTTGAGCCTGCAACGCGTATATCGCCCTTAACAATACCAGGAGTCCTACTGCCCCTACTTAGGGCTCCTGCTATACCATCTAGGGGCCATTAAGGGAAACTGGGATACGAAAACTGCCCGACATACAACTACCTGGCTCGCAGCCAGGCCCGAAACTAGCCTTATTCAGCTAGTTAACGTAGACGCGCCCTAGGCGTACAACAGGACACCCTTAGGCTTGCACTAGCTTTGAGACCAAGAGGATATGGCAAGGGCATAGGGAACCTCTTTTTATAAGAACTTGTTAAGGTTAACGCATCGCAAATACTTTATACAAAACTTATTAAGGCCCTGCCTAGAGAACTTATTAAGGCCCCTCTATAAGGGCCTATCTGGTATCCAGTATACCTAGGTAACTTAGAAGAGGGTCTTAATAGACATAGTACGCGCAACCTAAACAATAGCAACGCGACAGCAATGTATTAGCAACGTGACGGCGACCAGACGGCTTAATAAGGTGGAAACACGGGCAAAGCTCTAGGCAGCAGAAATATAGGCCAGCTTTAACGGCCCTATGGCGTACAACTTAGTTAACTTACAGTTAACCTATAGTCAACTTATAGGTAACTCACAGGAGGGTCTTAATAGGTATAGTACACGCAACCTAATGCGCATATATATAAGGCGACTTATAGGAGGGTCTTAATAGGCGTAGTGCACGCAACCTAATACATATATATAGGGGAGGCTATAGGGGAAACACAGGCCAGTTAAATAAGGTCTTAACAGTTAGAGATATAGGCTAGCTTATAAAATTAGGGGACACAAGCTTAGTTAGTAGGAGAGAGGGGAGTAGGTTATTTAGTATAGGACCTAGTATTTCTACGGCCCCTCTTCTATAAGACATAGTCGGCCTATTATAAGGAGACTCTTATAGGCAACGTAAAACGGGAACTAGTAGTATATAGGGTATTGCGCCCCTATATTGCTACTAGCTTCCCACGGGGCGTAGTATATAGTAGCCACTGCTGGCTTTAAGGACCTTACCCCTTAACTAGGCTCTAATCTTTAGTGCACCTAGTAGGCAGGCAGGATTACACCCTAGCCAGAGAGACTACTATATAGCTTAAGAGAACGGATGCGCGTATTAGTATATTAATAGACAGAACTATTCGCCTCTAGGGCGGCTCGCTAGTAAGATATACTTAAGGAGCAAATAGGAGTTACTTAGGTAGGAGAGGCAGTGGCTTAGCCTTATCCATAGAAGGTGTACCCAACTATATTATAGGATGCAGCTATGACGCCCCTATAGGATTACGTCAGTAGGCGCAAAGATAGGAGTTACAACCCCTAGAAATGGCAGCTTATACCCATACCAACAGAAATAATAAAGAAAGGCGTAAAACTAGAGGCTATAGAAGGCTCCCAAGCTGTGCAAAAGCGTACTAACTTTAGGAGGAAACTCTTATACAAACTACTAGGGGGTAGACTAGCACTCAGGTAATACCGTTATAAGATATCTAAAAGAACTAGTAAAACTCCCCACAATTAGTAATAGCAGCCAACTGCTTATAGATTGGGACCAAAGTACTAGAAAACTAGGGTAGAGGCCTAGATAAACAGGTATATTAAACTCTACTATATTACTAGCTAATATATAACTACCTGCCCAAAGCAGGGAAGAGATATTAGAGAAACAGGTAAAGAAAGCAGAAGAAGAATAGTGCTGCATTAGGGCCCAGGCCTATATAGAGAAAAAAGAGAGACGCGCAAGAGGCCAGCAAAGATAACAGCAAGAAAGAGAAAGGAGCCAAAGTAGAGCACAAAAGAACGCTAGGAAACCATCTTCCGCAATACAATACTAGTTAGACCAACGCTGGAGAGGCATATAGGAGTCAAAGGTACAGAGGCTAACTTAGGCAAGAGAAACCCAAGCCATGGCATAGTTAACGCCATAGGGGGTAAACACTTAAGAGCTCTAAGAAGGCCTAACAAAGGTAGAAAATACAATAGCAACACTCTTAAAAATAGGGATAATAGGACTAAAAGATTAGCTCTACTAGGTAGGTATCCTAGTAGGCAGCCCAAGATGCAAATATAGCTAGCTAAGACAGACACCAAAACACGTAATACTATTATACCCCCTACGCACCAACCAAGAAGCTATGCTCTTAGTAGCTAGCATAGAGAACTATAACATACTACTCTTAACACAAAAAGGTCTTAAGGCGGTTACTTGGTGGCTTATTAGCCAAAATATACTAGACCAGTTTCGGGTTGCAAAGGAAATAGTAATAGAAGGCAAAGGGGCGAGCAATAGGCGCCCCCTAATAACTCTACAGTAGTAGAGCAAAGTTTGCGATACTAGCGCGTCCATAGGCTTGTTACGGCAGCAGTGGTTCCTAAGGAGGTCAAAAAGTAAGGTAGTAGAGCACTATAGGTAACTTATAGGCGCCTTATAGGCAAGTCCCAAAAGGTGGGGAGACGGATCACGGGGTTTTCTCAAAAGAGTTTTCTCCCTATATGTATATAAGGAGTAGTCCGCGTGGGCCTAATAGGGATCCAAATCGGACGTTAAGCAATAAATAATAATAATATTATATCTATCTAGCCAGAGTAGGCCGCGAAGGATAGTCTTTATAGAATTCTTTTACTAAGGAAGGCGCGTTAGCTTTAATCTGTTTATAGGTTTCCTAGGTTTATATTTTATATTCTTTCCACTTAATAAGAAGTTTAAATTATTTAGATTATGTTTTCTATTACATATTATTAATTAAGTTAATAAAGTACAAACCGTTGCCGTTGTTAACAATTATCAAAGGTAGTGGCGGCACTTTATAAGTTATAAGATTATCTTTTAAAAGTTGCAATAAGCTTATACAAAACGTCAGGTATATTTTTATTTTAGTTAGTAGTTTAAGCTTATAGGCATAGTTTCTTTTTAATTTAGTATAGGCCTATAACTTCTAATTAAGTTTCTTTAAGGGCCGTTAAGCCCGTAGGCTTTGTATATTTAGGTAAACTATATTACCTTCCTTAAAGTCCCATACAGGAGCTTGTCCTTTATTTATATACCATTCCTATACTATTTAAGCATACGTTAATTTACTTTATAATAGTTCTATTAACTACTTTATTTAATTAATGAAGTTATTCCTCGTCTCCTTTTAACGGAGTGGTAACCCTTAGAAAGGGCCTAGCTGGGGCCTAGGCACAAAAGATACCTAAAGCAACACAATATATCCCGCTATTAGTATTACGGTGGCTAGAACGGATGAATACTCCTTACGCCTTCGATGGCTCTAGGGGGGGGGAGGCAAGGCGTATATAGCAATAGTCAGTAAGAGATAGCACACAGGGGACGGTTAAGATATAGGAGAAGCAACAAGTACACAGCGATCGATCGGCAAGGCCTAGCTGGGACGTAGTGAACCCTAGCTTTAGATAAGCTGGAGAAGGAAGCAGTGGTTCCCAAGGAGTTCAAAACATCTAATAAGGAGGACGTGCTGTAGGCCCGCAGGGCCGCTGCTACGTGCAAATATAGCAATTCGGGGTTTTTCATCCAACTCAGGTGGCTTATAGGGTTTTTCCTCCCCCAACCCAACTGCAGGGGTTTTCTTCCTGTAAATACACAAGTTTTCCCCCCTGTGACGGAGTAGTCTGCGTGGGCTAGTAGGATCCGTATCAGACGTTAATCAAAGAATTACTACTACTAATTAATGAAGTTATATATATCAATTAAGAGCCTACACCACACATGCAACCTTACCAAAAGGTAGCGCCACACTCCAAAACTTACGCATACCCATCTTACCATCAAAAACAATCGATTTTCCAACTTTTAAGACTTAATTCCCACTGCCTAGCGAGCTAGAGGTGGATTTATTTATCATTTTACCCCTTTTCCCCCAACAGAAAATTCTTCTTAGGGGTGGTCCTAGCTTGTAAGCGAGGCACAAACAGGAACACCAAAACCATAAAATATAGAGGCTAGATTTTCTACTACCTTTTAGCCTAATCTCCCCAGAAATCTTCTAGTAGGATTAGTAAGGAGAAAGGGCATAAGGATAGTAAAAACTAGAAAAC